>JGI20166J26741_11625586_pt1 | contig 11461 bp, 9 predicted proteins | sample TergutCu122P5_FD_26741 | JGI IMG/M metagenome (IMG submission 26741) | reverse complement strand
AAAAAAAAAAAAAAAAAAAAAATCATTTCAGCACTGTGCATTTTCGAATCTACTCGAAATGTGATACACAGTACTGAGTCTTGTAAGTGAACAGCTGAGGTGGGAAAAGGTGAAAATAGCAAAATATAAAGTAGAATCAGTATTTTTGGAACAAAGCAAGAGTAGACATGACATCTAACAGTTAAAAAATGTCATGGGTTGGTCATGGATGTGTCAGAGTTGCTAAAGAAGGTAAGACTTAAGATGTGGTTTGATCATGAAAGTGAATTATTTAACACAGAATTCATATGGAATAATATTCAAGTAAAGGGAACTTCAGTTTCAACACAGAATTACAAAACAATGTTGTTTTCAGACTTACTCTTTCATGATGTGTTGAATTTTCCAGAAAACATCCTAAAAGAGGGTTTTACTGAGTCTGTACATTACCTAATCTGTTTATTTTCCAATAACACTTGTGTTGCTGTTTATGCAGCCATAGGGAAGAAGCCCCCTCCTGCACCTGGCTGTGTTGATCAGCAGCTGACGAGCCTGACTCTAAACAGCAACTCAGTGCACACAGAACTGGACATCCCACCAGCTCCTGCTGACACACCATATGCTCTGCAGATCTTACTGGACATGTATCGTGCACAATTCTTACAGATGGTGGAAATCATGAAGAGTCCACGTTATCGAGATGATGTAAACCTGCAGATTGAACGTGACAAGGTGAGATGCAAAGGAGTATGAGATGGGAGGGGCATGTAGTATGCAGGAAATGTGCACAAAATTGTGGTGGGAGAGCCTGAAGGGAAGAGACCTGTTACAGTGCCTGTGTGTTGGTGGGAGGATAATATTGAACTGGGTCTTAAACAAATGTGGCATAGAGCATGGATGGATTCATCTGGCTTGTGATAGAGTGCAGTGGCAGGCTGTTGTAAACATGGTAGGGAAGCTTAGGTTCCATAAAAGGCAGAGTTAGTTTGGTAGGTGAATGACTGTTGGCTGCTCATGCAGGGCTGTGTTTCATGGACATAATTTAAGTAAACCAAACAATCAGTGTTTAATTTAAGAAAACATCCTCCTGAATCCAGACTGGTAAAGGAGAAAGGTTAGTGACTGCAGTATACTTTTATTCAGCAAGGTGTATAAACTGCATTTGTAGAACAGTTTACTTCTGTATGCGTAAGTACTTGCAGGTTAGTTGGTAAAGTGACTGGCTTCAAGCATATGTGTATGTCTAATGTAGGCCTGTATACTTGCGTATAAGAAAAGTAATTATTCTGTATTCTGCTGCAGACCTAGCATTGAACACCCAAAGGTGTAATAGAATTTAGTCTGTATTCTTGCAGTATTTAAAGTGCCTGTGTTGGTTAAAGTGGTGTGTAGTATTTCAGTATATCTTGGTTGCAATTCAAATTTGCTTTCTCAGACTTTCTTTAATTACAATTTTAAAACTCTGTTACTTGATATTAAAGGGGAGTGCACAATTCAGTAAACTTTCTGAGAATACAATTCCTGAAGTGAAGCATTGTGACCAAATTTTGTTACCCTATATTTGTAAGTGACTACTATCGTGTTCCCTAATTAAATTGGGGTGCTGTACAAGCATCTAATACTGGAAGCTGTGTGCTTGATAGTCTCAGGGACAGATATCAAACTGAAAATATGGTGCAATCATGATTTACATGTGAGTTACGTGCCTGGAGCATGCTCATAAATAAAGATTTGTTCAAATTAAGACTAGTTATCTCAGAAATTTTGTAAGCGGTTTGTTACCCTGTGTGAACATATAGCAGGTTACTTCAACTTTACATATATAACATGATTTATTTTTTATTGTTATTCACAAGGGCACATTATTTAAAAATTGCACAAAACAAGAGTGCATAAATCACAGTTGTACTCTGAGTGTTCTGAAAGCAGTACATTTCACTGCAGCAGCTTTTCAACAAGTTATGCAGCTGACAATTATGATTTATTTTTGTCTCTGTGGGTGTGGGCTTAAACATAACAGCAAAACTGACTAGCACTGTATTATTGACGACAGTGACAATGATGGTGATGCCTTCCATGAGGACTGGTTTCAGCTAGTGCCTGAGGATGTCGGCTTCAGTTCTTATGTACGTGTGGAATTGACCTTCCAGCATGTGGCTGTTCTAGCACTGACAAGTTGTTGCAGTGGGGAAGTTGAAGGGGGAGATGAACATTACCTTGAAGGAGTGCCCAAGTATTACTAAAGCGCATGCTGCTTACAGTGCTGTGAAATCATTCTTTTTCTTGCACAGTATTAGTGAGCATGACAAGCAGAACATTTTGAATTTGGAATTGGTACTGTTCCATCTGATATGTAGGCTTCAAGTAAATAATTGTCGGTTACAGATTTCTTAAGGAAAAAGTGATTTGCACACAGGTATTAGTGTAAATATTTAATTGCTTGTTTTGTAGGCTTAATTGAAAAATTTATAATTTTCCTTGTATTGTTATTTTTTAGTGTTTCTTACCATGATTTTCCCACATTTGTCTTATAATTTTTGCAGTCCATCAAGAAACAGTGCCCAGAGGTTTTGCTCTATTTTTATTTTCTTTATATTATTTCGCTGGTAACTTGCTATATAGCATTACAAGTTTTACAGACATTCTTGAGGTGTGTGGTCTGTTATCATTCACTTATCATTGACTGTAAGGTATATATTCATTTACAGAAATGTAACACCAATATCTGATGGCTTGGCTTCCTGCCAAGCTGCATGTGTTATGGCCTAAATCATATTTAAAGATTCAGTTCCTCCCTCACAGTAAATGCTCACTATCTTCATTACAAAGATTAATCAGTTCGTGATGTTGAGGCAATTAGTCACTGGTTTAATAAGAATGCTGAAAAACAAAAACTTACTGTGTGGGAAGAATGTACAGTTTTTTTAGTGTTAAATGCCTTTGAATATATACTTACTTGTGGTCTCTAAATATCTAATCATGAAGACTTTTTCCATTATCTTGATTTGTTCTTGCAATGGCCTGTCACTCTCTGCTATTGTTGATGTTCCTGGCGGGGGATGTACTTCGTTGACTGGTGTGGTACAAAATTTTACTGTGCAATTAACGTTTATTTTGTGGCATGAATCCAACAAACTTTATAGAGCAACTGCTGCATCATCATTCCTAGGCAAGTTTGTAAGACCATGCAACATACAAGTCTGTGCTTCTGTCAGTGGCTACACAGAAAAATAGTCCTCACTGGTCTCACAATAAGGCTTTATTAAAAGGTATACTGTTATCATTGACATAATGTGAAGGAAAAATAAGTATTTTAACAAGATGTAAAATAAAAAATATAGACATGTAAAAAGAACAATTGATGAAGTAAAAGAAAATTATTCAGGTTAGTGCTGACTTGCAGCCCTTGGATTACTAGTCTTTTGGCATAACCCATACACCACAGAGGCATAAAATAGTAGATGGACTGCTGGCGGCAATTAGCAGCAGATAAAAAACTCTTTTGCAGTATTCTCAGTGATATCTGAAATTGGGATAAAAAGAAATTGTTAATTGTTCTTCATTTTGGGAATTTGTATCCCCACAAAGTTTGAAACAAATCAGTGATGAGATAGTTCATTGTGCACTCCCCTCGTGAGTCTTTTAAAGTGTTTGCTATTGTATGTTGTGATACTGGAATACAACTATATCTCAGGCAGAGTATTTGTATACTTGTTTTTATTTGTTTATTCTAAATGGCAGCAGTGTACTGAAGTTTTTGTATCATATAAGAGTATTGTTGCTTTTCATTTTTATGATGTATTGTGACTCAGAGTAGTTGGTTCAGTTGTGGCATTGTCACACGTACAGCAAGTCTGGTTGGTGTGTCCTGTATGAGGTCAGTAAATTACTGGAATTAATAATATCATACACGTGTGATATGACATGTAAACCACTTGTAACCACTGTCTGTTCATGTTATGACCACCAGGTATTAGTGAAAAAGTTATGGCTCAATCAGTTCACTTTTAGCAGCCCAACATATAAGTTGTAAGTTGTAATTATCTTTGTTTTCATGGAGCAGAAAGCATACATCAGGTTTTGTTTCAAACTCAGGGATAAAGACAACTATGTATGGAAATGAAGCTGTCTCTTGTATTTGTGCCTTTAAATGGTTTGAAGTTTCAGAGAGGGATATAAGAAATTTGTAGATGAATTATGGCATGGGCAGTGGTCAGCTGCTCAAAATCTGTAACAGCTGCAAAAAGTTTTGCTGCAAAAGTTGAAGATTAAAATGATATTGATAACCTCTCTGTCTCTCTCTTTGTGACAAAGAGAGTGTGATCCACCTAGAATTTTGCCTGAAAGACAACCAGTTAACAGTGACTTGGAAAGATTACTGGATTGGATAGCAAGAGTGAGGCCACAATTTCAAGACGGCAGCTGGACTGCTTTTGCATGACAATGCTCCTACTCATTCTGCCTTGGTAATGATGTGTTTCCTGGCAAATTGCAGTGTGTTCCAGATTAACTGCCTGCTTACTTACCTGGCTTTGCAGTAGTCAACTTTTCTATTCCCTGAAGTGAAAAGTACCTTCACAGGGAAGATTTCAAATGTTGAGGATATAAAAAGAATGTAACCACCAAATTAAATGCAGTTCCTTTTTATACCTTTCATGACTGTTTTGTGTAAGTTTTAGAAAGGTATAAAAAGTGTGTTGCAGTCAAGGGAAATTACTTTGGCGGTAAATAAAATAATTTTCTTCTTATGTTGTATATGTTTCTTCTTCCAGATTGAGCTATGGAACTTTGTTGTTTCACATCATACAGTTTGTGATAGGCATAGACTTAGATGTAACATTTTAATAACCGTGATTATCATATTTTTAGATACACCATTTTAGTAACATCTGGTGACTTGTTGCAGGAGCGCAACCAGAAGCTGAAGAGTCGTGCAGCTCAGCTGGAGAAACAAATAAAAGTGCTTATTGATGATAGTGTGGCCCTCCTGAAGGCACGCATGTCTGAACTTGGTATCAATGCTAGTTCCCCTGGTGACTTATTGGCTAAGGCAAAAGAAATTGTTTTGCGTCACAAGGAACTTCAGGCAAAGGCATCCAAGCTTCAGGCACAGGTGCATATGAGTTCTTTTTTTTCTGATGGTTCATCGAATTTATGTCAGATGATGTGATAAAATGTTTAACCCTTTAACACTGGAATTAAATCCCTCCACGCAACACAGCCTGCCTAGATTTTTTATTGGGGATTTTGAATTTTAATGCTTACTCTTAGGGGGAAAAAAGCATATCTCATAGACTTTTCATTCAAATTTAATGAAATAAATTTTGCACTCTGCTTATGAATTGGTTAGTCTGGGAAGAAATGTTCACCTATTTTTATATTCAATTTAGGCCTGTGAATCGCATGTATTATATAAAATGTGGTGTAAATAATTCATTACTCACATAATTCTGGTTGCTGCAGAAGGTCTTTGACACCTTGGATCACTGTTTTATCACGACAGACAGTATTCACAAAGAGGGTGATTTACAAATTTACCTTGGTGCGATATTCCGCGAAACAAGGTACCACGCACAGGTCCACATCCACATCTAGTGCACTTATACACTGTGCCCTTTCTTTGGCCTTGAGAAGAACATAGATGGCTTCACAGTTGGGTTGATGATTTCGCTGGCCAGTTATGGCGACTCTTGAGTCGCAAAACATATTTGTGCCCACACTTGGTCTTCCAGCCAATCTGGGGGTGGGGTGATCTTGGCTTTTTCTAGCTACCTCAATCAAATTCCTCACCAGAAAGAGCCTGAAATCTCGGTGGGTGTATTTAGCCCCACATGAAGATAACGGTATCCAACTGTTGAGTATTGCTAACAGTCTGCCTTATTTCTACAATGACAGCAAAACAGATCTAAAGCTAAAATGTTACTACTGTATAAAATTATAGATTGACGGCTGTGTGTTGGATGTTACTACCCCACAACCCCTACAGATTACCCCAGCACTACAAGAGGCATGTCTGTGGGCCCTCCTGTAGCTGTAAACATCAATTTTTGTGGATATCTCAGATTTTTTAACATTAGATGTGTCTGTATTATATGGGTACAGTACACCACTGACAACCCGTCTGGTCAACAAAGAGTGTTCGCTTCATGGGCCAGTGTTGATATTTCAACCCACAGTGAGCTGCAGTGCAAGCTATAAACAAAGCTAGCAGTGTCTGAACCTTGTTAGTCGGCTGGGACACAATGCGCAGTTACTGTGTCACCTTATAAATCAGGATTTGTGGGGGGTTTAGGAGATGGAGGGGGGACATACTGGCTCCACAAAGAAAGCCTGACCTTCAAGTGTCCTACAGCATAGCAAGCCACTGCAGTTTATCAGATAGGAGTGAACAGAATTCCTCCATACTTTGACACACTGTTTGCGACGTCTTTGTAAGTCATTAGGCAATATAAAGGGCTCACTGCACGATGTCTTTAGAAGTCGTTCGGCTTCAAAGGGTTAATGCATTGGATCCAAAGTTTTTGTGCTAACTGAATGCAGTTATGTATCTTGGGCAGTGGCTGCATCAGTGCAGATTAAAAGTTTTATGTCCTCATCTCCATCTTCAGGAACCGATGTGCTGATTTATGTAGACTGTGCCACATTGTAGTTCTCATTGGTCTTAAACTAAATGAACTAAATGACCATTATCAAGGCTTATCCCTCATTTTCTACTTTCTGTTCTCCTTGAGCACTCACCAGTAGTACTGGTTTTACTACCAGCACTCATGTGGACAGAATTTCTAGATGGCCAGAGAGGAACACAGAGAAGTAAACAAGAGCTATATGGATGGTGTAGTTCGGTGGTACTTCCTTCTTTGGTTTCAGTGTACCAGTGTGTTGCCTACTCTTATATCTCTAAAGACCCAAAAGCTGCAGCATGTTGTCACATTTGAGGAATGTGGAACACCTAGTTAATCTTGTAGCTTACTGGCCACAGTTCAGATGTGGCATTGGTAAGATAGGGACTGCATGATGCCAGTCATTGTAATGGTTCTGGTATTGCATCTGCTGGATTGCACAGAGGACCATCAAATTATGATACGGATCAGAAACAAGTAACAGATATTACCGTGATGTTGTCATGTTCCAGGTGACATCGATAGAGCATGAGCAAGCCAAGTATGTGAGCCTGCGTCAACAGGAGATCTTGGACAAGTACCGAAAGTCAGGGTTGATAAATGGGACATCAAATAACCAGCATTTGGATGTGTCAGGCCTGACCCAGGAATACATCCTCAAGGAAATATCTGCCACACTGTCCCACAGGAAGAAGTTGCACTCAAAGGTATCCCGTCTTGAAACAGAACTCACTGCCCTGGAAAAAGTGAATGAAGAGCGCAAATCACAGCCTCTTAACACCTCCAACCTTAAGATGAATAGTGCCTATACCAATGGCAACATCGTAGCACCAGTTGTATCTACTGAGAAAGTCCCTCATGCCCACCCACCTCTTCAACCTCCCCTTGCCACCAGTCACCTTCATGCTGCTGCTAATGTGAAACCTCAGCGCAAGTCACGAGAAGCCCGCACCCGGTCTCAGGACTGGCCTGATGTTCCTGACATTGGTAAGATTGAAGAAAACAACCCAGAGATCCTGGCACAGAAGATCCTAGAGACTGGACGTCAGATAGAAGCAGGAAAGATCAGGGAGACTACCAAGTTTAATGGAAGTCACACAAGTGCTGGTGATCTTGGCAATGCAGGACATGACATTGCACATGTTAACAATGGCCGATATGGCAGGCATGGGTCAAGTAGTCACCCTTACCAGTCACAAACTGGTTCTGCTGGAAAGCCAACAGACACACTTCCTGTACCTCGTGTAACCCCCCGGACTGGTTCCACCATAGGATCAGACTCAAAGGCTAAGCATGGGCGGTCCAGTAGTGGGAGCAAGCAGTTAGTGAGCTTTACCAATAACCGTGCACAGGAACCACCACGTGTCGCAAACTTTGAAGACCGTTTGAAAAGTATTATCACTAGTGTGCTGAATGAGGATCAGCAGAATCGTCAGCAACAACAAGCACTAATAAGCACAAATGGCTACTCAAATGCTTCTGTAGTGAACACATCGACAGGTGGCTATGGCAGTAGCAGTAACTACTATGGAGGCACAGGCCCTAGCAACTACAGTACAACCTCTGGGATGGAGGTTGGAAAGGCAAGTCGTGAGTGTAAGAAAGAGGACAGGTTTAGAGGAAGGGACTTATCCATTCAGGGCAGCAGGAACTTGTCTTCTCAACCAGACTACACACAGGTGTCCCCAGCCAAGCTTGCGTTGCGGAGGCATCTATCACAGGAGAAGCTGGCAGCTGCCTCTGCCCAGCAGTTGCAGGCTCTTGGAAACAGTGAGAAAGGTTTTGTTGCCACCCGAACGATTGGAGATCTAGTGAGTGGGGAGATTGAGCGCACACTGGAAATCTCAAACCAGAGCATTATCAATGCTGCAGTGGACATGAGTACAATGATGTCAACTACAACACCTGCCAGTGTAGTGAATCACAATATCCCACCTCGCCCAGAGCGGGTTAATGTACGTATCTCTCGCATTGTAGAGGACTCACTGGTGCGCAAAGAAACCGAGGATCATGTGGGTGACAACAGCCCTTCCCCCTTGCACCACACTCCAGTTTACTCCCCCATATCCAGGCCTAGCAGTACAGAGGGGGGAATGGGCACCACTGGAAACCCACCCACACCCACAGGAGTCCTGCATCCACCCACTCACATGCTTGAAGGCCTAGCATACCCTCAGCACCGGCCAAAATCTCCACCTCCATCACACCATGGCCTTGCTACCTTGGCCCATGTGGCATACACCCACCACAGTGCTTCCAACTTTTCCAGCCCTGTGGCACCTCCTGCTTACTCACCCCGTACCACAGTGGTCTACCCCCCATCCTCTGCTGGTTATATCCCAAAGACAACAGCTTCACAGCATGTGACATCAACAACCCTATCAGCGTCATGTCAGTATGCAAGTTCATGTAGTGAGGCAGGCTATACCCCAGTGCAGCTCCCACGAGCAGACATTAAACCTTATCATGAGTCATACTTCTCAGATACAAAGCCTCTTATCATTGTGAACCCAACATCTGATCACAAACCCCCTGCTACTGGGACTACGCCAGAAGCGTGTGCCAACAAACCCCATTACACTGGAAGTGGTTCAGATTCTTTTGGCCCAGTGGAGGGTCTTGCTGCAACACTGCATGCCAGGATAGTCGGGGGGCAGGAAAGCAGCTCAAAGCCTGGACATGATACATTGGTTGTGAAGGAGGAGGCTGATGAGCAGATAGACCGACGTTCAGACTGCATGATGTATGATGATAGGCATCGTCACCAGAGAACGGAGTTAACAAATTTAGATGAGAGTGAGGGAAAAAGTGGGGATCATGGCATGGTATTGGACCGTGGGGAGATCAGTCATATTGCTACAGCAACATCAGCACCCCAGGCTTCATTGCCTGCCATGGATGTTATCAAGACAGAAGCAAATGAAGTGATGAAGGCCGCAGACAGTGTTGAAGATGTGTTTGGGAGAACAGGTCACCACTACCACAGTGGGAGTTTGAAGCGTGCATCACCTGTCATCCAGGGCCCCACTCGCCTACACAAGAAGCAGCTGTTGGAGAATGGCATGGCACTTGGCGAGACGGATGGAGGGGTGTCGTCTGTGTCAGCAGTGGTGACAAATGCAAGCCAGCCACTGGCCATCAGTGCCATCTCATCTCCAGAGTTGAACTCTGGAAAGTCAACGCCTGTGCCTCCCACAGAAGATCTGCCTGAACAGAGGCATCTGGATGACAGAGAGGAAGGTATGAATTGTAGTCTGTTAGTCATGTGGGTTGGATTGTGGCTGATGGTTTGCATGTGTGGAGGCAAGTGTGGAAAGGGTGAACACTGCTTCGACTTGCAGTGTGATCTGTCCTGTTGCTGGGGCTATACATTATGAATGTCTTTTGTGTATAATGACTCTGCCATAACAAAGTAGCTAGTTTCTGAATGGGAATGAAACTGGATACCCCTTCGGGTGAGATTTAAGCTGTGTTGTTTTCAAACAGACAAGTTTATAATTGACATTTGAGAATTTTGCTGTATTGATGATTCAGGTTGTGTTGTTCTGTGTTGTGATGTCATGTAGTCTGGTGACTTGTTATTAGTCTATTGAAGGAATAGCCTGTCATCGTCTTCCAGGGATGACTTCCACTGTCATCCCTGAAAGTCCGTACATGGCATAACATCCCAGAAAACTTGCATTTTCAGCAACACCACTGAAAAACTTAGATTCCCATACACTTTGTTTTGGAAAAATATCTGCCATTGTGTCAGTAAAATTTGTAGATTGTGGCAGAGGGATTCTAGCTGTGTACTTCCAAGGGGAAGGACATGAGAGTGTCAGTGTGATGGGACACTGGGGACCATGATGACATGCATGCAAGTCGAAACAGTCCGCCATGCAGCAAGCACTTCATATTAATACAACCACTGAGCAATGTAGCATATTTAGAATTGTGCATGAATAACATGGTTCTTCCCACCCTCAGTTAAAGTAGTTCAATATGTGTTAGTTCTCAGTCACAGTGTCATCTGTCTTGTTTTACCTGTTACATTGCTAAGAGCCACAGTTGTTTACTTTAAGTCTGTGGTCTTCTGAGTATGTGACATGATACACTCTGTTAGAGAGGTTACCACTGTTTCAGAGGAACTTGGTGAATCTTGATTAGAGAGATGATATGGTCCTTTTGAAACACTGATACTAACCACATCACATGCCAAAAGACTACAGGCCTAAAGGTATGATGTTATTTATTTTTAATGGTTCTGATGTGGTTGTCCTTGTAGTGTAAGACTGTGTTATGGAATGGTAGTGGTTACTTCTCATTTGTTAGGAGATCAGACACTGGAACATCTGCACAATACATTTGATCAAGGGAAGTTTTGCACTTCTGTTTTATTCAGGATCATTTGATAATCTGGTAATGAAAGTATCTGCAGATGCAAATATTACAGGATATGACATTATTTTGATTAGAAAACAGTTACCAACATCTTGAATTGGACTGCCCTGAAGATGGAGGAAGCAGTTTGACTAAAACATCACCAACTATTTACCAGTCAGTATGGCATCATATGCCATAAGTTCTGAGTCATCACCACCACACTGAGGACCTGAAATCTCATGAACATCCTGTCCATGTATGGAACTCTATGGCTACACCTACAAATATATTTATGATATGAGATTTCAGGTTTTCATGGCAGTGAACAGGTGCCATGACACTTTGTACTGTGATGGAGAATTATCGGCATTTTAGAGGAACATACTGCAACCTTGGGGTTTAACCCTTAGGCTACTAATGTCATATATATATGGAGCTCCTAGTAAAGCCAGAAATGCTAACGTCGTATATATATGGATCTACGTTTGGCAACGCTG
>JGI20166J26741_11625474_pt1 | contig 11462 bp, 6 predicted proteins | sample TergutCu122P5_FD_26741 | JGI IMG/M metagenome (IMG submission 26741) | reverse complement strand
GGGGGGAAATTCCTCCAACAGTAAGAAGATATTTACCTTACAGAAGAGAATAATCAGAATTATGGTGGGCGCACACCCTAGAACTTCATGTAGAAGGTTAATAGAAAAATGAGAGATCTTGACTGTCCCAAGCCAATACATATACTCATTGATGAGTTTTTTCATTGAGAATCAAGAAAAATTTCAGACTAACTCATCAGTGCATAACATTAATACAAGAAATAAACACCGTTTTTATAGACCGGTTGCTAATCTGTCGTGTTTTCAGAAGGGCGCATCTTACTCTGGGATCAGAATCTTTAACAGTTTACCACAAAGTATTACAAATCTTAAGAATGAAAAGACATATTTTAAAGTAGCCTTAAAAAAAGTTCTTAAATGCACACTCCTTTTACTCTGGATGAATTTTTCACGTGTACGTATGGTGTGTATTACTGACTGTATGACTGTTTAAATGTATCCTTCACTGTAATATTTGTATGTGTTTGTATGTTTATGACATGTTCCACATCCTATTGTCTTGTGACTCTCAAGGATCTATAGAATGCATATGTGTGTGTATGTATGTATGTATGTATGTATGTATGTATGTATGTATGTATGTACAGAAATGTGTAATGTACAACAACGCAATTTCTAATTCATCGTTCTCCCTTCTGTCATAATTATTTTGTTTCCTGCTTACTGTAATTTTTAATGTGTTGTATGAAACAGCAATTTTAAAATAATAATAATAATAATACAGTAATAATACTCCATTACGAATTAGGTCCTAATAGACCTGTATTGGCCTCAATTTTAAAATACATGGCAAACTTAAAACCATTTATGTTTTACCATTTATACAATTTAAGCTTGGCATGTACTCCCTAAAAATGGCGTCATGCCGAAACATGTCGTTGTGAAGTGACTGTAAGGTCGTATATATTGTAAGTGCTTTTAATTGGTACATTAAACGAAATTATGAAACAGCACTTTGCAACGTTAAATGTTAATGTATTATGTGGAAGCTTTACAACAGTTTAACACCCTTTCTACTTTGATCCTGGGCTTTGTGGTTTAACATAACTTGTGTTAGCAAAGCATGACTTGCTCTGTATTCAGGTGTATAGATGTACTCTAGCATTACGGTTACACTCCAGTTTTGTGACCAGAATTTGTCGTTTTACAGTGGGTGAGGTTTCCTTGAACGCGAGGCTTCTATGGAGCGGTATATCCACAAGCATGGCTGCGGTGGTGGTATAGTTGTGTTGCAAAGAGTGGCACGTTTTGTGTGTGTGTGTGTGTTTTTTTACTTGACATGTTTCGTGGTTTGATCAAGAGGTTAGGCACTTTGACCTCTTCTATACTTGCCTTCTTTTTTTGTACCTGAAGGCCAGTCGGCCCCAGAAGTTTTCTGTTCGCTGTTTGTGTTACACCATGAGAAATTTGTTCACTTGTGCTATTGTTCGTGCTAAGAACAACATTACTAGCGGGAAAAAAAAACAGTTTATGTCGTGTCATATTATATCCCGGACCGGACAGAAGGGTTTTGTATAATGGAATGCGAGAAAGGTGTAAAATTTACAACACTGTATCCGCGTAGGTTTTTCTTCTTTCCCTCTTTGACAGTGGAAAGGGACTGGAATTCCTTGACTTCAGGATTCCTCTGTCCCTATCTCGGAATACTGGTGCTCACCTTAAGTATAGGTTGGGAACCGCTTTCCCTGGCAAACGCAGGTTTGATTCCTTGACGGTATATCGTATTTCCTTCAGACCTCGTGAAGAGTGACCGCACGGTATGCTGGAACGCCCTCCTCTTAGGTATTAAAGACTGCCAATGAAAATGTTGCTGCTTGTTACAATCAGGTTATTTTATTATCTTTGTTTTGACAGCAGGGATTCCATCTGCCTTTTACGTTTCTAGATCCTTATTGTTTGCTGCAGGTGGCAGATTTTGGAACGCGTCACTGTTCATTTGATTTTATTTAACAGTTTCTTCTGTATAATTATCTCTTATTATGTTGAATGAGAAAAACAGGCAGCTCCTACTGCATAGCTCGACGTTTGATTTTGTCTGATGTGTTACATCCCTTGACACTTCTTAACACATCTCCTCTGAACTATAGGCCTACTGAGTTGTTTTTTTAATTTATTGTTTAATTCCACTTATGTATAAAAGTGTGGGAATTGCTGTCTGTTATACAGTTTTAAATATTGTCCTTTCCTGTACGTGTTTTTAAGTTTCGTTGTGCACAGATATTAAAGACTCGTTTAATAGGCGCTAGTGTGGTGTATAAACAGTTGTATTTTATCAGTTCAGAAATGGGTTACCGGAAATGTTCAATTTGGGCATGGGGTGGGATATTAGTCTTGTTTTTAGCTCGATGTGACATGCAGAATGTGTAATTTGGGTACAGACTGACTCACGAAAAACTAGAGTATTTCACCAGCATTTTTATGTAAAATTAACAGACTAACTGAAAAACTTAATGGAGCAGTCCTTCTTGAGAAGCTAACAGGTTCTTAGCTGGTCAAACAATTTCCCCCATTTTAGGGAGCCCGAAGTTTCATTACCGCATTCACAAAGGCCCGCCTCCCGTCCCTTTTCTGAGCTAGATTAATCCAGTCCATGATCCCCCATCCCACTTCCTCAAGGTCCTTTTTATTTACCCTGATCTATACAAACTCCTCACATTCTACGTGTCAAATTTCATATCCCATTTCCCTTGTTTAAGTTGTGCCATTTGATGAGACCAGCCCTGAAGCATATGTATGCGTTTCATAAATAGTCCATTTTTTATGGTGAGGATTTGTTAGCACCTCGCCCAACCCTCAAACTGGAGGACCACACCTTGTCTCTGTCCGCGACTGCTTATTCAATATATTCACAGCCACCCTCCATATTGGAGGCCATTCCTCCATCCGCAACCTGAGGACACGGCATGCCCTGGTGACAGGGACCCACTTATCATGGAAAATTAACAAACATTGACTAATATTTAAAAGAGGGAGAGTCCTGCTTGAATTTGTAGCCTTCAACTGAGCTTTATTGCTGTTAAACCGGTTTCATGCTGACTTCAGTGCATCACTGATCGGGTCCTTGAAAACTATAAGTACGTACAGTACATTTCCGCTCAGAATCTGACAGTTTGAAACGGATATCCACAAAATGTCGTGTTGCGGGCTGAATTGTTGGAATTTCCACATAATCTTTACTGCTTACTGCGTGTTCGGCGCACAGGGTACAGCGAGAGACGTGTATACTTGAGATCAGCTCTGTCCGCACGTGGTGTCTTTAAAACTTCTGTACGAATTTCGGTACAGGGCAAAGTGGGGAATTTACACTATAATATGCCCAGAGAATGCCGTGGTTTTGGATGTCCTCTTTGATAATTCCCTGTGTGTATGGAACTGAGACTGAAATTAAGTATGTTTATTCAAGAAATGTCCAAGGTCTTGGAGCTGAGTCCTTGAAACTACTAGCTCCTCGGCTGTTCCAGAAATTCCCCCAGTTTTATGGAGACCGAAGGTCCATTACCGTGTTTACAAGAGCCGGCCATTTGTCTCTCCTGAGCCAGATGAATCCAGTGAACGCTTTTACTTTCTATATATTTCAAGTAAATTTTAATATCGAAGTCTGCTTGCTTTTGGGATTTTACGCAACCTACAATGGCAGTTTATTACCGACGTTTCGGGACAAACTATCGGTCCCAAATTCACTAGTTAACCCTTGATGATGGGACGATAGGTTGTACCGAAACGTGGTTAAGAAACTGCCGTTCTGCCCTGCCTAAAATCCCAAAAGAGCGCAGATCTCGTTTACACTGCGGCGAAGGCCTGAAATCTCGCAATTTTAATATCCTATCATTTACGTCTAGATCTTCCAAGCGGCTCCTTTCCTTCACGCTACACACCCCGCCCATCCCAACCTTGATTTCTTCGCCATACTAAATGGCGAGATGTACAACTCTTGACTCTCGTCAGTGTGTAATTTTCTTCATCTTCCTGTTACCTCATACTTCTTAGGCCCAAATATTTTCCTCAGCAGCCTGTTTTCCTTCCCTCAGTTTGAGAAACCATTTTCACTGTCATACGGTTGAAGCTGTAATTTTTGTACATTTTAGTTCTTAACGTTTATGGATGGCAGACAGGATGACTTGTTCGTTTGTTGGAGCACAGATGACTTAATTTTCATCATTTGAAGCTCCATGGCTTGATTTAATGTTTTCTGCAAATTGCAGATTCAGTAGGACTGAATTCTAGATGTGGATGTGGGATGGAGAGATAGAAGAATGCATTTCTATGTGCAAATGTGCGCATATAATGTATAAGTGGCTCCAAAGTTGTGAACGGTGTTCACTTTTCTTGAAACAGAATGCCATTTATAGTTTTTAATCTGGCAGCTATATATTTTTTAATGCATAAAACCACGTGTACCCAAAATTTGTCACTTAGAGATACTTGTATCTTTCACTGCCTGTTGCTGCCCACAGTGCTTGCAGTTTTACATCATATTTCTTTTAACATCTACACTTTGGTGATGAGACACAGAGGGCCATAAATGATGCGCTGTGATTTTTTTAAATGCTTTATTTCTGTGCAAGTTTTGAGGTTCGCAGCGATGTAGCTGAGTATTCTGTTCTTGTGGGATGTGAAGCTGTGTCAATGGGTAATGAATCAACTGAATCCATTTGCTGTGATCACATTCATGTAAAATAATTTTTTGTGTTCAAATTTATGCACAAACTTCCAGCATATAAACTATGTACTTTGTGGGATGAATTTTTTCAGAATGTGCAGAAAACAGACGAGATTGTAATGAGAGTGTCAACATCTTACCTCTGATTTTGTTGTATTAGTTTTTGACATTGTTTGTGGCTACCTCAGAGAATCACTGCACAAGACAACATATTTTCAAGGGTTTGCAGAGCTGTTAAATTTTATTTATTTAATGTATATTAATGTACTGCTTGTATCATACTGGCATATTGTATGCACTATGGATGATGCATGTTTACAAAATGTTTGATTCACTTTATGTGTCACATTTGTTATAAATCATAATTTTTAATAATGGAAACACCATGAAGTCATTATTGCTCCCCGTAATTATTATCCAGTAGAAGTTCAGCCTCTTTCCTTCATCCCAGGGTATTTAACTCCAATAACTAATTTCAAAATGATTGGATTGTTAGTGCTAGTTGACACAGGTCTCTATGAAATCATTCATACTATGTAATTAAAAACATATAGCTCAAATTTTGGTTAACTGCATGGAGCAGAGTTCAAGTTAGTACGTTCAACCGCATATTATGGAACCAGAGTGTCCATTACCGTATTCACAGGAGCCACATAAACCCAGTCCATGCCTTCAGATCTAAGTAATATTTCACATGTTACAGAAACAGTGTATGATGGAGAAAGTGCTCATTGGAGGCATGTAAAATGCTTCAGGGAGTTAACCAGAAGTAAAAATACATGATGTTGTTTGTGTGGGTCCACATGTTTATTGCTTGAAAGCAGATTTTAAAAGAAATGCTGTATTGCTCTCTGTATGGTACTTTTGTTTTCATTTTTCATGGTCTGGCCCCATGGCATGGGTGAAACATATAATTACATGTGATTTGAAAGGCTAATCATTTACTTTGTGGTGCATGCGAATGGAAAAAGGATGAGTGCATGGAATTAGGAAAACAAATTTTAATGGAAGAAATTTTGTAAATTATTTTTTTGGAAGGGGGGGTTTTCTTATTGTATTTTTTTTTTTGAAAGTTATTGTTTTTGGAAAGCACCACACCCACTGTTCCGTTAATGACACTACAGAGGTATATTTCCAAATGCATTGGTAGTAATTTTATACATTTTACTGGTCTTTAAGATGCACCACAACAAAAGTCAGTCACTTAAATTCTAAGTCCGAAACTGAAAGTGGTGTAAGCCTACACCTAGCATCACAGTTACTTTAAGTTTACAGCTGGCTTTATAATTCTATTTCTATCTAACTTCTTTTTATTTATCTGCAAATTGCTTCTGTCCTCCATCTATTGGTAGTTACTTAGGTCAGGTATTTCATATGAGGGAAACATGGATCTTTTCCCTGACGTGATGAAGGTTCCGCTTCAAAACGAAGATGAAGAGTGTACTTGCACGGCTATCTGAATTAGGTAGTGGACAAGTGAGAAAGAGAGATTAATGTTAGTATGAAGGTCAAATGTAAAATTTTGAGTCATGGTATGAGTGTTTTTGGCATATATTTGTGCAGGTACATACCACTACACAGATATGGTATTCACTAATAAGGTTCAGAAGTCATTTGTGCCACCTTGGAGAGAATAGAATCATGAGGGCAACAGGTACCTTGGTTACTTTTTTTTTTTTTTTTGTGGTTCTTCTCATTGGCATTCTAATTTAAAGGTTCCATTTTTGAATATGACTAGGTAAACAGTTTATTGCTCTGGGGTTTTTCTGGATATAATGTTCTTTCTTTTCTCTTTTGCCCAGCCGTGAATTATTGCATTTGTTTTGCTCATTGTAGAGGACAGCTGATTTGCATGAAACCTCCTGTTGCTCTTTGTGTGTGTGTTTGTGTCACGTTATGTAGGACTAATTTCATCCTGGGTGTTTATTCTGTTTTATGACAATTGTAGTATCTTCTAATGTGGGGCTTAACTGAATTCATTAGCTATTTGTATAAACAAAAGTTTATTTCATAAGTGTGAGTGAGCATATGAGAATGTGATCCTTGTCTACAGCTGATGGAACAAAATAATCCAGTGTGAGTTAATTTTAAGACTAAATTGCACTGCACAATGCTCTGTTACAGATATTCTTCACTGTTTGTTGTTTTATCATGTGGTGGTGGTGATGGTGGTGATGGTGGTGATGATTTGTGGTGTTTATGACAGTTTCCCTTCAAATCCTAAAATAGTCACTGTTAACTTATTTTGTTTCATGCTGTGTGTCCACAACAATTGAAATGGTACTGTTAAAAATCTAAAGAATACATCAGTAATTATTATATTATGATTATCATATCAGCACACATCACAACTGGCTAATGTCCATGTGGTCTTGAACTGCCGAAACACTGCCATCTTGGTTTAGAATCCTATCTGGGTTCTTGGATGTAAAGTATCTGCAGCAATCTGCATTTTATTCCCAGTAGGTAGAGGCACTTTGATGGGTCATTCCACTACCAAGGTTGTAAAGGATTCAAACAGTTGCAATGAATTGTGACCTGGAACTGACCAGAAGCAATTATCGTGTTTTTGTTCTAATGTGTATCATTGTAGTTTTAGGTGTAATGATATTAGCAATAAATTATAATCTTGACATTGACAGTGATGTTTACTGACCCTGCTCTGGACTGTACTGAACTGGACCGCCATTTAAGACTAAACTAACTTCTTGGAGGAACTTCAGAAAGGATTAGTAGCTCAGCTAGTCAAATTCCAATGAGTCATGGTGGTGGTGTAGATGACAGTGAAAATGACAGTGACTTATTGCTATGGAACTGATGATGCCCCATGTTTTCACTTTGGTCTTTGTAGGTTGGTGGTATTACAGTGCTGGGGATTGGTATCTGGACCCTGGTGGACAAAGCCTTTATGAATGAGCTGTTGGGCACCAACCTGTTCCTGGGTGCTGTGTACATTCTCATTGCCACTGGTGCCATTGTATCCCTGATTGCATTCTTTGGCTGTCTGGGAGCACTCAAGGAGATCAAGTGCATGCTGTTGACAGTAAGTTAACTTGGTCTGTGTTAAGTTCTGTGCATGAGCAGTAACATATGTGCCAAATTATAAAATCTGAAGAATTTAGTCTTTTTAGAAGTTTTTTCCTCAGAACTTCCTGATTGGAAGAATTGATGGCAAAAATAGACAGAAAGTTATATGCTGATACAAACATCTTGTGTGCATAATACTCAAGTATTCTGGGATATGCTGCTGTGTCAATGGGCAGAAAGTTGCTAACATTTCAGGAGATTCTTCATGGAATGCTTTACCCTGATGATGACTGCACCATGATCATTTGAAGCAATGGGAAATTGACACAACATGATATCCCAGAAGACTCAAGCCTTCAGTAAATATTGCTGTGACCTCATCTCTTATAGAGTGTGCTTGTTGACACATTATGGAGATATGAAACTAACTACGTTATTTTTATCTTCACTAATCTACATTCAATCAGAAACAGAAAATATGTTACTGTGTTTCATAAATGAAGCTGTCTTTTAACTGAATATTTTGCAAATGATAGGATATGTCCTGTGTTCACCTATTCTCTCGCTATTTGCATGGAAGAACAAGGGAACATTGTGAGAAACCTGCTAAAGACAGTCACTCTAAGGTTAAAGACAGTCTATTGCATGATTCAAAACAGTGACCTACAGAACACAAGTTCATAGCAAAGACACTGCATCACAACACTTTTGTTAACTCTTTACTTCATTTATGCCACTCCTGCATGTTGACATAAAGAATTGTCTTCACATTCCAGTATATTTTATAGCATTGTGGTAATCGTAGCTTTTAGACATCATGTTTATTTACATTAAGGTTTTCTCATTTGTGTGGCAAATGCAAGAGTCGTCATTAGGGAGATCATTCAATCACCACAGATGTGGAAATAACAAAGGTTTTACATTATAAATGGCAGGATTAACAATTTTGTGTGTGATAAAATACATAGATTCTGTCATGTTAGAATTGATGTGTCAGGTTTAAATAAATTGAGAAATGTGAAGCAATGTAATATTTTCAAATGCAGAATTGTTAGTATGGTTTTAACTGCAGGTACAGCATTTCAAAACATTACATTGAAATACTTTACTATAGTTCAATGTCTTTAAGTTTTCAATGTAAATTTTAACCAAGTAGTGTCTGTAGGTTTTGTAACATATAAATTTATTCATTCTGTAATTAATTTGTGACTAGTGATTGATTTCCCTGACAATAATTCTTGCGTAAAAATATTTAGCCATAACATTTAATGTAAATAAACATGACAAATTAAAGTTGTGAAAAATATATGCTTGTGTGTGGGTGGATAACATGAAAATGAACTCTTTCAAAATGGTGTCCTAATAATTTGTTGATTGAAGAGAATTATAATCCATTTAAGGAAGTGCTTCCAAATGAAGAGCACTGTTGACAACTTACAGTCTTATCTAGTTGTTAGACAAGTTCAGGTTTCACTTGAGGGGATGTTGGGAGACGATGTGCATGTGCTACTCCGTTCTGCTCTTGGAACAAAGACATACCATATCTACAGTAACTTAACAAACAGTACCCATTAAAGGGGTTGTGGGTCAATACTCCAGTAGGTGCATACCTGGCACATTGTAACCAGATGCTTTCTTCAGCAGATCTCACTGATGCATGTGTACATCATGCATCCAAAGGCAAATACCCACATCATTATATTGCAACCATTAAACCCTAATCACTTACAATGGCTTTTTATTTTGTTACAGTATTTTATGATTGTATTCCTGATCTTTGTAACGATGCTGGTGGGTGGTATTCTTGGTTATGTATTTCGGGAGAAGGTGCACACCACAATGGAGCAAGAAATGCAGAGTACTGTGAGGTCATATACAACAAACAGGGCTGTGAAGCGGGCATGGGATGACACTCAGGAGAGGGTAGGTGATGTGTATATGGATTGGTGAATTAAGGGTTCATACCAGGCCATTTTCCAAAGTCTCAGATATGTTTATTTCACATAAAATTTAAAGAAATGCTTTTACTAGTGTTTTTTGGTGATTGATTGTTATTTTGACAACATTTATTTTCATTCAATAATAAGCATGTAGTCTGTCGACTCACAACTTTTATTATGGCACATCCAATAGGAGCTAGATGTTTCAGCTGCACTAAGCAGCCATTATCACTATCAGTGTCAGATTCTTATGGCTTGATGATGGCTGCTTTGTGCTGCCAAAACATGTAGCTGCTATTGGATTGCTATAATAAAAGCAGCGTGTAGATGGACTATGTCCTTATTATTGCGTGTTCTGGCAAACACAATGGGGATGTCAAACCTTAGGTTTATTTTCATTATTAACCTTTTGCCTGGTCATTTATGTTCACTGTCTTGATCAATTTGCAAGGTAACTCTATCATCACATTTTTCTGCTACATCAAGTGCGATGAAGGGCCAGGGGACGTAAACAAATCTGCAGTGTTTTGAGTATATTAAGTTAGTTGCCATGGATGTAAAGATGTTGGGCTGTGACAGTGAATTGAAGACAGGAGAGGAGCCAGTAACAAGAATACCGTATACTAACTCAGCTGTTGTGTAGTATTTATTGATTGTTTCCAATGACTGTATCATTGAATAAGGAGTTACAGTCCAGTTACAACTCATGGTGCCTATCTCACCATTATACACACTCCAGTCCTGTAAATTGTCTGCTGTTAATTCCGTCTTTAAGTACTGTAAATCTGTGATTAAAGAAAATTTAATTTAGCTCAAGAGTTATGCATTTAGGCTATAGTTACTCAGAATTTGCTATGCCTTACAGCTTAAGTGTTGTTGTTCCTGTCCTTTTATTTCTGCAGCTTGTATCTAATCTGTGGTTTCGGCTTTTGGGGTTTAGTCTATTTGTGTGTTGAAGTTCTTTCAACATATCTGAGCACCTGGCATTCACAACTGTGGGTGTGAATGACTGTGTACATTTACTGTCTCCATATCAACAGGAAAACTATCAAAATAGTATACAGTATGTCTGATGGTGCTTTGACATTTCCTTATAGCTGAAATGCTGTGGTGTCACCTCTCATCTAGACTGGAAAAGTAGGATTCCAGAGAGCTGCTGTAGGATTCACACTGAAAATTCGGTAAGTTTAATATTAAATATCTGAACTATTCTTCCAATACCAAATATAGAGAAGTATATTGTAGGCAGATAGATTTTGAATATGTCACATCTTTTACATTACATTCAGAAACTAGAAGACTCTGTCAGTTTATGTGTTAAAGACTCATGTAACAGTACGTTTGAAAGAGTTGTGATGTCAGATTTGTAAGGACTTAAGAACATATAATCTTCAGTCATACTGGATGCTGTTATCCATTGTCATGTAACATACATCCTGCATGATGTCTTTTTTGTCAGAAAAGGATGCACCACCACTTTTTATAGGTGTAAATGACATTATGTTACCAACGTGATCATGCTCTCCACTCAGTTTATTTTTTTGCAGTAATATCAACATAGATACTTCTGAAGTATGTCTCACAGCTTATCTCTGTAGAATTTATAAAAACTTTTATATATATGTGCGCAGTGGCGTACCGAGGGGGGGGCTTTGGGGTGTTCAAACCACCCCCCCGAAATTCCAAAGATATCGGTGGAGTCCCTGATCACATGAGCAAGAAGAACCGGTGTCTCGATTTCCTTTTGTAGTTCACTGTGTTCTCATATGGTTGTAATTTATTAAATAAAGGTTTCTTTTAATACAAACTGTCTT
>JGI20166J26741_11625363_pt1 | contig 11462 bp, 5 predicted proteins | sample TergutCu122P5_FD_26741 | JGI IMG/M metagenome (IMG submission 26741) | reverse complement strand
TCCTCATTCGGGCCCCGGTAGCGATAGGCGAGGGCGTGCGGCGACGTCTTGATGCGCCAGGCCAACAACTCGCCAATGGTTTCTGGTTTGCCGGCAAGGATCTCGTCCGCGGTAATCATCGGTGATCGTCACCCTTCCACAATCGCTGCCCGGGCTTAAGTGGCACCCGTGCGTATGGGCAGTTTATGGCGCGCCGCCCCGTGCGCACACCCCCGCGTACACAGGAAAATCATCACTTTCTTGGAGAGGGACGCGAGTTCGTGGCGTCCCGAATGGGGCCGCCGCGCCGCGCCTGGCATAATTGTGCCGGTCCGCACTTGTCGTTTGAGAGAGACCACATGCCCGAATTCGTGTTCACGATGTCTGGCGTCCGCAAGAAGCTGGGCGACAAACTGATCCTCGACAACGTCACGCTGTCTTTCTTCGAAGGCGCGAAGATCGGCGTCGTCGGCCCGAATGGCGCGGGCAAGTCCACGATGCTGCAGATCATGGCCGGTCTGCTCAAGCCCGACAACGGCGACGCCATGCTCGCCAAAGACAAGACCGTCGGCATCCTGCTGCAGGAGCCGCCGCTAACCGAGCACAAGACCGTCCTGGAGAACATCGAGGAAGCCGTCGCCGAAACCAAGGGCATGCTCGACCGCTACAACGAAGTCTCCCTCGCCCTGGCCGAGCCGGACGCCGACTACGACTCCCTGCTCGCCGAGCTGGGGACGCTGCAGGACGCGCTCGACCACCGCGAGGCCTGGGACCTGGACGCGCAGCTGGAACAGGCCATGGACGCCCTCCAATGCCCGCCAGGCGACACCTGCGTGGACATCCTGTCCGGTGGCGAACGCCGCCGGGTGGCACTGTGCCGACTGCTGCTCGCACAACCGGATCTGCTGCTGCTCGACGAACCGACCAACCACCTGGACGCGGAGAGCGTCAACTGGCTGGAGGGCCACCTGAAGGCCTACCCCGGCGCCGTCCTCGCGGTCACGCACGACCGCTACTTCCTGGACAACGTCGCCGAGTGGATCTGCGAAGTGGACCGCGGCGCGCTGCACCCCTACGAAGGCAACTACTCGACCTACCTGGAGACGAAACGCGGCCGCCTACAGATCGAGGGCAAGAAAGACGCCAAGCGAGCCAAGATCCTCGCCCGCGAACTCGAGTGGGTGCGCTCCAACCCGAAGGCCCGGCAGGCCAAGAACCGCGCCCGCCTCGCCCGTTACGAGGAACTCGCGTCCCAAGCCGAGAAGAACCGGCAGATCGACCTCGCCGAGATCAACATCCCGCCCGGCCCGCGGCTGGGCTCGGACGTGCTCCAAGCCGTCAAGCTGACGAAAGGCTTCGGTGACCGCACGCTGATCCGCGACCTCAGCTTCACGCTGCCCCGGGCGGGCATCGTCGGCATCATCGGGCCGAACGGCGTCGGCAAGACGACGCTGTTCAAGACGATCATCGGCGAAGAGCAGCCCGATTCCGGGCAGGTGCGAGTTGGGTCCACCGTGACGTTCTCCTACGTCGACCAGGGCCGGACCGGCCTTGAGGCGTCCAAGAACGTCTGGGAGGTGGTCTCGGACGGCCTGGACCACATCCGCGTCGCCAGCTTCGAAATGCCGTCTCGCGCATATGTCGCCTCCTTCGGGTTCAAGGGCCCCGACCAGCAAAAGCCGGCCGGCGTGTTGTCGGGCGGGGAACGCAACCGCCTCAATCTCGCGCTCACGCTCAAGATGGGCGGGAACCTGCTGCTGCTGGACGAGCCCACGAACGACTTGGACGTCGAGACGCTTCAGTCGCTCGAGGACGCCCTCCTCGACTTCCCGGGGTGTGCCGTCGTGATCAGCCACGACCGGTGGTTCCTCGATCGCATCGCCACGCACATCCTCGCGTGGGAGGGCACCGACGAGGACGAAGCCCGGTGGTTCTGGTTCGAAGGCAACTACGCCGACTACGAAGAGAACAAGGTCGCCCGTCTCGGTGCGGACGCCGCCCGCCCGCACCGCACGACGCACCGCCGTCTCACCCGCGGCTGAGTTGCCCAGGTGGCTGCCGCCACTACCGTGGGTGTCGAAAGTTGGGACGGGGGTTTGAAGGGGGTTGCCCCCCTTCACATTCGGCTGAGTTTCCCAGGTGGCTGCCGCCACCCGCTCAGCCCACGAGAACCGCGGCGCGCACGCTCTCTTCGCCAAGCTCTTCGGCCGGCTGCTCCTCGCCGTCGGTCGAATCAGCACCCACGATCTCGCTCGCGGTGACGCCCGCGTCGTAGGTCGCCCGGCGCAGCCTGCGGAACGCCGACGTGCCCTGCGTCAGGTCGTGCCCGACCGTGATCGCCTCGATTCGCAACTGCTCGTGCACGACGCCGTCGACGTCCGTCCACGTGTGGGTGCGCAGCTTGCCGACCACCACCACCGGATCGCCCTTGATGAGGCTGCATTTCGCCCCCTCTGCGAGCGTGCGACCGCAACGCACGCTGACCCATGTCGTCGGCTCGTCCGTCCACTCGCCGTTGCGCTGCACGCGCGGCGTGCATGCCATGCGGAAACTGGCCACCGAAAACGTGTCGTTGACCACCCTGTAGTCCACCTCCGAGCCCACACGGCCCGTAATCCAGATCTGCGCGTCCATAGTCCTAACCTTCCCCTGCGCTTCTGCCAGGAGTATTGGCAAAAGGACGCGAAACGGTTCACCCAATTCGCAATCTGTGGACAACGACGTCGTCATCCACAATTTTCACGCGGACGGGCACGAGACGCGGCAGCCATTCCACACCACCCGGTGTCGCCGACAACCCTCACCGCAGCGCGCGCACAGCCCGCACAGCGGCCGAATACCGGTCGAGCTCGGTCTGGACGGGCCGGGCCACCTTGTCGTCCACGACGGCCCCCACGGCCTCGTCAAGCAGGTGCCGCGCGCCCGCGGCCTTCGTCTGCGCGCTGACGTTCACCAGCAGCCGTCCAACCAGCCCCAGGACGACGCCGAGCACCAGACCGCCCCCAAGCAGCCAGGTGGCCAGCGGAAGGTTCAGCACGTTCGGGTCGGGCACCGAAAGCCCCGTCGCCGCGATGACCGGCCCGACGACCAGCCAGAGAACCCCAACCACCACGGCTGCGACCAGTACCCACTGCAACACCCGGAACCACGGCCACCACCACGACCGTTTCTCCACCCCGAGGTCGGTCTTCATGATGGCGACGTCCAGTTCGTCCACGAGACTCGCCCGGCCGCCGAACGCCGCCTGTTCCACGGCGTCCCGCCACCCCCGCGGCAGCTCGTCGGCGACAGAATCGACGAGCTCGCGCAGCCGCCGGTCGACCAACGCCGTCTGGACCGCTCCGCCCTTCGGCAAGGACGACCGGCGCACCGGCGCGCCGTCCGCGAGTCGTTTCGCTTCCGATCGCAGGCGCTTCAGCGGGTCCGGACGCAGGGCGCTGATCCAGGAGATGAACGGCCACCCGGTCGCCAACTGACCCCGGCGTTGCCAGGCCTGGCGCGCGGCGTCCACCATGATGGGCACCCCCGCGGCGTCGCCCAGCGCGGTCGTCAGCGCGACCACACTGCGCCGGTTGAGCAACGGCGGCGCGCCTTCGCCCAGCGTCTCGGCAAGGGTGTCGCCGGTCTGCCGCAGGTCGGCGCTGAGCCGGCGCACCATCGCAGCCTTCGCGGCGACCATGCGCGCCAACCCGGTGCGCAGGTCGTCCACCCCGGTGCCGGTCGCCGCCGATATCCGCATCACCGGACTCGCCTGCAGGCCGTCCTGGTCGAGCAGCCGCCGCATGTCGCGCATGCATTGCCGCATCTGCGACTCCGTCAGCCGGTCGATCTTGTTGAAGACCACCAGCATCACCTCGGCGTGCGTGGCGAGCGGACGCAAATAGCCCTCGTGCAGCGACGCGTCGGCGTACTTCTCCGGATCGACCACCCAAACGAGCGCGTCGACCACTTGCACCAGCCGGTCGACGATCTCGCGGTGGTGCAACTCGACGGAGTCGTAGTCGGGCAGGTCGATGAGCAACAGCCCGTCCAGGTCGCCGCCCGCGGGCAGGACGTGCCGGGTGCCGATCTCCAGCCAGTCGAGCAGTTCCTGTGGCGCCGTGCCGCCCCACGCTGCCGCCATCGCCTCGCCCGTCGTCGGACGCCGAACGGCCACCTCCGCCCACTCCGAGCCCGTGAGCGCGTTGAACAGGCTCGACTTTCCCGACCCGGTCGCACCGGCCAGCGCCACGACCGTGCGCTCACCGCTGAGGGCCACCCGCTCGCCGATACGGCGGATCGTCTGCTCCGCGTCCGCGAGCACTTCGTCGGGCGCCCTGCCCCGCGACAACGCGACGGCCTTGCCCAAGGCGTCGATCTGCCGGGCGAGAGTCAGGTGGTCAGGCATCTGGCGACTCCTCAGGCCGGGCCATCGCGGCGCGCGCCGCCGCGACACGAGCGAGCGCCGCGCGGATTGCGGCAGCGGCGTCCGCGTGCAGTTCGAGCTGGTCGAGCAGGGTCAGATAGCGCGAGAGTTCCTCGGCCAGCAGCCCTTCCACCCGGGCGTCCAGGTCGCGTTTGGCCTGTTTCGCGAGCTGCCGGACGGCGTCCTCGCCGAAGACGGCCTCCAGCAGCCGCTGCGCCAGGACGGCCGTGCCGCCGGCCACGCCAATCTCCGCGCCGAGCAGCCCGCCCGTCTGCGAGAAGATCAGGATCATCAGCGCCACACCGACACCGTTGACGCCGAGCGCCAGGAACCGCGCCTGGGTGCGCTTGGACGCCCCCGTCTCGGTGACAAGCGCGAGGACGTCGTCCTGCCAAGTACGGATCATGCGCGCCGTCGCGTCCGCGAGACCCGGGCTCGACCGGCCGAGGTCCTTGGTGAGCAGTTCGCGTCCACCTGGCGTGGCATCCCAGGCCGCCCAGACGCGCCTGGCCGCCTGGTCGGCCGCCTCCCGGATCAGCACGTCGAGCCCCGTCTCCACCGCCACCTGGACGTCCAGCACCTGCTTGGGTTCGCCACGCAGAGCACCGGCCACCCGGTCCCGGAGCAAGCCGATCCGCTGCTCGACGGCCCGGAAGAACTCGCCCGTGCCCACGAAATCCTGCCAGCGGGCGAGCACCTCGCCGCGCATGAGGACGCCGTTGGCCGTCTGGGAGGCGACGTGCACGATCTGCTCGCGGTAGATGATCGCGGCGTCCGCCCGCAGGCCCTCGACCGCCTCCGACTGCGCCTCCACCGCGTCCGCTACGGACGCGACGCCGCGCGCCAGGGCGTCCACGGCGCCGCCGAGCGTCTGGGCGACGACCCGGGCGCGCGCCTGCGCGTCGCGGGCCAAGTCGGCGAGCCAAGTCCGGATCGGTTCCACGAGCGGCGGCGGCAGCAGGCCCGCGCGATCGAGCGTCGTTTCCGGGACGACGAATAACGGCGCGGCGCCCAGCCCGCGTTCGGCCATCATGCGCCGCAGGTCGTCGGGGACGACGCCTTGGGCCGCTTCGGGCACCCGGTCGAGCACGACGGCGACGACGGCCTCCCGCTCGGACGCGCCGCGCAGGAAGTCCCAGGGCACGGCGTCCGCGTAGCGCGCCGCGGATGTCACGAACATCCACAGATCGGCCGCCGCGAGCAGTTGGGTGGCCAGAGCGCGGTTTTCCACCACGACCGAGTCGATGTCGGGCGCGTCCACGAAAGCCAGGCCGGGCGGCAACGCCGCGTCGCCCACGAGTTGGATGGTGTGCGGGTCGCCCACCGGGCGCACACTGCGCGCCAGGCCGGGCAGGATAGTGCCGGACGTGAACCAGGCGGCGTCCGCTGGATTGTGGACGAGCACAGGCGAGAGCGTGGTGGGCCGGATGACGCCAGCCGCGCTGATCGGGCGTCCGACGATCGAGTTGACCAGCGTCGACTTTCCCGACCCAGTCGAGCCGCTGACCACCGCCAGCACCGGCGCGTCCTCACGGCTCAGGCGCGGCAGGATGTAGTCGTCCAACTGCGTCACGTGGGCGCGCGCGAGCGTCTGGGCGGCGTCTCGGCCAGGCAAAGCCAGTGGCAGTCGGACGTCCAACAGCGCGGCGCGCAGGTCACCCAGCGCGACCGCTACGGGCTGTTCACCCACGATCGGCTCCCTACCCCGGCGGGGGTCCCCATGACGGATCAACAGCAGAATACCCAGTCACTGCCCCATTTCCCGCACCCGGCGTGGGCCAGCCGCCAAATCCGTTCGAATCCGGCCGACGGGGACGCCGGAACAGCGCCGGCAGACTCAAATGGGGCAGATTCAACCGCTGCCCGCGCGGGTCGGCGACGGCGACCGACCGGTTGGCACGGATCGTCAGCAGCAGGTCTTGGGCGCGCAGATTGGCGGCGGCGTCGACGATTCCGCGGGCTTCCGCGTCGCGCAGGAACGCCATCTCGGTCATCGCCCGCTGTATCCGCACGGTGGCCAGCCAACACGTCCACCCGCGCGTCAGCGCGACCACCAAGGCGTGGAACCGGGTGCGCAGCCGGCTGAAAACGACCGGGTCGCGTTCCGCGAGCCAACCCATGCGCACGTAATCCGTCAGCCGCGACCGGATGAGCCGGCTCTGCGCGATTTCTTGCCACACCGCGTAGATCACCGCGACCAGGACGATCGGGAAGGCGACGAAGAATATGAAAGTCAGGAAACCGCTGATGCTTTGCAGCGTGGCCTGCGAGTTGAACACCATATGCAGGAACGCCGCCAGCAAATACCCGGCGAGCGGTGCGAGAATGCGCACCACTTTGCTGCGCGTGCGGATCGCGATGGCCAGACCCGTGGCGGTCATCATCGTGAACAGCGGGTGCCCGAACGCAGTGAGCACGCCGCGGATCAGCACCTGCTGGGCGATCGCGGCCTTGGCGTCGCCGACGTCGATAGTGATGGATGAGTAGGTGATCGTCCGGGCGTAGTAAAGGATGTTCTCCGTGAACGCGAAACCGGCCGCCGACAGACCGCCCAGCGTGATCAGGGACGCCTTGGACGTCAGCCGGTAACGCGCGAGGATGGCGAGCCAGAACAGCACCGTCGCCTTCATCGCCTCTTCGACGAACGGCGCCACAAAGACCGCCGGACGCGCGGCAGAAGCCGGGTCGCCGGAACCGGTGACGGCCATCAAGTAGGCGGCCCAGGTGTTCACGTTGGCGGAGATCCAGACGGCGCCACAGCCGCCCCAACCGAGCGCTAGGAACCACACCAGCGGACGTTGCGGCCGGAACCGGTCGGCGATCAGGTACACGACGACCCAGAAGGCCAGGGTCGGCGCGGCGTAGCTCGCGCCCTGGCGCAAGGCGGCGTTGCTGAGGCCCGGCACCTCCCCGCCGGGCACCTGCACCGTCTTGACGAGGCCCTGGTAGATGTCGAACAACGCGGTCGCGTACAAGACGACGGCCGCCACCGTCACCCACGTCCACGGGGAAGTGAGGATGCGCTTATGGAGCGGACGCGGATCGCGTCCACGCGACGGGAGGTTGTTGGCCCGGCGCAGGTACGACTCAGCCGCCCGGCTGGACGGGACACTCGCCGGGGGAACGCTGGGCGCGCCTGTCGAAACCGCCGTCACGCTATTCACGTATGCCAAACTACCAGGGCTCCCTTTGCCCGCGCGGCTGGACGGTTGGCCGGTTCGCGGCGGGCCATCATGACTTCGCAAAGAACACCCGGACGACGCGGCCGATTTCCGGCGGTCGGCCAGCAGGGGTGACCCGACAGCGCAGGGGCGGGAACTCGCGTCCCCGCCCCTGCGTTGGCTAGTAGTTACTCAGAATCAGGCCTTGGTGCCCGAGCCGCGGCGGCGGACCGCCGCGACCGAGAACGCCATGCCCAGCAGGCTCAGCCCAGCCAGCGCCCCCAGAGGAGAGCCGGTGTCAGCCGCGCCGCCTGTGCCAACCTTGATACCAGGATTGGTGGGCACGTTCGGGTTCGCGATCACCACGAAGGTGACCGTGAGGACGCCGGACTTGTCACCCGTCCACGTGATCGTGTGGGTACCCAACTCGAAGTCAGCCGGGACCTTGAAGGTCGGGCCCACTCCGGCGCCGTACTGGTCGGCGTAGATGTAACCCAGATCGAGCGGCGTCGAGGCGACCGTGACGTGGATCCGCTCACCCGGCATCCAGTTGGCGCCGAACGAACCCTGGAGGTCGCCACGGTAGAGCACGGGCACCTTGCGATCCACCCAAGGCCCACCGACCTTGACTGTCACCGTACCCGAGTGGTTGCCCGCCGGATCGGTCGTGAACATGGTCACGGTCGCGCCATCGGGAAGCGGCGTCTTCGGCGTGCAGGAGAACTTGCCCTGCGCATCCGAGACCACATTCTCACAACCCGGAATGACGTTGCCCGCGCCGTCCTTGATCGTCACCGTCAAGTCCGGCTCCCATGCGTAGCCACTGATCTCGTGTCCGTTGGTCCGATCGGGGATCGGATCCTTCGGGGCCACCGTGTCAACCGTGAACGTCCGCTGCACCGGAGGCGACTGGTGACCGGCACCATCCGTCACCACAGCGGTGATCTTGTTGATGCCTTCCTTCAGCGGATTATCCGGCGTGCACTTCCAGTTACCCTGGGCGTCGACCAGCTTGTCAACACAACCCAGAACTGGCAAGCCGTTCGAATCCGTGATGGTCACCTTTGTGTTGGGCTCAGCCGTACCAGAGATCTCCGGCTTCGTCTCCTTGGTCTGCTGACCCTCCGTCGGCTTGAGGATCTTCGCCGCATCCGGTGGAGTCAGGTCGATCGTGAAGGTACGCTGCGCCGGATCGGACGTGTTCCCAGCCGGATCGGTGGCCGTCGCCGAGATGGTGTTCGGGCCCTCCGGCAGCGCCGTCCCCGGCGTGCAAGACCAGGTGCCATCCAACGCCACCACGATCTTTGCGGCCAGATCGCAGCCCGGAATCGGAACCTGCTTGCCGTCCTTGTCGGGCAACGTCACCACGATCGTCGCACCAGGCTCACCCTTGCCGCTGATCTCCGGCTTCGGATTTGGCGTCACTTCCTTGTCACCCGGCTTGATGATCTCCGGAGGAGGCGGCGGAGTCAGGTCGACCGTGAAGGTGCGCTCCGTCGGATCGGACTTGTTGCCGGCCGGATCGGTCGCCACCGCCGAGATGGTGTGGTCGCCCTCGGGCAGCTTCTTATCGTCCGGGACCGTGCACTTCCAGGCGCCCGTGACATCGGCGGTCGGGACGTCCTTGCACAGTTCGTTGCCCTTCTCGTCAGTCACCGTCACCTTGGTGCCCGGCTCAGCCTTGCCCGTGATGTCCGGCGTCTGATCGCCGGTCTGCTCACCTTCGCCAGGCTTGATGATCTCCGGCGGAACCGGCGCGCGCGTATCCAGCCACGCCGTGCCCTCCGGCGAGACGTTCCCGTACGGATCCGTCACCACAGCCTTGACGATGCCCGACGGCATGCCCGGAGGCGTCGGCGTCGACCACTTGCCCTGGTTGTCGATCGGGAGCGGCGCGGACTTCGAGCCGTCCGGCCAAGTCAGCGTCAGCGTCGAACCCGGAACCAGCGGAGTGTTCGGAGACGCCGTGCCAGCGGTCTTCTCCGCGTTCGCCGTGGTGATCACCGGAGCGCCCGGCTTGTCCGTGTTCAGATGTGCCGGCTTCGTCGTGCTGTTGCCAGCCGGATCGGTCGCCGTCACCGAGATCGGACCCGAAGGCATCCCCGGAGGCGTCGGCACCGACCAGGTGCCGTCCGGGTTCACCGGCGTAGACGCGGACTTCGTGCCATCCGGCCAGGTGACCTGCACCTTGGCGGTCGGATCGTCAGTCGTGCCCGCCACCTTGTCGGCATTCGCCTTGTCGACGTTCAGGCTCGGCGGGGTCACGTCCAGCGGAGCCGTCGCCGGCTTCGATGTGTTGCCCGCCGGATCGGTGGCCGTCGCCTTCACGTCGCCGTCCTTGGCACCCGGAGGTGTCGGGATCGACCACGCGCCCGTGTCTGGATCAGCCGTCGTCTTGACCGGTGTCGGCACACCAGGCACCGTCACCGTCACCGTCGAACCCTTCTCCGCCTGGCCCGCAATCTCGTGGCCGTTGGCCTTCTCGATAATCGGCGCAGGCGGTGGAGTCGTGTCGATCGTGATCGGCACCGACGTCGTCGGCGACGTGTTGCCCGCCGGATCGGTCTGGCTGGCGACCAGCGTATGCGGCCCGTCGTCCATGCCCTTGTTATCCGGAGGCGTGCAAGTCCACGTCCCGTTCGGCTGCACCGTCGCGTCGCACAGCTTCGGACCAGTCGGCCCGTCGGTCACGGTGACGATCGCGTCCGGCTCACCGGTACCAGTGATCGTCGGAGTCGGATCGTTGGTAACCGTGTTCGGCTTCGGCGAAGTGATCACCGGTGCCGGCGGCGCGCTGGTGTCAACCGTGAACGTGCGCGTCACCGGATCGGACTTTGTGCCCGCCGGGTTGGTCGCGATCGCGGTGATCGTGTGCTCGCCCGGGTCCAGCGGGTTGATTGGCGTGCACCGCCAAGCGCCCGTGTCGTCCGTGACGGCCGTGCACACCGGCGCACCGTTCGTGTCAGTGACCGTCACGGTCGTGCCCAAATCGGCCGTGCCGTCGATGGTCGGCGTGGTGTCATTGGTGTGCTGACCAGGCGTCGGATGGTTGATGACCGGCGGCTTCGGCTTGGACGTGTCCACCCAGAACGGCCGGGTCGCCGGCGCCGAGGTGTTACCCGCCGGATCGGTCTGCGTCGCCGCCACCGTATGCAGCCCATTGGCCAATGGCGTGGTCGGCGTGCACGTCCATGCGGACGCAGGCGCCGGGCCAACCGTCACAGGACCGCACACCACCGGACCGCCAACGCCCTCCGTGACGGTGACCTGCGCACCCGCCTCACCCGTGCCGACAATCGGCACCTTGGGGTCATTGGTGTGCGAGTTCGCCGCCGGCGAGGTGATCACCGGCGCCGGAGGCGCGGTGATGTCAACAACGATCGCCCTGGTGGCAGGACCGGACTTGTTACCGGCATCGTCAGTCGCGACCGCGGCCAACGTGTGCGGCCCCTCCGGCAATGCCTTCGCCGGCGGAATCGTGCAACTCCACGTCTCGTCCAGCTGGACAGTCGCCTCGCACAGCATCGGCCCATTAACGCCATCCGTCACCGTGATCTTCGCGCCCGGCTCCTTGTCAGTGCCAGTCACCTTCGGCGTCTGGTTGTTGGTCGGACCGGCCGGCGGTGCCGTGATGACCGGATCCGGCGGCGGGGCCGTGTCGATCGTGACCGTCACCGGCTGCGAGGCAGGCGACACGTTGCCGCTCGGATCCTTCTGGACCGCCGTCAGCGTGTAGACGCCGTCAGGAAGCGGCGAAGTGCACGACCAGGTTCCAGCCGTCACCGGGACGTCGGTGCACACCGGCTTGTTGTTCTGGTCGGTCACGGTCACCTTCTGGCCAGTGACGCCCGTGCCGCTGATCGGCAACGGCTTGGCATTGGTCAGCGTGCCGTCCTTCGGCGAAGTGATGACCGGCG
>JGI20166J26741_11625252_pt1 | contig 11463 bp, 8 predicted proteins | sample TergutCu122P5_FD_26741 | JGI IMG/M metagenome (IMG submission 26741) | reverse complement strand
GTAAGACAGTGCAGCAAACGAGCAGCGCTCGTTGCTCCACGACAGGTGAAGTTTTCGCGTGGACGAGCAGTGCTCGATGCTCCACACTGAAGGGTTAAGAGGTTAAATGAGAGGACAACTTAAATCAACATGCCATGAATTCCAATGTATTTAGAAACATATATCTATGCACTTTCATGTCACATTCAGTTAAAAGTTCCTTGTACATATTGAATCAATGGAATATTGTGAGTTTTGCAAAAGATATTTCCATTTTGATGACATTAGCTATTTTAACAGCAGACAAACATCACCAGCAGATTATCACAGACATAACTTCTTGGACAACAGACACTGTATACTTACATGGAAAGACTGTGACTTCATAATACTTACTGAAATATTTGGCTTTTACAGAAGTAGGCTGAGCAACAAAGTCAAATGATGTGCCAAAATTTATTAAAATGTGCCTCTTAAAAACTAAATCATGACTCCACAATATGTAGGTAATTTTATAAATTACACTTTGTACTATAAAGGTATTATGGTGTGACAATTCAGCAAACATGGTAATTATTACGAATTATTTGGGTAAAAGAGGAAGACCTTCTAAAATTTACCATCCAGTCGCCAGCAAGGTAACATAAAACAACAATGTCTCTTAACAATGAAAAATCATATTTTGTTACATACACACACACACACACACATTATCACAGAGCACCTCTCCATCAGTAATGTATAATTCCTTATCAAATTTCTGTACATAACAGACATACAAAATACAAAATAGTTTGAGGCGGTAAGTATGAATGCAAGCACTATGTTGACAAACTCTGTAAAAAAGAAATATTAAGACACAGCAATAGCACTTCTGATAATCCAAATAGGCACTGTTCTGATTAAGCAGCAGCCACACTTTGAGTGTCATTACTTTCCAGCTCTAAAGCAGCTTTGGTCTCTTCTCAAAGGTTTCAAACTCTTCAAAGTCAATGCCTGCTAACATGTCATTGGCTACATCATCATCTAATGAAGATATTTCAGAAAAATAATTCAGTATTGAAGGCTGTTTCCTTGAGTTCTGAAATAAAAAAGTAGCACATTAAAAACTGCAGGAAACAAGGTACATTAGGTATCTGACCAACGACATAGCCAGTTCAGAAATGAAGTCTCTCCACTTCATACTGCTCTTATGTTTGAGAGAAATATGTGCACCTGACTCATGTAAATTAGCGTGAAGGTTACAAAAGTAATATTCACCAGTTATTATGTATGTGCCATCCAGATGCAAAAATTTTTTGTACCTGTATGGTCTTCCTTAAATATATAATATTAGTGCAAAAGCCCCACTCAAATTCAATGGAGGATAATATATTTTGTATCTTCATCTTTCACCTCCTTTCCTTTATCCCTTTCATGTCTCTATATCCTTCCATCGTCTCTCCTCTTTCTCTTCCCCATACCCTTCATTTGCCTGCCCTACTTCCTTCCTAATGCTAACAGTGACAGTACACAAAACTATCTATTTCCATACAAATGGTATGTGAGTGACTCAATATACACAGCCTCGTACTAACATACACAACTTCTGTTCAGTGCTTTCCAGCAGACGAGTTTATATGGGAAATTTAACATTCTATTATCTCCAGCCTCATTCTACCTGTCAAAGATCTACATCCACCTGCCACCAAACTACACCAATACATAAATTTATGTTTAAGAAATTTATTACACAGGAACAACTGGAAATATATTATAAACTGTCTTACATTACACAATGTATTTTAACATAATGGGCAATGAATGAAAATCATCTACCACATGTGAAATTAAATGTATATTTACAAATTTTAATTTATCTGGAATAAAAGTCTGTTCTGTTGCCAAACACAACACCAGTACGCCAGAACACACAAAGCACTCTACATTTATGACAGTTCTGTAGGCTACAGCCCGACATCTCCCATTTCAGATGTTTTTCAAAATTTCAGAAAATTTTCATAATATTTTTAGCATTTCAACGCTTGTCCATCTTGTGTCTGGATTGAACAACAGTCCAGATGACTGTACAATGAAGCACTTCCACATGGCCTGGGGAATGACTATGCAGACTAAGAATTTTCATGGTATTCCTCAGTCTCTCCAAGAACATGCCAAAAGAGTACCTAAAACTGGGCCATGACAACTTCCTCTTGTATCAATTCCTATCAATATCTGACCATTCATTCTATGATTCAACACTATATAGTTTGCAATATCAACAGCATCATTACATAAACCATACAACAAGTCAATATTTAAAACTGTGTATTCCTAAAAAGAAAAATAAAGTATGAATTTCCTTATGCTATCTGTTGAAAATGAATTAAACTATTGTCATAGAATGGAAAAATCTCTACTGAAAAAAAGGCAAATGTTGGAGCTTTATGGGAAATTTAACTGATGCTTTTGAAATTGTCCGTATCAGAAACCATGCATGAGCTATGTGAATGTAATTTGCTTTGTACCATCATAGCAAATATAATGAGAACAAAAACACTTTAAACTGAAGGAATACTTGCTATACTTTCTTAAGGATCATCATCATGGATGTGCAACCTGGCCTTGAACATTAAGTAGAAAAACAGAGACTGCAAGTGTCTGACAATAGTGATGATGTCACTTGTTGAATCTAGGCAAGAGGTAACAACAGGAAAATAGATATTTGTAATTTGCACTCTTAACACTATTATAGTGATCAAATCCAGATAAATGAGCAGGACATGCAACATGCGTGAGGAAGGCCGTAAATACATAGAAAATTTTAACTGGAAGACCTGAACAAACCTCGTGGGTGATGTTAAGATGACAGACAAATACTAAAATGGATCTTAAACAAGGTTTAAGGCTGTGAACTGGATTCAACTGACTTAGACTCAGGACCAGTTGTGGGTTCATATATCATGTAAGGCAGGGGGGCATTTCCTGACCAGCTGAATGAACTTCCATGAACTTAGTTGTCCTTACATCATAATTTCCCAACTAATCCTCACATTCCAACTCTAAACTTAAAGCAAGTGGCTTATGAAGTTCTTAAGTACACTAAATTACCTGCAAGACACTGGTCTCAGATTCTAAGAAATTATCTTTGCTCAGACCAGCCTTGTTCAAAACATCTAGCTTGTTTTGTATTAGTGGCCATATGTAATCATCCGCAGTTCCTTTGGCTACCAGATACTGAATCAGAACGCTGTCATCTTGACCAATTCGGTGGGCGCGATCTTCTGCCTGGGTTAGGATCTAGATATAAACAGAAAATGTGCAATTAAATACACATAGTTCATGTGGTCATAAATTAAAAGCTTTACTTGAAAGAATAAAGAAATAAATTAACTAAATTAATATGCCTTCTTTTGGGTAATTTCCCGGCGTCTGGATATTATATGCCCACATTTCGGAACACTCTATCTGTTCCATCTTCATAGGCAGGTAGGTGCGTGTAGAATGAACTAGGTTGGGGACATGTTTGGGGTATTATATGGGAAGTACTCTGACCCACCCCTACCCTGTCACCCTCCTTCTTAATGGCTCAGGCCATTTCCAAGCCAAACCTTTTCCCATATAATACCCCAAACATGTCCCCAGCGCAGTTCATTCTACACGCCCCTACCTGCCTATGAAGATGGAACAGATACAGTGTTCCAAAACATTGGCATATAAAATTCAGACGCCGGGGAATTACCCAGAAGAAAGCATACAACATTCAGAACACAGCGAAAGTTTGAAATCAAGAAAAATAAATTAACTGCTTATGTATGTGCAAGGAGTGACCCCTACAATCTTGCTCTCTGTAGTATTAGGTGGTGAAAAAATGAAAAAAATCCTACCTCTGCCACCATCAGATCCTGTCACCCATCCCATGGCCAGCCACTTCACTAACTCACATCACATACATACATGAATCTTTTGATTCACTCTCCTCTTTTAGATATACTCTACAAATTACTTTATTATTCAAATGAATCAAGAAAGGATTTAACTTACACCAGGGTTCCAGTACAGTTCAGCAAACACAACTAAATGGGTGGCGGTAAGTGTAATGCCTGTATTTGCTGCTGTGATGGATAACACTGCAGCCACACACTTATTCTCAGACTGGAATTTATCACAAAGCAGTTTGCGTGTATTGGAATCAGTACTGCCATCAATTCTTATGAACCTGCTCACGAAAAATTGAAGCATGATTAATTCACAACTTTTAACACATTATTATGTATGCTACCTAAAAAACATAATATCAATGGACAAACTACTCATCGGTATTCATTAAAAAAAATGTTACTGGCTCCTTAGTCACACAGTTCACACTGTGGATAAAGTAAAATTTATGTACCACACACTTCAGAAAATCAGCTGATATGAAGTAAGGAACATTCCTGGATTGGGACAGTGCAGTTTTGTACAATTTATATCCTGAATACCCAAAATTTGCTTTGTAAGTAACTCACAGTCATAATTAAGTCACCAGATAACTGCTGAATTAAAGATCAGAATCTCATAGAAATGCAACTCAAAGACCACACAAATACTAAAGGATGAGAATAAACCCCACTACCAGAAGCTCTGAAAAGAAATTCAGAATCCAGAAACTATATCACAAGGACAGCATTGAACTAACAGCTGATGGATGACACAATTACAAAAATCTTGAGGTGTGTCATCTCCGTTGTGTTGTCGAATAACAAGAACAAGTTAAATGGTACATATGTATATCATCACAAACACAAAGGAATATAGTTGTGTTTGTGACGATATACATATGTACCATTTAACTTGTTCTTGTTACACAATTACAAAAGTCAGGGCAGGGAGGGACAGTTTACAAATAATGTCAGTTGTTCCACTTCCCACCCAGTGTCCCTGTTTTGTGCCTGTTAATGAACCCATATGTTTTGAAGCTACAAAACTCAGTAGACAATGTCTGTCTGTACCATAACTGGTAACTGAAAGTTTTGAATCGTACAGGTTATGTAGTGTCAAATGGAAGAATGATGATCAAGGCATTTACATGGATATGACCCTATGTAATATGTAGATACCTACCAATATTTCACAAAAACATGCCACTTCCATCCTTCGGGTGAAAGTCAGGCAAGTAGAAAAAGGAAGGTTGGCCTCCACCATTCCACAGCTAACTTACAGCCCCAGTTCCTGTACTTTTTCCCCCACATCTGTAACGTCCCTATCCTGCACAGCAACTCTCATAACCCAAAAATGGAAGCGGCATATTTCTCCAGAATGGTGGGACAGTGTGGTCATGATTTACACATGGGTCATATTCCTGTAGCATGCACATAAACAAAGATTCGCACAAATATATACTTGTACAATATCAACATATTAAAATTCTGTAAGCCTCTTTTTTAACCCTGCATCAACATACAGCAAATTATTTTATTTCTTATGCATATAATAAAACTTATTTATTACTACTGTTTCCTATATTACAAGGGCACATTATTTTGAAATTGTGCAAAATAAGACAGTGTGCACCACGACCAAACTGTACTTATTTACCAACGCACAAACATTATGCCCATGAAAACTGTGGGTCTCCTGGCAGCCTCAAATCTCATGAATGGCAAAATGATCGCAAATTGTAAATCTGAAAGATAAGAAAGGGGTTCATAACCTCCTTCAAAGTATTATACTAGCACTGAAGTTGAAAGACTAAGGAAAACTATAATAAAATTCAGTCAAAACAGACAGTCCTAAAAACAAAAGGCCTCCAAAATTCAAAGCGGGAGGACTAGCAGTACATAGATGCATATATAATGATGACTCAGTTGCTATGGTGACATTTTCTGAATTCAAGATGCTTTTATTTTACAGGGACATATTTGGCATGTAGACACGCATTACATCTAACAAACACACTGTTCATTGCACATTGACATTGAAAATGAAAACACTACATTCTGAATGCTGCCTTTTATATCACCTTCAGTGCAAGAATACAGCCAAAAACTTTGTTCTTTAACATGCCCCACAAGTAAATAAAGCACAGTTTTAGATCTGGCAAAAGAAGGGAATGAATCCCCTTCTTATGAGTCTGTTACCAGGAACTCTGTATACAACATATACAACTGTTTGCAGTGTGAGATGTTGCACTGGCTTGCTGAAGAACGGAACAGGTTCTCTGAAAACAGAGCAGGTGTTCAGCATACGGTATTAGAATGTGTTGCACATCACTTCGAATTTATGGTCTGATACAAAAGAATGGGCCCAGTAATTCTAGCTGTGCTCACAGCACAGCAAACACCACACACCAACAGTAACATCATGTAACGCCACTTCCATGGATTAAAATGGAAAACTTGCTACTCTGAAAATTCACGCACCACCGATACTAAAACAAGATTTAATGGTAAACAGAAAAACTGGAGGGTTTCTTTCCTCCAGCATGCACCCAATGTACGCATCAGTTCACAAACTTCAGCCTTGCTTCATGTTGTGCTGCAGAGTTTGTGAACCACTGTTGCATTATACAGACGTAAATGCTGCAGTTTCGTTGCATCTTGTGCTGATGATGCAGGTATTCCTGTTTGCCACGCAAGGGGAGTCAACGATGTTCTTGGAGTTGTTTCCAACCCAGAGCCAACGTCATCAACATGCTCCTAAGATAGGACATATATTTGGCACGTTCTCTCACGGCCTAGAAAGGAACCTCTTGCTCAAAACCATTTCAGAGAACCATAAATTGCAGGATGAATTTATGAAAAACACTCTCTGCACAAATTGTATTTAGTTTATATAAGCCTATAGAAACATATGTTGTTCCAACTGAATCCACACTGTGACTCCAGATGACTCACAGAAATGTTGCAACCTCTCCAATAAACAGCATGTGAACAAGCTAGTGGGTGAGCTTGATGTATAGCATCCATCAGCCTGACTGGAAGTGACCAGTGATTGTTTGAATTTAAAAAAATGTTCCTGTACTTACATATTTCAATTTAATTTGGGACTCTCCCTCTGGTAATGGTTGTCTAGTAATACGTAACAATCAAAGCTTCAATCAGACGAAAGAATCTAAAAGTCCCAGAAATGTAAGACAAGAACAAAAATTGTCAAAATTGTACACCCACTAAACTGCAGAATCCATCATATTTGTACCATAACAGTAAGGAGCTTTTTTTTGTTGGGGGGGGATAAACACAAGCACAGCAAAATGTTCCACCCACAGCAATGCATTACAATCTCTGAAGGGCTGTCAAACAGGATAAATAGTTTGTTCTTTACTTCCCACATATAGCCGCATTCAATTTTCAGTTCCACTGCTGTCCAGAGCACTGTAACAAGTGCTGATTAATGCTATTACTTACTCTTTCATCTTCCCATTAATTACTTCACAAATGCCATCCATAACAACTTTGTGATGAGCAAAACATATAAACTTCTTCTCACTGTCCACCATGTCACTAATATAGTCTCTGAAAATGCAACAACACAATGACTGATCATTTCTTGGTTAATTCAATATTACACTACCAACTACAATTACACTGCATCATTTGAAAGCACAGTATTAAGTATAGAGTATGTTGTTGGTGGTTAAGAGAATAGAACTGCCTTTCTATGGCAACATCTTGGGTTAAAATCCATCTATATCAAGTGTGAAATATTAATGTGCCTTGACAGAAGAAAAATGAAACATACCACATAAGGCCAAGGTTAGAATTAAAGATGGAGAAGTTCTCTATACTATATCCTTTCTCTATCACCCTCCTCCAGCTGCAAAAGTCACAACATTGCAGTGTATTCTTTCACAATTTAGGTTACAGTTTAGTCTTCAACTTATAATTTAATCTGCTAACTCTACTTACAGTCACACATTACAAGTGAATGTGAGCCGAATTTAAATTCACTAACCACCAACCATCCATAACCATAACCCTACAACTATATTCCAGACTCTCACTGTTACTAACCTTAGCCCACTGCAGCAATACTCTTGTGGCAAATGGACTGACTACATATTGTAATTATACTTAAATGCATAGAATGAATTCAGAGGAAACACGTGAAATGTCACTGGGTAAGTTAAAACCACAAGGAAATATCAATTTGATTAATCCTTATGTTACTTTATGCTTACAAATCATGTATTAAAGCTACAAAGTGTGGCATGTACTTGTATCGATGTGGATGCAACAGATGCCCCCACCACACACACACACATAAAGGATATGACATGAAGTATAAAAAAGTGAAATAAACATATGAATATACATGAAAACTGTAAACTCTGTCAGCAAACAACCCTGTACACACATTACCAGGTTCGTCAAAAAAAGTTTCACTTTTACCAACAAGTCAAGTATTTCCCATCACAGACACTTTTTTCACATCATTCCCTTCTCCCACATACACACACACACACACACACAAACAAAAATTCACGAGTTATGCAATGAATTTGGTACTGTCTGGCTACACCAAAATGTTACTCACTGGACTGCCTTCAGTTTAGATTTCCCTGTAGCACAGTAGTAGGATAACAGCGCTCCTCTCCTCTCCATTCCTGTCAAATTTGCCTCTTCCAGTTTCTTGGCACACTGTTTCATTTCTGAGCTCTTGGAATTAATCACTTCTGGATTCAAGATCACCATTTGCCTAAGTAAAACAAACAGTCTAAAATTTGGATACTTGTTTAGCAACAAACAATTAATGCGTGTTGGATGTCATACACACCTTACTTTAGGTGGAAGCTGTGAAATGACATCTGATTTCAGTCTCCGGATCATGAGCTTACTCTCCAAAAGGAGCTGCAGTTCCTTCATATTTGATGAGCCTTTGAAATCCCAACCATAAATGTTCTTCACTCCAGCACAGTACCGGATTCCAAATTCCAAGAAGCTGAAATAAAGAATGTTATGTAAATGTAATGATTTGGCCAGAAAGTACAAAATGTATATTAATTCAAGTCCTTCAAGGCAACACAACTGAAAATGGAAGAACTACAGAATAATATCTTGAAATATGTTGCATGTGCTTCTTTCTATATTCTCTCCAACCAATCACTTACAGGCATCTGACCATTCAATGCTATGTAACACATGCAGTTCTAGAAATTATACAGTCAAAAAGTTAATCAAATTGATCACTACCAAATACATTTACCTAGGAAACAACTTTGGATTAATGGCAGATATCTGTGGATACAATTCAGCAGGTCTTGACAGGGCAGGAGTACCACTTAGCATCACAACACGCCTGGCATTTTTTAGCAACGTTTGCGCAGCCTGTGTGCGTGCTGCCTTCGGTGATTTCAGAAAATGAGATTCATCCTGTAAAGAGAGTTCGAGCAAGAACAACTTAATAGAATTCAACCTGTTGTGTCTTCAGAAACATATTCACAACTATATTAAATAGTCTACTACAACAAAGTGTTTTTATTTAAAAGCTGCTTGTTTCAGTCTAGATACAGACCATCATCAGGCTAAAAAATATACAATCATTAAAAGGCAGGTAAAAATGCAATATAAAAAACATCATCATTATGTTTTGTATATTGTGTATTGAAGTAAGTAAGTAAGAGAAGGCTGGTGGAAACTAGATGAAGAGCTTTATGATTTGTACTCTTGCCAGTTATGACGACGAAGGAAAAGAGCAGCACGGCATGTAGCAAGTATGGTAGAGAACATAAATCCATACAGAGCTTTGGTCAGAAACCCTATGAAAGACCACTCGCAAAATGCAGGCATAATAGGACAATATAAAGATTAATTTTAAACAGAATGGGAGGGTGTGGAGTGGATACCTGTGGTTCAGGATACAAACCACTGGACAGCACATGTGAATGCGGTGATAAACCTTGAGGTGTCATAAAATGCAGAAAATGCTTCAGTAGCAAAAAACTATCAGCTTCTCAAGATGGACTCTGCCCCATGGCACTAACTAGTGTACAAACTCATGTCAAGTCTTTCACTGCCAGTGAACCACATGAGCCAACAGGGCTGTTTCTTATAAGCCTTCGAGATATACTCTGGCTTATTTTACAGTACTATCCTAGCATTCAGTTGGAGAGGCTGAGGAAATTCATAAACCTCAGGACAAGAAAGATGCAAACAACATCACTCCTGAACAGCAACAAAGTGTTTTACTGCTATTATACCAATCTGTTCACCATATACTATTCAATTTTAATGAAACCACCTGCCAGCTCTTGCCCAGACTGTAGCATAATGATCTGCAGCATAAGAAATAAGGTCCCTGAAAGATAAGTGTGCTAATGCAGAATGTAACCATAGCCAACTGAAAATGACACAGGATTCACGTTTGTCACGCAGGAAAAGTACGCAGTCATCAACTTATGAACAAGTTACATTCCAAAGACCTGTTCATAAGTCAAGTGTTCAAACATTATGAAAACACAAGAAATAATGTACTGTCAGTACAGCAACTAAGCATATAAACAGTGTCTGTTCCAAATGTGTAACGATTAAGGCCCACAGCATTTCCAGTGCAAGATGGAATTCCACCCCTCTTTGTGCCCTTTCATTACATCCATTTTCATTTCAAAAGTACAGTCAAATTCCTTAAATCTGGCACCCACAGACCCAGTCATGTGCCATATTATGAACTATTCCAGACCAGCAGACAGAAGCTACAATGACCCAAGTTCTTACATATAATTTTTTTATACTACTCCTATAATTGGGCTGAAAAACTAAACAGAGGGCTATTAAATCTGGATATCTCCCTTCAGCTGCTGGTTGTTTAAAAGTTTGCAGCCAGCACTCACAGACTGTGAATTTGACAGTTTTTTTCATTTCATCATAAAAAGACTTGACTTTCTGAATTATCATAGGCCCAGTCACAGGGTTCTCTTCTGAACACACTGCTGTAAACCACTTATAAAACACCTTCTCCAAATGCAATAATTTACATTGTTTCAATGTCTCTCACTTGAAAAAACCCTTTACACCACGAGTCCCCACCCTGTGGCATGCGGTCATATTTGTACTGTGTATACATTACAAAAATCACACAATAATTTAGGTGGCTAAGTATAAAACTTATTATTTTTCTGCACGCAGCCAGCAAACCAGCCCATAATAATGGGTGTGGCCCCATGCCATATCAAGGTTGAAGACCCATGCTTTACACTCTCATGTGCTGCCATAAACAATCACAACTGGTTCTACAGCTTCTTTGTAACAGAGACAGCTGATGATTCACTACTGTATGTAGCCATAACTACACTGTTGTTTTGCCACTTTAAAGTCTCCTAATAATTTCAAGTTTCTGACGAACTGTTAAGTTACATGTTTCCTCTTGCCAGCAGTACCTTCTTTACTCATCTCTGTATCTTTTGAAACCCTTATACAGGGTGTCCCAGAAGGAATGTGCCAGACTTCGGGAGAATGTTCCTTAAGTTAAAATACACCGATATAACCCAAAACACCTATATCCAAAGTTGAACGGTTACGGAGATAAAGG
>JGI20166J26741_11625141_pt1 | contig 11464 bp, 13 predicted proteins | sample TergutCu122P5_FD_26741 | JGI IMG/M metagenome (IMG submission 26741) | reverse complement strand
TGTATTGTCGTCTTCTGTTAATATATACGCGGTGTGATTGATTGTAATGAATGGAGGACAGAGAAATGGCACAAATGCGCAAATATGGGGAAAGTAAAACAACTCAAATTATGATGGCAACTGTAACGCACATCACTTCCGGTTTGGGACTTAGAAAATTTCAGGCTGATGGATTTTTGTTGACACGAGTTAACAAGGCACTCTGTAAACATGAACCTGGTAGAAGAATCCTCATGCTATGTTATTTTTTACTGTGAAGGGTGAAGTTTCACACCTGTATAAAACAACAGGCAAAATTGTTTTTCTGTATATTCTAATACTTATGTTTATAGATAACAAACTGGAAGACAAAGGATTTTGAACCAAAGGGTAGCAGGCATTCTCCAAAATTATTCTGCTCTGTAATTTATTTGTACGTGCTGTCAGTATATGGTGATTTATAACTCCTCAACTCTTCAATGGCAATCTCACCGTCATCCTCAAAGGCACTAGGCTCAGGTACTAGTTGCTCTGCTGTATATATTTCTCTGTTCATAAGATCGTTAACTGCATGTAGAGTGAATAACTGTCAGAAGTGATTCTTCCACCTAGTTAAAATAATTTGGAAATCTACAAGCAGATCACTCTCCATGCCCTTTTCCAAGTTACCGTAGTTCTTGGCTGGTAACACTTCTTAAATGTCTGTCCTTATACAAGTCTCTGGTTCTGTTGGTTTTTTTTTTCAAGTCCCTTAACTTTACCATAAAAAGTTCCCTCTCTTTGTACCTGAAATGTCTACTAGTTTCACATCTTACATTGTTGAGCTTATCTCCATTAATTTTGCTCAGATACTATAACCATTGAAATTTAGCTTGCTTCCTTTGATGTGAAAGTTTTGAGCACTCTTTGTCAAACCATGATTGATGCTGCTTCAGTGTGTAATAAACTGGATTGTCTTTAGCTGAGACTGTGACGTTGTTTTAGGCTTCTCCAAAACAAAGGTAAATAAAATAATTTTTACAAAATCACATTAACTCAATTTTAATAAGCCATGTGGTACCTGTTCATTTTTATTTGTTCTGGCAGGACCTATTTTTCTTAACATTAGAGTGCTGATAAAACTGATGGTTTGTTTTTGGTTGATACTGTCGTTGATAATGTGGACTTGCCTTTTATTCTCCATTTATTTATGATTGTGTGGTTAAATACTAGATGCATGAGGGTTCTATGAAGCAGCTGGGCAGAATGTGTCAGAATAAGTATTTTTTTAGTCATATTCCTCCTTTGTGTACTGTTAAAACACAGTTCTGTCATATTCTTTTGTTCTATCTGCAGGTCAGGCACATGGATGATGACAGGAAATGGAGTTATGCACAATGGAACTACAGTTATTGATGAGTATGGTCAGAATTTGGACAGACTGCAGGTGAGCATTATTGTCAGAGGTTCACACTTCCTACTTCAGTGTCTAAGACCTTGTGAAGAATAAGTTAGAATTCATGAATGGTGGTTAAAAGAATATATGGATTATTTTCATGGTTGATTGTGGAGTGTATTCTTGAAGAGTAGTATTAAGTGATTTTTCAGAATATTAACCCAACTAGATGTATCTGTAAGGTTTATGTAGTTATATACTCATATATTTATAACCTGTGATAGATGTATCTGTAAGGTTTATATAGTTATATACTCATATATATATATAAAACCTGTGATAGCAGTATCTGTAAGGTTCAAGTAGGGCTGATATTCTGAAAAATCACTTAATACTATATATGCATTACAAGAAAGGCAGGCATGCCAGTTCATTTACCCACAAACCCTGCCATGAAACATTTCATCATTCAACCATGGCTGTGCCATGGCTCAGGTGGTTAGTTGCTAGCCTCTCACCACGGAGGACTGTATTCCAACCTGGCCAGTCCACACGGCATTTGTAGTGGACAGAGTGGCACTGGGATGTGTTTTTCTCTGAATACTTCAATTTTCTCCTCTCAGCATCATTCCACCAATCCTCTATACTCATTCACTTATGTATCAACAACACTATGTATTCTAGCAGTTGACGATGTCATTATGTAACATATTTAAAAAAACATTCAACCACCTTCCTGAAGTAATGCAGATCTTTCAACATCAGAACTTACTTCCTGTATATCCATTATAATGAGTTTGATGTATGTAATTCACTATCATCTGCCAGATACAAATCAGAATGTGTTTGTAACATTTGGTACTGTGCTAGGTTGGTGACCGTGTGGGCGTGATGTGCAGAGAGTCTGGAATGCTGCACTTCTTTGTAAATGGTATAGACCAGGGTGCAGCAGCCAGCAACATTCCTGACCGTGTCTATGGTGTGATAGACTTATATGGACAGGCAGCACAGGCCACAATAGTTGATACACTGGACTGTTACTCCCCAGACACTGCCAACTCCAGTCTATCCAACACAACTGTCTACAGGTTAAGTTGTTCATGCTTAGCTCATGTGGTGACATTATGATTTGTATCTGTAAGTTTTCTGATTTTTATCTTGGCATTGCTGTCATGCTCCCTGAGTGTGATTATTCCCAGTTCTGAAGCAAGTATAACCAAGTGCCTCAAAGCATAATGATTGTTATATGTTGTGTCTGAGGGCCACTTACAGTTCATATGATCCTCCAGGCCATTTCATTACTTTAACAATGGCAGGGCAGTGTATTTATAAGGTGGACTTCCCTACCCCTAATTACAAGATAATTCCTTACTGAAGTGACCTGCAATTCAACATTGTGGGGCCTGGTGTTGTACACATTTACAGAGTTTTGTTTCTTTCAGTAGCAAGGGAGGGAAAGGCTTATGAAAAATCTGCACTGAATTGCAGACATGAGTTCTCTGAACAGAAATTCAGTCTTTTAGCTTGTGCCCATATTTGATGCTTAAATAAGCTCTTTTTCACAGCATCCTATTGAATAACTAATTGATACTGGATTTATAGCTGTGAATGGATGATATGTATTCTGAATACATTGATGAGAACTGTTTGAGTGGAGTGCTAGTTAACCCTTTTTTGTCCTTTGTCAAGAGGGTTTCAAAATAAATTTTTTTTTGTAGTCTCTCTGTCTGAAACCTTTTTCTAATAAATTAAGAATTTACTGTCATGTTATAACCATGTGTTAAAACATGGCTGTTTACATTCTTTGACATATTTTTCATAGTACATATGTAGAAAACAAGAGGTAGGATGTATTTTGTGTTGTTCTTTAATAACGAGTTTTCTTTTTAAATTTTTATAGAAAATAATTTGTAGCTGGAAGAAATGGGGTCTCAATAAAAAGGAGAGGGAAGAATATCTTGTATGTACCTCACCATAATAATGGAAATTCACCACATAGTTAATCAGAATGTGTGCCATGGTAAAAAGGGGCATGGATGTAAACCTCTATGCATTTAAGTTTCAAATGGATTTGTCTCAAGTTAAAATCCTCTGTTACCCCTTGGACAGGAGGTTAGGTAGCCTAAAGATCACTTCAGGACACAGTGATAGTGAAGAAAATGATGGAGCTTTTGTAGGGAATACATCTCACAGCCATTCACTTTGTTGGCCGTATTTAGGTCGAGGTAATGTGGAAGTGGAGCCTCATGGCACCTTGTGCAGATTCCTGTAATATTTGTACTTGTGTTCTGTTGCAGTGATCTCAGGTTTCATCATGTGCATGGCAAGAATGCACGAGTTTCCAACAGTGGACTGACAGCATCACGACCACGCGCATTTGGGGAGTTCAATGATGCAATTGTGATCAGTAATCGAGCATTGCGTGAGGGAGAGATGTTTGAAGTTGTGATAGAAAAGATGGTAGATCGCTGGTCAGGATCAATTGAAGCAGGTGAGAGACAAGTAGTTGACAGTAACACAGATTAATACTGCCAGATGAGGTGTTCAGAGAGTGATGGTCATCAATAGTGCAGATAATATTGTCACAAGAAATGTTTAGAAAGTGTCAGTTTCCAGTAGCACCACCATGGGATTTTGAGTGATGCTTTTGCATGAAGTTTGTCGTTCCTTAACCCTGTACTATCTCCATTCTGAAGCTATTCACTTTACTTTACATAACCAACTCTTTGCTTACATACATTTCGATCTGAGTGCTTATTGACGACACTTCGGCACATACATTGGCACACTTCTGGTTTTCTGGATTACTCACTTCATTACACCCTCCGATAATATTGCAAGAGACGGGAGCAAGGTTACATTTTCTTCACTCGATGCTAGACTCACAAATTGTGTACATGTATTCGGCTGTGTTAGCACTGAAATGTCAGTCAGTCATTCCCAGGATGATGCAAGATGCTTGAAAACTTAATGGCCTTTCAGGTAGCTGAATGAGGCAGTTTTGGCCTATTTGATAAGGTATATGTATCCTAAAGTGAGGCATGTTTTAGTTCCTCTGCCAGGAATAGAAGTACGAGGGTGAGGTGCTTTGATGAGGAGATGAACTTTATCCACAAATAGTTCATGTTGGAAAGTATTTGTTAACGTAACACAAAATACAGATCATGTTGTGATCTAAAATGTTTATTTGGAACATTTCTAGATGTGGTGCATATTAATTAGTTATATGTATCTAGGAGGCTAATATTAAAATTGAGCTAAGGAAGCATGATGTGATGATGTGAACTGGATTTAGCTGGCCAGATGTAGAGACCAGTCTTCAGGCTGTTGTGAATGCACAATGGACCTTCAGATTTCATAAAAGGTGGGAATTTATTGAGCAGCTGAGTGACTTTCAGCTTCTGAAGGACTCTGGTCCATAAGGTTAACCTTTAAATCACCTGCATGTAAAAAAAAACACACCTAGAAATTAATTTTGTGTATGTAGGCAGAAAGGAAATATCTTGCATTTTTAAGACATGCTTCATAATGTCTGTTGTATATTCCACAAAATACTGTTTATTTAATAATTTTGTCTTTTATGTGTTAAAATAATACTTTTTGTTTAAATCATGCACTAAAATAAGTATCATCCAAGCTGTTTAAAGATTAATGCAGTGTAACATTATTTTTGGCTATGCAGCATGGTAACTGTAAGCTGACTAGCTATTCAGTTTTAGAATTGTATGCACTCTAACTTGTCAAGTATTGTGATGATAAAAAAAAACCTATTTCTGTAATGTTGTCATTAGTGATTAAGTCTAGAAGGTGGAGATGGGTGGACTGTGTAACAAGCAAGACAGAAACAGTAGGTGCATATAAAATTTTGATGTTCAGACCTTTAATTAATGTGAAATTGCGAGATGAGATTTAAAGTTCTTGCATTGGTGTTGATGAAGATTCAAGTCTTCTGGGTATGACTGTATGTTGATTGGTAAATAGTTAACTGCTGTTTCAGAGGAGCTTGCTGCCACCATCTTCAAGGTCTGTGCAATCCAAGAAGGTTCCTTTTCAAAAAAGTTGGTATCAACTCCTCATCAATTCCCAAAAGTCTGGAATCTTCAACCTTAAGTTACATAAAAGTAGGAAAATGACTGATGGAAAGCTGTACCATGCAGTTTTTTTTTTTTAAGCTTGTTATTTAATGATGCTGTCATGGGTGCAGACTGTATATTGTCACTGACAGATGAATGAATGAGTATGGAGCATTAGTGGAATGATACAGGGCAAAGTAGAAGTACTTGGACAAAATCCTGTCATTGCTATTTTGTCTACCACAAGCCCACATGGGCTTGCTTCGTATCAAACCTGAGTGTGTGCTGTGACAGGTGAATGATGAACTGCCTGAGCTGTGGTCTGGCCATACCATGGAGTTCATTAGTTTGTTTCTGTTGTAGGGATGACTGCAATCCGACCTGAAGACTTGGATTTTCCAAGCACCATGACTGACATCAATCATGATACATGGATGCTGTCAGGAACAGCTGTGATGCAGAATGGCATCACATTACGGAATGGCTATGGCTGTGATCTTGATTCACTGACAACTGGCACACGTATTGGTAAGGGTTTGAGACCCGACGTATGTGATAACAGATGGCATGACTTGCGTTTTGTGCAGTACAGAAAACATCATTGTGGCTTCACACTGGCTTAGCAAATGCTCCTAATCTGCTATCCTTCTCCTTGATGATTTTGGTCAGTGTTGTAATGAGGTATCAGTATGATATTAATAGTGCAGTGATTGTTAGGGTGGTCTGTTGACAGATTTTTCTTGCTCAGTCAGTAACAGAGCTGAGCATCATTTGCTTGAATTTTGATTTGTTTTCACAGAAATATGTCAGTAGGTGGAAAGACATTTTTGGTGGTAATATATAAGTGGTTTAAATTACATCTTTTATATTTTGTACTGCATGAATTTGGTAACTTGAGCAAGCAGGTCCTGCTGTAGTAAGTTTTATAATTAGCATATGTGGCATTGATAGATTCCACTTGAGTGTGGTCAGATTTGTTATTAACACTATCTGTACCATAGTTCAATCACGCATAAATTGTGACAGTTAATGAACCTGCATCTAAATATTTAATTAGGTATTCACTTCTTATATACATACAAACTCTTATTTACTTACAGTTAATTTTAGAAAACTCTGTACGTGATGATATGTCAGTTTCTGATTAAAATAAGCTCTTATGTGACAATTTATTAGCAGGTGTAGCAAGTATGTGTGTCTCATTGCATTCTCAAAATCAAGAGTATTTCTGTAACAAAACTGCACAGGCTGCCTGGCAGTAATCCTGCTTCAGACAGGTTTCAGACCATATTCAGAACACTGATTGGCTGTCTTCACATGGATTTTCTGCTTCTTGAGTGCTGTGTGAATGGACTGTTTAATATATTTAGATTTGACTTCGGTTGAGCATGCACTGACCTTCCAAGTCCCTTGTGTTCTGACCATCAACTGTTAAGGTTTACATTGTTCTAGGACATGATGCTACAGCCTAGTAGATAGGCACCAAAGTTTCAGGGAATATAGTCCCTCCATTTTGAGGATAGAAAAATGTAAGTTTCCTCTCATTAATACGTGCATGGAGCGGTATGTTCCTCTGAAACATTAGTGGTCTCTCTACCAGACTGTGTGGCATTACATACAAAAAAAAATGTGCAGTGAATCCTCTATCCATCATTGCCATTCATGTTGTTGTACCACAATATTGTTCATTTTTTCTGGTCTTGAAAAGTCACCTGTGTAATCATTGTATAACTATGTAGTACATCAGGTGCAGTGTTCTAGGAGGTGCAGTTTCACTGCATCAGTTACGCATGATTTTTTATCGTGACCCAGAGTGTGCCCAGAATGATAATTTCTGAGAAAAAATAGCAAAAATAACTTGACATTTTTGGAAAGTAAGTAGTGGTTATCTGCCCATACTTGTAATTACTGTTATAATTACTGTTGCAGCAGTAACAATGCTTAAGAAATGTCACCACACCATTGCCAAGTGAGGAATGTTGGTGGATTGGTGGGGATGAAGGACAGACATGAGAAGGTTGTTGATATACACATAAATGTAACTTTATTTACGTCTGTAAGAAAAGTATGATGTACTGTCTGCTGACTTGTAAAACTAACAAATGCTCAACAGCATTATGTTGAGATCCCTTGTGCTGAATTTTTACCCCCTGGAAAGAAATGGGTATAATTTCATGTATGCCCGTAGGTAATGGGTGGCTTTTACTGTGCAGATTATCATGAAACTCACAATCATGCATTAAATTTTTGTGGACATCTCATGTCCTGAATTTTTTCTAAATTGGATAAATATTTAGAAAATACTGGCAAATTTTTATTAGTGTCCTTCAGTAAAATATGCCTCTCCTTGCATTTATTTTTACAAAACTCAAACATATGATTGACATCTTTTTGTAAAGAACATTTACATGGAATGTTATAAAAATCTGATAGATTTTTTAGTTGTTGTTACGGGGTCCCAGATGGATGGACAGGTGTGGTTTTCACATGGGGCGTTAGTTTTTACTTTGTGAAGAGCATGTAAAGAGTGCACATAGGCATTATAGTTACCTTTTTTTGTTGGTGAAATATGCATAGTTGTCATTTTTTGTTTTTCCTTTCTCATGTTTGTGATATATTTAATGCTTACTGATCAGTCATTCTGCCACATTTATCTTTTTCCCCTCAGTCCCTTCTGAAACAATGGATATTTTGCTGTATTTTCTTATTGTCTTCCACTGTAACCATTTTGTATATTTCTTAGTGTGTCTTTCATTTGTAACCTTTATTCACTGAAACTTACTCACTACTTTTGGCTCAGGTATGATGCGGCATGAGGATGAATCACTTCACTACTATGTGGATGGGGTTGATCAGGGTGCAGCTTGTGATGGTGTCCCTCCACACGTGTATGCTGTCGTAGACCTGTACGGTCAATGTGCACAGGTTTCAATCATCCAACCAGATCGTGGACGTGACAACACGGCACACATGGTTGGTGCACTCAGTGAAAACAGCTCTCAGCCCGTCAGTTTGCAGCAAGCCAACATGAACAGTCATCCCAACTCGGAAACTACCCACAGGTACAATGGCATCCCTTATTGGTCTTGTTGTTGGCTGTAACTGACTAACTAACAAATTAACTAACTAAACTACACCTGAAGGGAGTGATCTGGGCAGGAAAGGCACTATTATGGTGGGTTTAAGAAATAGACTGAGATGATGTGACTGGGTTTGTCAGCCTCAGGGTAAGGTCTAGTGGTAGGCTGTTGTGAACATAATGATGAACATTTGGGTGTCATAAATGGCAATTTTTTAAGTAGCTGAGTGACACAGTTTCTCAAGGAGGGCTGTATTCCCCACAGTTAATATGTTTGCTGTGTGACATGTAAACCTTCCCTTTTCTTTGATTGATGCACATCATACATTGAAGCCAGCAAACTTTGTACAGGCTTATTGTCCAAACTTGCAGGTTTAGTATGTCATGTGGCAAGAATGTGATAATGCGCTCTGGCAACACGGTTGCTGCTCGAGTGCGTGACTATGCCCATGGTTTGGTGTTTAGCAACAGTGCTCTGGAACTTGATGAAACATTTGAAGTCTGCATCCAGGAGATGACGCCACAATGGGCTGGCACACTACGTATTGGAGTAACATCACTACAGATCTCTGACAGTTATGCTGCTGGCAATCTGCCTTCCACAATCTTTAGCCTCATGGCTGACACATGGTACATCACAGGTATGTAAAGTGCAGATCCCAGTTGTTAGGGACTTCACTGCACATTGGTACAGTTATGACTGAGGAAGAGGGGTGTAATATTGTAATGCATGAGACAGTTCCAGTGGTGTGAAATGGGTGGAGAAGTACACTAGTGTGGTGGTGGAAGTTCTTGAATATCCTGAGGCATGGTGTTGTGTTTTGAGAGCTTCTGAAATTTATATAATTGTATGGCATTTGTTCATTAAATTTCCTCTCTACTACTAGGCAATGAAGTGCGCCGGAATTCAACGGTTCTCAAAGTTAACTACTGTCCAAGTCTGGAGTGGCTAGTGACAGGGAACCGTGTTGGAGTGCGGCAGGATGGAGATGGCAATCTGCACTTCCTTCTCAATGGGGAAGACATGGGAGTAGCAGCCACTAACTTGCCCAAGGTGGGGGTCCGTAACATGGCTTTGATGGGATTAGTGTATTTCCACACCATGCTGTGAGATATAGTCTTATGGTTTGTTCTTTGCAGCGAGTGTTTGCAGTTGTGGACGTGTATGGGAACACACAGAGTGTGGCTGTGACGAGCGTGCGATCTATCCAGGGCCCCACTGAGGTGGAGGGAAGTGACGGCGTTACGGCTGCAGCTATGGCTGAGTCACTTCGTTCCAGCAAGCTGCATGATTCACTGGAAATGCTCTTGGATACAGCAACTCCTACTCTGCAGTCTGCTCGACTCCCGTATGTGATATTCATATCCCCATACTTGCTTAAGGATTTAAAGGTTTTGTACATCTGAAATGTCTGGAATGACTTAAGAACATTAGTAATGGAAGTATGAATGAATATGTCATGAGCACAATTATGTAGTGAATTGCTGCTATCTGACTGAGTTTGTTACTGGATCTTATGTTTATTAGGGAAGTCAGCACTACAGAACTGAGTGGTGCAGAGATAAGCCATTCAAAGTCTTGTGATGGCAAACTAGATGACTACTCATCGTTCCCATCTCTGGCTGCCGCAATGAGTCAGTGTACAATTGGACCCAACCATTTGCCAGCTGAAGCTGCTGTTCATCCCATCATCTTTGAGTTCCATGAGAACCACGGTCGCAATGTACAGCTAGGGGAGGGACGCAGGGCAGCCAAGCGAACAGCAAGCTATAACCAGGGTGTTGTTATTTCTAGCAAACCTCTGCCCAGGGACCAGCTGTTCCAGGTGATTCTGACAGGCACAGGTTGGCTTGTGTTTTGGGTACTGTCTGTCTGACTTTGTTCCTCGTTTGTCATGCATGGCGTGTCTCAGCAGTTTGTACATTTTTGTTGTATCATTCAGTCGGTCAGTTACTATAATATGAATATCAACACACTGACTCTGAATTTGAATTTGTTTGCTGGAGTAATGGAAATTAACATTCAAGATAATGTAGTCCTGTTCAAACATTCCTGTAAATATTTTTAATAAAATCTGAACAATTCGTTATTGCTTTGACTTTCAGGTGCAAATAGAGTCACTGAATCCTCGCTGGGTGTCATCATTGATGTGTGGCATCACATGTCAGTCACCTGAAAAGTCGCATTTTCCCCTCACTGCTCTTGGCTTCAAGAAAAGCTCATGGATTTTCTGCAGTGACTGTCTGTTTCATAATGGTGTAAAGGTAAGTATTATGCACATACAAGGATTTTGCTCTGAAAATGGAAATACTACAGCCTTTTCTAATGAGACGTGTAGAATACTCATTCCAGTTTAGTTGTAGATGTAGGTTAAGGCTGAGTCCCCTGGTACTGTGGGCTCAAATGAGCCTTCTATACCAGCAACTGATGATGGATGAGAATGGAGTATTGGGGGAATAATAAATGGGAAGGAAAACCAAAGTGCTTGGAGAAAACTTGCCCCAGTGCCACTTTGTCCACCACAAATCCCATATGGTCTACCCTGGGACTGAAACACGGCCGCACATTGAGAAGCATATACACTAATTGGAGGGTTTCCTGAGAGGCGCATGTATTCTGGTGAGGTAAGTTAGACTTAAGAAGAGTGAAGTAGAGGATCAATGGGAAAAATTGCATAGTGAAAAGTTACACAGTGTGCATTTTTGACGTAGTATTGTTGGTGGTATCAAATGGAGGCATTAGATGAACTGGACAAACAGCAGAAATCACTGTGAAAAGATTTTGTTTCAAAACACAACGGGAGCTGCAGTTGTAGATGTAAATGATAGGGTACTATTCACGTGGAACTTGAGTAATCCTGTGGAAATAAAATGCCAACTAGATGCAACAGAGGTTTTTATTGCAGATCTTACTGCTTGCTCAACATGTTTCGGGCACCACTATGCCCATCATCAGGA
>JGI20166J26741_11625030_pt1 | contig 11467 bp, 12 predicted proteins | sample TergutCu122P5_FD_26741 | JGI IMG/M metagenome (IMG submission 26741) | reverse complement strand
GCCACCAGGAACTCTCATAGAGAGTGATAGTACCATATGCTGCATGTGTACAACTGTATCCTCCTGAAGATGAGCACTTGAGGCTCAAAACATGTAGAGGAGATTAATACTTTATGAACAAATAATAATCAGTGCACAAAAGTTGGTGATTAATATATAGATAAGGAAGCATTTTTTTTAAAGTGGGTTACTTAATTATGCTGTCAGAACTGTAAGGTTCTACAGTGTTGTTAATAGATGAATGATCAAGTATGGAGCATTGGTGGAATGATAGTGACAGGGTGAAAGCCAGTGCCGCTCTCTCTGCAGAATGGCCTGGGACTGAACCCAAGCTCCCACACTTTCAGACCAGCAACTAAACACGTGGGCCATGGCATGACACAAATATGCGAAAAATAAAATTAAAATAATAAGTAGATGTACATTTGTCCTACTGGTTTGCCAGTATTGACATGGAGATATGAATCCACAAAAGCACTCCTTTAAAAAACTGTCCTCTATACAGTGACACCATGTCACCTGGTAAAGGTGTCACTTCTACCTTAAAGATGGAAGCAGCACATTCCTTAAAGATGTCAGTACACTTATTTCTACTAAACCACACAGTTTCACATTCCAGATGAGAGAATTCTTCCAAATAACTGCCACAAGACCACAATATCTCACTCATTTTTTTTTTTATTCTTTGACAAACATGTACTCAAAGTATAGCAACATTTGACTAACAGAGGAAACAGATTAAATGGAAACTTATTAGAGAAATATAAGCCCAAAGGCATGAGGAATGAAAATTAATGTAAAATTACCTCTAATAAACAGAAATAAAAGGAAAAACAAGTATTTAACATAAAACAATCTGCTCATATATTTATCACATTCTCTTCGTGCAACACTTTCTGACATTAGAATGTCTCTGTAATGAATTGGGAAGATTCTAATATTATACATATTCTGTAAACTCAATTATATTTAAAATAGTTCAATGCCAACTTGTTGCACAATACTTGTTATTAGTTAATTCTCTGACATGCTGCAGCCTGACTTATTGGCCACCTTTTGGTGAAAGTCTATAGCACACACAGCGAAAGTTTCAATTTATCTATTAGAATTTCCACATGTGATTAAATTGTTATTGTCTTTACAATTCTTAAAATTTAATTTGTTGTTAAATACAATTAAATACAGTACAAAATTAAAATACAGTTTAAATTATGTAGAATCCAAACGTATATACTTTGATCTTTCTTCGTGCAAGGAAAGTTTTGGAATCAGGAACGTGAAAGTGAAAGATTTTTTCGAGTTTAATATCCACAATTACAGATGACAAAACTTTCCTTGCATGAAGAAAGATCGAAATATAGATGTTTTGACACACTGTATTTAATTGTATTTTGACTGTATTTAACTACAACTTCAATTTTAAGAATTGTAAACACAACAACAATTTAATCACATTTGAAAATTCAAATAGATAAATTGAAATATACGATGCATATGTCACAGAAGACTCCCTGAAGATGGCCAATAAGTCAGGCTGAAACATGTCGAAGAATTAACTAATAATAAAAAGTGCTGAGCAACAAGTTGGTATTGAACTTTTGTAAATTGTAAAGAGTTCACCTCTACCAGGGTCAAAACACATGCAGAATACTTTACTGGACTGCTGGAAGAAAGCAGTGAGAGAAACCTGAAAATGTACACTGCTCCCGAACAGTGTAGTGAAATAAGTACATGGTGTGCAGACTGGGCTTTATCTACCCAAGTATCTGCAATTAATACAAACCAGTCTGAAATTGGAAAATATTTAGATACATTTGGATTGCGTCATAAATAGCTGTTACTGTACTAACAACATATTCTATTTCTTACTAGAGATTAGTTTCATTTTTTCATTGTTCAGGCCCTTCTCCTGGCTGAAGATGAGTGCATCGATGGCATCTTCTGCACATAATGTCTCCCATTCATGATACAGCCACGCTATGGACACATGGTCACTGGATGGATGGAAACTCTTCTTGACTGTTCGTATTGATTCCTTGACACTTAGTCCTCCTTGAAATATCTCTGCATCATTGGTCAACACTGTAGCAATAGTTACCATTGGATTTACACACCTACAAAGACAGAACAGTGAAAAGTAACTAATAAAGTATCTAACTTCTTGGCACATTCTCTTAACTGAAAGGTTTATAATTACCCGCCTCCTTATGTAATTCCCCATGTTTACAGAACCTGAAGAATCATCACTATTTTCGCAGAAGTCAGTCAATCAGTCAGAGAGTCAGTGAATTCCAATTCGTGTGTACACGGTTCAAGTGGTCTTTTCTCTTAAGGTTCTGATAAAAGCTACGTGTGTTCATCTCACTTCCATCATGTGCATTACATCACATAAAATGAAACTAAAAAAGGGGGGGGGGGGATGGGAGGGTATGAACTGAATTAATGTGGCTCAGGACAGGGACAGGTGGCAGGCTCTTGTGAAAATGGAAATGAACCTTCAGTTCCAAAAAATGCAAGAAATTTCTTGAATAGCTGAGGATCTGTTTGCTTCTGAGGAAGGATTCTTGATCCATGGAGTTCGTTATTACATGCCTTGCCAATCACAGTAAAATTAATGACCACCTTATCAAAATTTGGTATGAAGCTTTCATCACCACCAGCAGTTATGATAACTATCTTTTGCCCTCTCAAAACAGCAGTAATGAAGACAAAATCTCAGTCACTACTCCAGCAGCAAAGTGGTGCTGTATGTGTATGGCAGCCACGCAAACTTATGAGGTGGGAATGGTAACTTGAAATTGGGTGTGACAGTAGACATTTTAAAACTTTTAAACACTCTCAGGGTAATTACTGTGGAATAATAAAAACAGGCATAATACAAATCCACTTCAATTCTCAATGAATAATCTATCATTTGAGCTAGGCATGTTAAATTCTGTATGGAAATAGACCATACACACACTCAACAATAATTATAAGCTGCAAGACACTCAAAAGTTTTGCATAAGACATGTGTAATATGCAAAGAACTACGAACATCAATTTACCCGCCTCAGCATGTCTAGTAAAATTATCCGAAGTAGAGCAGACAAAAAGATGCAAGAGTAACAATGGAAGACAGATGTAATAATTTTTCAGGATCTTGTTCCTTATCATAAACAAACACTATACTAATGAACTATGCTGGATGACTATCAAACGCATGATGTCATAACATTTTTGTCAGAACACAATGCCCAACTAGAATAAGATAAATTAGACCTTAAAACAATTGTTACAACAGATCATAACAATTTTTAACCAGAATTTTAAATATAAATACCGGAATATTGCTGCATGCACTAAAGCTTTGGATAGTTTCGGATGTGTTGTGAACATTGCAATACGTCTACCCAAAGGAGTCAACATTTCATTCTCATCCAAGGCACCAAGACGAATCAACTCAAGAACTGCTTGAGAAACAGTTTCAGCAAGAGGCGGCTCTGGCATCTGAGAAAGGAAGTCTAAAGCTTTTTCATCCTGACTGTATGTCTGTAAAAGGAAACGTAATTACGCTTACTTAGAAGCCAGTCCTACCATTACAGATAATTTACACACTGTCTGAATTACTGTTTATTGTATAAAACATATAAAATGAACGTATAATGCCAAACTCATGTCCATCATTCCATTATACTAACATTTCACCTCTGAAACTATTAAATGAATTTGGATTAAACACACAAAGTTGAGGATGCAGGTCTTCTGGGATATGACAGTGTGATAGGGCATGGTGACTTCAAAGGTCTACAATGTTTCTCTTTAGAAAGAAAAGTACATAACTCCCCCACAACCTCCCACCACCCAAACAAACAAACAAACAAAAACACCACTACAACACCTCAGCATTAATTAAACAGTTTGACATGTTCCATATGCCATGCACTAATAAGATGCACAAAATGTATTAAAGACCAACAAATGCACTGTAATTTTACTGATGTACTTTTATTATATTACGGTCACCAACATGTTTCAGCCACTCATGTGGCCACCTTCAGGGTGATTTCTTTGAGAACAAGAACACAAATACAATTACAATGTGTCTGAATCACCCCAGTCTAAAAAAACACAATTTCTGGTAAAAATTCACTGTTGAACAATAAAATATATGGATGATGACTACAAGAATATCAGAACTTAAAATTATCTGGAGTGTGTAGAGTGATGTATTTTTGGTTTAACTGACACATTTTATTGAACCAGATGGTAGTGTTCATTTTCAGTAGTTTTTCTTTTGTATTCTTGTGGGCACATGTAGATTTCGCCTGTTGGGCATTAATTAGTTTGCTATGTTCCATATTCTGTGCATTAATTAGGTACTTGAAATATATTAAAGACCAGCAAATGCAGTTTAATCTTACTGATGTACTTTTATTGTATTATGGTCACCAACAAGTTTCAGCCACGTATGTCCCCATCTTCACAGTGATTTCTTTGAGAACACAAATACAATTATAATTAAAATGTGCCTGAATAACACCAGTTTTAAAAAAAACACACAATTTCTGGTTAAAATTCACTTGAATAATAAAATAAAACATGGATGACTATAAAAATATCAGCAGTTAAATATGTTACGAGTGCACTTATTGGTCTTTAATACATCTTATGCATTCATTATTAAATAATGAATTTCCTCATACCTCATATAAGCAAATTTAGTCAGCATTCCAAAAGCAGCAGATTTTGGAAGCTTTGTTTTCTTACCTTGCAATCAAGTACAGTTTTTTCAAGTGGAACACGAAGTACCTCAGGAATTGGAAACTTCATTAAACTGTGATAAATTTCCCGTGTGTACATGTGATAGCACTCTCCTGGCTGAACCCTCCCAGCTCGTCCCCGTCGTTGATTGACATTTGCTTGTGAAACCCAGTGACTGTCAAGCACTCCTACGCCTAGCTGGACGTTCAACCTGTTTGTTCCAACATACTTTCTTAACACATAACAGCCACCATAAAAGCTAAAACATCTGAATGTCTATCACATAAATGAATTCTACATAGATGCTGCTCAAAAGCTACGTCACACAGCACAGACACACATGTATTCCACTTGCTGAACTATCATTCTATTTTAAGAGTGACAAGGCCAGTAAAAGGTAAAGTTGTTCCTACACATGTCATGAAGGCATACAGGAGGAGTGGAAGTATAGGTCCAATCATTCTTAACCTTGGTGCTAGACAGAGGTGAGTGGTTAGCCTCACACCCCGGCCACTTTACCTCCAGGGAATAAGCCCCCAGTACCTACCGAGTACGAGGTTGCGTGGACCTCAAAGTCAGACTGTCCATTATAGAGAAAAGATAAATCTCTTTCCCTGCCATGATTTGAGCCCTGACTTGTCCAGTCCTTAACCTGGTCAGTATACTGCCTATGCCAGCAGATTCAGTAAAGTGCTTGGGTAAGGGAGATAAGACTGGGGTTTGATTCTGGCAGGGGGACATAGTGTTCTTTTTGCCATCACATGGATATCTCTTTCTTTCATCATGTAACTGCATATTCTAGTCGGAAGAAAATTCAAGATAGTTTTTAATAAAGTGCTACATCTTCCACTCACCACTCTCTCCCTTCTATACAACCCTAAAGATTCAGTGCAGCTAACAAACTTGCCTATCATCACATCGTATCAAAACAGAAAATTGAAGTACAGTTTGCATAGAATGTTAGTAATTAACAAATTGTCTGGTAGCAGAACCTAGATAGACATTCATCTAGGTTTTGTTCAAACAAGCTTTAATCTTTCTTATTAGTGCCAAGGGTACACCAAGTTTAACAGAATGCTGTACGGCACTTCTGTCCTGCCTGAATAAATTTCCTTGCCACTATGAACAGCAGATGTACTATTCCACTCCAATCCCATTTTCTTTCCAATACAACAAGCAACATTACTGTTAATGTTACTACACTTGTTTTAAATGTGATTTTAACAATTACAATAACCCTACCTTTCCTCCTTGTGCGCTCCTGTGTCTATCACATATACCACATCATTGACGGTAATACTAGTTTCAGCAATATTTGTAGCCAGAATTATTTTGCGTTGTCCTGATACAGAAGGGTTGAAGATACGACTCTGTTCTTCATGACTTAGTCGTGAATGTACTGGTAAAATACAATATGAACCGCCATCGTCTAAATGTCTTGCTACAGCTGTTATTTCTGCCCACCCTGGCAGAAAACATAATATTGCTCCTTCAGGCCGCTTTTTATCCACCCAACGAATTAGAGTAGCTACCTGTTGATAGTCAAGAGCAGGAACATGTGACATATTCATTTTCGTTTCCACTCCTGGAATGTTGAGATCCTCTAAGAAAAATGATTTCACAGGATATGTAAACCCTGGAACATGAAGCATGGGTGCATCATTAAAATACTTCTGGAACAGTTCAGCATTAATCGTGGCACTCATCACAATCACACGCAATTTAGGATTCAGAGCTAATGCCCTGTGTAGAAGAACAAGGAGGATATCTATGTTTATGTCACGTTCATGGGCTTCATCCAATATCACATGGCTTGCACCAGTTAGTCCGGGGTTACTTTGGAGCCGACGTAGGAGGATGCCTGTAGAGCAGTACAGCAAAGCACCACCAGGTGGGCGAGGTAGTGCAGCCTTTAATCGAACTTGGTATCCAACAACATCTCCCACCTGCACAAAAAATACAACATGAGGAAATTTGTACTCCCATAGAGTCATGCTGTTCATTTAATGTAAACACATATCTATTGCCACAAAGCTAAATGCACAACTGAATCAAAATCTCCAAGAAACCACAAAGACAACATTGCAATTTTGTATGTCCATAAATATAAACCCAAATGAGTGTTCCTGTAACCTTACAGAAGTGTCCTCCATTGTTCCAAATACACATATATATATAACCTCTTGACCACATATCAAGAGACAAGTACAAGTTATTCCTCTGTGATGCTGGCAATATCATTCTTAACTCAGTTTTAGTTGAAGGAGTGCACAGGCTGGACATCAGGAATCTGATTCCTTACGGGGAATCCAGCTACAGATGACTGCCCTATAGCTTTTTCAGTTTGTCCTTAAAGAACAAAAGTGAAACCAGTTCAACAAATAAAACCCAGAACCAACATCATACTTGTAAGCCAGCCAACTGATTCTTTGATTATATTATGATGCTCTTTTAGCTGCAGCTGTTACATGGCATAAAATTACAGCAGACGATTATCATAAATCATAAGAAATAAGGACCTGTACGGACAAAATCATGGGATAAGGGTACTTTAAGGTACTCTTCAGCATTCAGCTGCTGGCTACATAAAATAATGAAATAATCTGACAGGAAAGCGAGTAACCCAGATGAAGTTGGAATTTGTTACATATAGAGTATTACAGCTACATAAACTGTTTTTTACATTTGTAACATATGTACTCAAATTTCAATTAGCACAAGTCTGTAAGTCATTTCCACTCACCCTCTCCTGTCTTTCACGTGCTACCCGCTCCGCTAATGATATGGCACTCAAGCGCCGTGGTTGAGTGACTATTATGTTACAGTGTGCACCTTGCTGCAATGCCTCCCATTCTTCCATTATATATTGTGGTACCTGTGTACTTTTCCCACATCCTGGCTCCCCCATCACCACTATCACAGGATTCCTTTCCACCATTTGCACTATCTGCTTCCTAACACAAATAATATACCATTTACTGTTGTAAATACAACTATGGTAAACAAAAGTAATAATTCATTCCTCCTGAGGAAACCTTAGGAAAGGCTCCAAAGACTTCAAAACTCTGCAGACATTTGTGTGGGTCAAATGTCTGTATTTTTAAATACTGTAAAATAACAATATCCTTTATCTCTTGCTTGAGCACTGCAGCAGTTATGAGACGCTGTGGTGGGTGCAGGCTTTCTATATGATAAAGCTGCTGCGCTTTGACGTGTGAAACACTCAGTGTTCTGCATTGTAATATAGTGGTGGTGGTTGTTGTGGTGTTTTGTTGTAGCAGCAGAAGCATTAACAACAGCAGCTGCTGCAGTTGTTTAACACAGGTACACAAAAGTAAAAAGTAAAAAAAAAAACAAAAAAAAAAAAACAAAAAAAAAAAAACAAAAAAAAAAACAAACAAAAACAACAACAACAACAACAACAAACCATTAACATGGATAGATTAACAGATGAGATAGACTATACAGAATACTTTTTAACTCATACAGGCTCCTCACCTAAATTCTGCAATGGGTAGACTTTCTCTAGTTTCTTTAATTCTCTTAATTCCATCTTCAGATCTTCTATAACTAGGGTTATTACTCTCAGAGGAAGAGATTCGTTTTCTGTAACGATTGTACAATTGTTTATTACGCTGAGTAAATGCTCTGAGATCATAATCTCGTTTATGAAGACCGGTTATAGGATCAGTACCTTCTTCAACACCAAACAATTCTGGAAAAGGAGAGCAATATAGAAATGAAGTGTCTATTACTGAATCACATAAGTTTCTCAAAATACTGTCTAAGACTAGCTGCTAATTTGTCTCCCTTTCACATGCCTCTGCTTCAGTCACCTTTTTTTTTTTATGGTACACAGAAACGTGCAGTTTAAACCTATCACTACTCAACCTATTTAACTATAAAAGTAAGCACATAAATAATCATGCATGTGGAAGAATACCCTAATCAGTACTAAAGGGCAATGTTGGAATAATAATACAACTGTAGCAACAATCTTAAATTAAAAATTAACCATTCTACTACTTTCTTGGAATTTTGCATACTGCCCACCCTTAGCATTAATACACAGTCAAAATAAATATTTTCCATTGTCGATAATGATTTTGCATAGTTCTACATTTTCAACAAGATTGTGGAATATCACCCCAATATTAATTTCATAAGGTTATATGCACACAGCTTATTCTTAAACAAATTCCACTCAAAGAAATCTATAATTGGGAGATCCATAGAGTGCACTGGTCCCTTAACAGAACCACAAACACCTAACAGATACCCTGCCGAGAGACGTTTGTTTCGCTGCACAGTATGCAACTGCTACAGGCTGCAGTAGAAATCTCTGAAATTGTTGGCATGCAATTTCAAGAGTTTTGTTACAATATGCTATTGTAGCATTTGCAAGTATGACTCACTCATTAGCATTCAATCAAGAAAGAATGGACCCCAAAACACAAAAGCAGGGAACAGCACACCAATTAAATACTCTAGTTGTTTGAAAGCAGTGTCAATGACAAGTGGGTATCAGCAACATCCCAGTCACCACAGCTGTGGCCGTTAATACAACCAGACAATTTGAAATTTGCTTCCTCAAACCATATTCTTTTCATCACTTTACAAAGAATAACAACACTCATTGCAGAACAGTGCAAAAAATTTCAACCTTCAATTTGTGGTCACTTTGGAGAAGAATATAAACCAATCCTGGAATGTAACAATGAAATCCTGATCTATGTACCTCCCTTGAACTGAAAGCTGGTTCTGTTACTGCCTTTCAAATTAGCTGTCACCAGGTTTGATCAACAGTCTGAGCTACAGCTAACAGATTCTCTTCTGCTGTCACACTCACAGGCCTCCTAGTCATAGATGCATTGACAATCAATCCTGTAAATTCAGACTTGTCCTGATGCTCACAGACAGCTGCCACTCTGGCTGTTTCAGATGAAACTGTCCTGCTCAACATCATATAACTTCACCAGCATTCTCCACACTCCACTCTTAACACATTGTTAAACAGAGATGCTGCCCCACATATCAAGTTTCCTGCCCACTGTGACAATAACATGCTGCACAAGACACAGTGCAGATACAATACTGATAATCACAAAACACACAGAAGTTACATAACAGACAGCACAGCTACCAACACGGTGATGTGCCGCAAACTGCATGACTAAAATATAAGAGGCAGTCAGAAAGTAACTCTTCCTGTTTTTCACACTCTTTCTGTTTTTCACTTCATGCTATTTACAAGCAGGACATGTGAAAATTTCACAGAACTTCACTACATTTCTGAGGCTACTTTTCAATGTAGTCTCCATCTTTGTTGACAGTCTTCTTCCGCCCTTCCACAAGAGCATGTATTCCTGCCCCACAGAAGTTGCATTTCTTCTCCTGCAGCCACTGATGAATGGCATTCTGCAGTGCCTTATCATTGGCATTAAGGTATCCTGGCTCTTTTACTTTCAAGGAACTCAACAGGTGATAATCCAACTGTTTGAGGTCAGGACTGTAGGGTGGATGTGGCAACACTGTCAATCCAAAATCTGTGATGGCCTCTGTGGTTCACACACTTGTGTACAGCCTGGAATTTTTATGTAGAAGCAACACTACCAACATTTATCTCATGGGATAAAACGGATCAAGACGAGCATTCAGACTTCTACACATTTCGATATGGCATTTAGAGTTCACTGATGTCCTCTTGACCAAGAATTTAGCAAGAGTAACATCTTTCTCATTCCAAAAGACATTATCCACAATTTTTCCAGCTGATGGCACTCTGGAATTTCTTCTTCCTTGGAGTTGTATTGCGGTGCCATCTACTGCCTGCTGTTCAGAATGGCAGACCCAGGTTTCATCATCCATGACAATCTGTGGCAGTAAATCTTCACCTCCAGTGTCACAGAAGATCAGCAATGACTGCTTTCCTTGTCCCTTAGCATGTATCTGTCAGAATTCGTGGCCCCCAACGAGCACAGACTTTTACATAGCACAGCTTTTTAATAGCTGCAATACACTACCTTTACAAATTGATAGTGGGAACACAACTCATCTGTTTTCATGTGATGGTCACTGTGTATCAGTTCACGAAGGTGACAGATGTCGCGAGGAATCTGTGCAGTGTAAGTGCAACGGACCTTTCGTGGTCTGTCATGAAGTGTTGCTCCTCCTGCCTCAGCTTATTTACTCCATGTTACCTATCATCAAGCAGCTGTCACATCCACACCAGCTTGACCATGCACTTCCAGCAAATGTTCATGAAGGCAAGTCAGCTTCTCACCTTCAGCAGCCAAAAATGCTAACACTGCTCACTGTTTCAACTGTACCCACATCTCTGCCAATTTAGAATCGAATGTGGTGATGCCATCTACTGAGTGAAACAGTTGCAACTAATAGAACATAAACCAGAATGTTCAATGATTTCACTGATGTAGGGGTTATTACCATAAAAAAAGAATATCAGAGATCAAAACTAGGAGGCGTTACTTGTTGACTGTCTCTTCTAGCTATTACTGCCTACAGTTTTAAAGGACGGTGATTTGTAAGTCTCTGTGTAAGTTCATAACACACAACCTATCTAGCTATTACTGCCTACAGTTTTAAAGGACGGTGATTTGTAAGTCTCTGTGTAAGTTCACAACACACAACCTATCTAGCTATTACTGCCTACAGTTTTAAAGGACGGTGATTTGTAAGTCTCTCTGTGTAAGTTCACAACACA
>JGI20166J26741_11624919_pt1 | contig 11468 bp, 7 predicted proteins | sample TergutCu122P5_FD_26741 | JGI IMG/M metagenome (IMG submission 26741) | reverse complement strand
AAATTCAAATACAAATAAACATTAATAGGTAAATTAACATTAACTAATACAAACAAAACTCAGCAAAGTAAATAATCAAATGAAATCAAAGTAAATATCAGTTCACCAAATGGTAATATTCAATAAATTTGTCCCCTGCATGAACAGTGTGAAAGATTTGCTGTCCTCACAAGAGTGTTGCTGTAGATGCGAGAGTTCTGGCATGCGATATAGTAGTGTTTGGTAAATGGCTTATGATTTCTTGAAGGCACTACAGTCCTTTGAAACACCAGAAAGTACTCACCTAGTGACACAGTGTCATATTCCAAAAGACATGAATCATAAGCAACACCACTGTGAGAACAAATCTTGCACATTCTGTTCATGTTACATTTTCATTTTAAGTGGTCATTTCCCTTGAGAAGTTACTGAAAGTGCTAGATATTTGAAGTTGGGTTTTTGTGTCTTTTATTCAGTAATGAGTTTATAATTGTAAATATACTGCCAGTCCTATAAATATGAACATGTTCATTACATTTGTCATTTTAACATGGTTTAAATTTTACAGTGAATAGAGATGAACTGCCATGAAAGAGTTAGAATGAAAAAGAAATACAAGAACATCTTTTCCCCTTCCACAATAAGTGTTGCACTGAAGGCGAAGCCTGTGTTCATCTCTTAGTGTGACAGACCAAGTCTTTAATAAATGAAAGTTGTCTGAAATAAACTCCCACGTTCACTACCAGCACCACCTAAAAATAAAAATCAGCACAGCAGTAGCAGTTGCTCTTATATTTACTGTATCAAGACACATCTGATGTTACAGCCTCCCATTCTATACCCCAGTAACATATAGTGTTACAGTCTCATATATATTCAAACAGCATCTCATGTTACAGGCTCGTGGTATGTATCCAAACAACATGTACCAGTACCAGCCCAAGGCATCTCCACCTGCCTCTGCGGTGAGCTCCTATCCAGTACACCCAGATGTGAGGCTTAAACGCCTCCCATTCTTTGATTTGATGGGAGAACTGTTAAAACCGTCAAGCCTTGGTATGCAGACTGTATACTGTTTCTGAATTTCCATGTGAATTAAAAGAATTAAAGCATGTGTGTAGGAGCCACAGTCAGTAGATGTGGGAGCTGTAGTGTTGTAGTGCTTATGTCATGTAGCATTGTATTTGTTTCATCTGCTTCTTCTTAAAGTTTGTGTCGTATCACATATAAATGCACTGAAGGCAGTGTACTGTTTGCATAGAGTGTGGAATTGCATGTAGCTATTGCAGACAGTATGGCAACAACTTAATTTGTTGACATATTTTGAGTTAACAGCTTGTGCTGTTGTAATCAGCAAGGTTTACATGTTCTTGTTGTCTTTGCTGTCTACACAGCATTTGCAGTGTCTTTACTTGAAGAGCTGTAACTGTACCTGTTGTTTTTATATGGGTATGAAACTTGGTCTCTCATGTTAGGGAAAGAACATAAACTGAGGGTGTTCAAGAATAGGGTTATGAGGAAGATGGAGGAAGTAACAGGAGAATGCAGAAAATTGCACATTGAGGAGCTTCTTGACTTGTACTAGCCACCAAATACTATCTCGGTAAACAAACTGAGGCAGAAGAGTGAGAGCAGGACATGTGTCATGCATGTGGAAGAAGACATTTGTAGGCAGAGTTTTGATGGGAAAATGAGAAGAGAAGAGACCACTTGGAAGACCCAGACATATTTGGGACTGTAATACTAAAATGTATCTTAAAGAAATAGAATGTGATCGTATGGAGTGACTTAATATGGCCAGGTCTCGTCACGTGGTAAGCTGCTGTGAACATAGCAATGACCTGTTGTTTTTTGTACAGTGTGGGGCGTTTCTAGACTACCTGAGGAACTCTTAGCTTCTCAAAGAGGACTCTGCTCCATGGAGTCAGTTAGTTAGTTAGTTAGATGAGGAAGGCTGCGTGGCTCTGTTGTGTTGTAAAGTCACTGAACACACCCCACTCTAAAAGGTTGTCTGTTGAGTAATAGTTGCCGTTTTTGTTGCTGCATTGCTGTCTGTAACAGGAAGCAACACTTCCATTATGTGGCAGTGTTCTGTATTTTTTTCATCTCTGATCTGTAATAAGTGTTGAATTTTGAATTAATAATTATTGGACTGACTGTATTCTGTTCTTGGCTTTCTTTTGAATTACCCTTGTACACTGCATTAATGTGTACTTTAAAGGCAAGATACACATGCTGATACATATACTTGACACTGTGCACCATAAGTTTTGGTTGGATGCACTGTGTATGTTATGTTATGTTTATGTAGCGTGGTATAGCCTCACAAATCAAACTTCAGACGTTGTTCTAACAAGAAATACACTGAGGGTTCCCAAAATTTTGAAGGGTTATGGTGCAGTCATCTTCAGGTGTGAATAGTGCAGGCAGAGCCACTAACTCAGTGACACAGCATCACATCACAGAAGACCTGAATCCACAGGAACATCAAAGCACTTGCTTAGAATTGGGTTGCATGCTGAGGTCAGCAATCCATGTTTTAGTACTTGTCTGTCATCTCCTTTTTCCACCACAGTTTATTACTGAAATTTATGAATAAATGTTCTTGTCACACAGTTCCACAAGGCACACAGAGGTTACAGGAGGGTAATTTTGTATTCCACCTAACTCCTCAGCAAGCCACAGATATCGCTAGTTCAAGAGATTTGCGACCTGGTACAAAGATGGAGTACGCAATCCAGGTACTGTAATACTGTTGTAGGTACTTCAGAATGTGACTACAGTAGACTTGAAATAAGTCTATGATATGTTTTTGTGTTTAAGTACCAGTTGAAACAGTGTTGTGTTTTAAGTGCTGGTTGACACAGTTTTGTGTTTTAAGTGCTGGTTGACACAATTTTTCCTACTTAATAAAAATCTTTCATGTTCTGAATTACAGATTGTCTTGAAAACTAAAATATTCTGTAACTCAGATGTGTAATTTTGTGACACGTGTGAGAAGTACTTTTGTTAAAACAGATAAATATTGCTGTGCTTCATATCATTAAATTGGTGGTGCATAAGAAAATGTAGACTACTTTTACATATCAGTTCCACTGCATTTGCACGTGGCTTGGTTGTGCAGCGGTTAGATGTTTGGCTCTGGTTTTCATAGTGTACTGAATCAGTAGTGTGACTCATTGACTGCTTGTACACTTAATAAGAAAGTACAGAATTCTTGTAGACAGAATTGCTGCCTGACTTTGGCTATTTTTGAAAGCCATTTTGAATTTTTTTGGCAGAAACACATGAGATGTGAATAAGGTCTTTGTTCAGGGTACATAATTTGACAGTTGTGGTGTTTTACTTTACACTGCTGCTCTGCCACTCTCATGGGTCGTCAGATGAGCGTCCTACATTAATAGAATAAACGTGTCATCAGGAATGACACTATGACATATGCTGGTCTATTTGGAGATACGTGCATTAGTGCCTTGTGTTGTGTTGTACAGGTGCAGATGAGATTCTGTCTGCTTGAAACATCTTGTGAGCAGGATGACTGCTTTCCACCAGGCATCTGTGTGAAAGTTAATGGCAAGATGTGCCCTCTGCCTGTAAGTAATAAATACTGCTATTATAAAGGACAAGATTTGGACGACACAACTATATTACTGTGTTATATCCATATAGAAATGTTACATGTTTCAGCTTATTTGTTGTAAGCTAGTGCCTTTACAAATGGTGACATCCATACTGCTGGTAGTAGGCGGATGAAGGAATGTAAGAATTTTTTTTTGTAAGTGGAGTTTATAAACTTTAATTGCACCATTAAGATGGTTTTAAATGTGTTGAAATGTAGAGAAAAACATTTGTAAAGTGTATACCAAGGTACTATTTCATTGTTCAAATATAAATACAGACTCTCTTCTGTAATCTAATCGTGTTAAATTAGAAAAGTAGCAACTGCAAAACTTAAGGTTGCCACAGCAATGCTATTTAACTGGTTGGCAGGTTTGAAGACTCCAACTTGCCAAACAGTTAAACATCCTGGAAGACAGTATTCTGAAAGTAGGCATTAATATTTGCAGTACCTAGTGGTACATGTACATGTTTTGTATTGTGGCAGTGGTACATGAGAAAAAAAACTTGAAAAGTGCTGTTCTAAGGCAACTTCAGGACTGTTACACAAGAACAAATGGAGGAAATAGCAGTTCATATGTAATGCATCTAGTAGGGTTATGGTCTCAGTGCTTTGAAAACCTCGTGCTATGTATGAACTCATAAAATTTGTGTATGTTATCTTTTACTTGACCGTGAATTATTACTGAAAATAATACTTTGTTTTGCATGTGTTAAAACTTTCCTTTAAAACTGCAAGTCTGTTTGAAGACAAAATTCAGTAAGCATAAATTGTTAGCTGAGTTAGGCCTTGAGCTGGAAATTCATTTGTTGTGTGGTGATTTCTAAGTCAGTGAGTTTATGAAAATTGTCTGTTAGGTACCTGGCGTGAAGTATATATGTTCACTCTTGAGTTCTTAGCAGTTTGGTGTATAAAGTTAACCTTTACAGGACGAAAGTTACAGTTGCTGTAACGCAGGTAAGGGTTAAATGCCTAAAAAACTCTGGCCGACAGTGGACTTTGTGGCATTTAAATGCCGTACGCTAAGGGTTAATGAGTGGGTCCCAACATGATTGGATGTAACTGAAGATAGTTTTGAATTTTAGTACCAGTATCTCGGTGCTGAGAGGGATGACATGCAAGGAACCTAATTTTAACCATTTCAGGCATAAGTGTCCGTTATCTTGACTACTGAGTGACTTGTAAAAAGGGCTGATTGTCAGATATGGGTGGTTCTGGCAATTAAAGGTTGATGTTATGAAGGTTAAATTTGATGGTAGTCATCCTGTTTGGTTTAAGTGTCACTATAGATAAATACACAGCCTCCAGTCTAACATGACTATTGTTATTTTAGACGCAAAGTTTGTGTATGTATCTGTTGTTATGAAGGTTGCCCAAAAAGATCTGCAACACCATCTTTTTATTGCAAGTAATTTATTATATAAATCTTTGAACACACTCCCAGGATAACCAGATGTATGTATTACACATACATCATTTTTCTACATGATCTCCATCACCTTAAGAGCCTCGTGCCACCAAGTAACAAGGGCATCTATCCTCTTCTTGTCCCAGTTTAAATTTTGTACGCGCCACTTTTTAACTTCTTCAGTAACCTGGTCAGCACTCCCCAACCTTTGTCCACAGTTGGCACCATTGAGGGCTCCAAAGAGGTGGAAATCTCAGGAAGCAAGATCTGGGCTGTATGGTGTATGGGGAAGAACAGTCCATTTGAGGTTTGTGATTGCTTCCTGTATTTTCAAACTTGTGTGATCATAAGTTGTCATGTTGAAGGAGAATTTCAGGAACATTTTGTGAGGTTGAACCATCCTGAAATGCTTCTTCAGTGTTTTAAGAGTTTGAACGTACAGATCAGAGTTAATGGTTTGACTGTGTGGCATAATGTCTACCGAGGTCGTCCCTTTTGCATCCCGTAAAATGGTGGCCGTCACTTTCCCTGCAGGAGGGATAAACTTAACTTATTCTGAGGAGTAGTTGGACGATGCCATTCCACTGACTTTTTGTCTGCAGTTCAAAGTGATGGCTCTGCGTTTCATCCCCAGTGTTGATATGTGACAGAAAGCTATCACCATCAGCCTTGTAATGGGAGAGCAAATCAGAGCACCTCTTTCCACACAGTTTTGTGATAGTTGATTTAACTTTGTGGAACCCAACAGGCTCACATTTCTGAATATCCAGAAGCATCGTGAATGTTGTGCACACTTCTGTCGGATACTGAGAGCTCAGATTCAGGCTTTCTGGTTCTAACCCACTGGTCATTTTGGAAGAGTTTGTTATCATGTTGAAGCAGTACCGGAGTGACTGCTGCTGTTGGCCAGCCAGAGTTACATGCATTACTGAGCCCTGCATGGGGTTCTCAGAACCTGAAATTCATGAAGCCAAATGAGTGAAAGTGTTGTCATCAACAGAATTGACACCATATACATTTTAAACACTTGTGAAAGTTTGTTGCTGAATCCTTCTCTGACACAAGAAATTCAAGAGCAGCCCAGTGTTTAATATGCAATCACTATACCATGCCATGCCATTGTGATGACCCCCTGAGCATGTGCAAGAAAATGTATTGTTCTGTTGTCCTGCAGTAGCAAGTGGGACATCAAAAATTAACCACCGGAAAAACTGCAGATATTTTCCGTTGATTTTGACAAGTGTTGCAAAACTTTTGGGCAACCCTCATATAACATACACCATTCCACAAGTATCTTTTCATAAACAATCCCTGCATCATATTATTTTCCCCTGTCAGTAGCTGTTATTTTCATTGGAAATTCAGTTCTTCTGGGATGTGACAGTGTATTTTTGGTTGTATAGTTCTTGACATTTTGAAGAACCTTACAAAATGTTGGTAACTGCTGGCCCAGTGACACAGCACCACATCCCAGAAGACGTCAATCTTCAGCAGCACGACTGTGAGAGCCTTAGATCTAACTTCAGAAATGATGTATGGAGAAACTTGAGAGTGTACACAGATTGTGTTTTGAGAAGGAATCTTACTGACAGTAACATATTAATCATTATGACACTTCCTGGTTCCTAGAAAGCTGCTTGCACTTGTTGAGTAGGTATCAATTTGTGCTGAAATAGACATTAAGAGAGGCAATGTAATGAAAAACAAAAGTAAGGCAGTGCTTCTAGTTAGAAAGGGAGATTGTTTAATAGATATTTAACTTTTTTGCATCGGGATTTAAATGGGTACAGTCCACCTTTGTGTACGACATTCTTTTCGCTAGCCATTAAAATAATAGCACATGGATTACAAAAAAATGTTAATGTTTTGGGAACCAGACAAGATTAAATAAAGAGCATTTTTTGGGGAAAAAGACAGATATTTCTGCGTGTGTTAAAGAAAGCAGTAATTTTTAGTTTGTAAAATAATTTTATGGAATATGCAAAAATTTCATTTTCTCTTACTTACATGTTGGCTTGAGTCCCTAGTTTTTCTTAAGGAGGTCACACCTGATGTTTTTAGTACTTAGCCTCAGTGTGGTAGTCTTCAAAATGTGATCTTTTAACACACTTTACACTTATGGCACTTCACAAAAACATTGTGTTTCACACCCCTGGCCTTACACACGTGACACCTCAGCTCCATCTCAGACAGGGTAGGCCAATGTTTGCAGCCACAGACTGAGCCTAGTGACATGTGATTCAACATTAAGTGGTCTACCTAATGGCCTTGGTATTCACCATTCTGGTCCAGCATGTGCCAACATATTCCTCAGGAGGGTAAATAAAAAATCTCTGTGTGAAATTTTCTTACCCCTACATGAGGAATGAAGAATGTAGCTGTTTGAGAATGGCCAGGTCTAACAGATGAAAGAACAATTTTTTCATTCACTTGAATGTGTGGCGACTGACGGAGTAACTGTTTGCTGTTCTGTCACCCTTATCCACATACCCCATGTGATGGTTATAATCTGTCACAATTTGCGGCTTTATGGCTTTTCTTCCCACATTGCAGAAACTACCTTTTGCTGGAACCTCATGAATATTCATCAACGTGCAAATGTCTTTCTTGTCCCGCCACAGCATTGCCATCAAGTGAGCCCCAGTGCTTACGCGAATGTCTCCCTGTTTCATTTTTATTGTCTTCAGCGCTAGGTCTTGTGGCAAGCCTTCTCCTGTTCAGCCTGACAGTCCCACAACAGTAATTATGCTTCTTTGCCAAGTCATTAAATAATTCAGGGGAAGAAAAGAAATTGTCCATATATAATTTGTGGCCATGTCCTTCTATCTTCCTCTTCAGTTCTGTCACTGTCTGATGGGTTGCTGTCACGTGCTGTGCCATGCGCTGTGTGTCCTTCCCCAAGTATACTTTCATGTCATACCTGTATCCAGTCAAGTCACAAAGTTTGAAAATTTTGATGCCAAATTGCTTGCGTTTCTTTGGTATGATATGTTTGAAAATCACCCTTCCTTTGAACGAAACAATAACTTCGTCAATAACCAGATTTTCAGAAGGGTTGTAATATTTGGAAAATGTGCCATTTAGAATTTCAGACAGGTCTTGTATCTTCCATAGTCTGTCAAAATATTTGTCTGTCCCATCAGGTTCATTCCTGTTGTCAGTAAAATATAAGTAACCAAGGATGTGAAGGTATCAGTCCTGTTTCATGATAGTGCTGTAGAAAAGTGTGTATAACTGGTCCATTTTTGCCCAGTAGTCTGTCAGTTTGTTTCTTATGCCATGTCCCATCTGTATTGTTAGTGCCAGAAACACAAACATTTCAGGTTCAGGAGAGGGTCCATTGTCAAATCTGTCTGTGTAATCATGGTAGTAGCGGTTAGTTTCCACCACCAGCGGAGTGATAATTTCTGCAAAATATATAAGGAAAATGCTACGTGGACTTGAGCCATTATTTATGTGTGACCCTCATTTTCCTTCTTTCCTCTGGGGCTGCCTGTATATGTGTGTGCTACACTACTCTTGGGCAAGAGGGGCGTGTCCATTGTAGTGTTACTGGTTGCTGAATCTGTTCACCTGGCCCACTCTCACCAGCACCATCTTCATCAGAGGCACTGGACGTAATTAAACTGCTGGACTCATGACAGCTGGCTGTTTGGCAGTATGGTTGAGGTTGTGACACTCCTGGCACACTTTCAGAACCTCCCTCAATGGAACTGATATCACTGGACACTCTTGCTTGGTCACTGTCAGTGTCAACAATCAGTTCAGTTATTTTGCTAGGCCTCAGCAACCTTGGCCTCTTGCTTGGTCTAATCAATACACCACCACTCACACTGACTGAAATGCTTATTGAGAAGAATATCAAGCTCTGTCTGAAACACTGTGGATGCAAACTCAGCATGAAATGTGAGAAATGAAATGCATTATCTGGAGCTCTAAATGGGTCCCTTCAAATGAAAGGATGGCAGGTAAACATCTGATTATTGCTGCCTGTCCTGTCACCACATTTTCGCTGTATCCCTAGTGCTGTGTATCTATGCTCTCCAGACTAAACCATTAGTCATACACAAGCCAGATGAAAAGAGCAGGAAAAATGAGCTTTACGTCATCGCCACTACATCCTTACTGGCTGTAGATACAAAAGCCTCATATAAAAATGGATAATTGGGATGTCTGTCAAGGGGTAAACAAGTTGGAGCATGAAGCTGAACACAGCCTTCTGATAAGGTGTTAAGAATGAGTGAAGCTTCCCTAAATGTCCCGTGGCATCGAGAGCAAAATATTTAAATGGCTGAGGCTGTGGCTGTCCTACTGGGAGGATGCTCAAACCGAAAGGGATTTTAAATGCCATCTTATACCTAGCATGCATGGACTGTAGAAGTGTAAATTCCCTTTGTTTGGATGTTAGTTTTGCAACAATAGACAGTGTATTAAGTAAAGTAATGTAACCATGTTCACCTGTTTGTCATAAGTAAACATGCTGTACCTTACCAGAACATACCTGGCAGAAGGAGCAGTGGAGATATTGCTTTTAAAATGGAGATGCTGAATGCAGGATTGTAGATGATCTGAGCAGTGATGTGTTTTGAGTAGTACCATCAGCAGCTACTTCGGGATTGAGGATGTGTATAATATCTTGCTACCTATACAAGAATGAGATCATTGTTAAGATACAGTTCCACTAGTACAGTAAGACATTGTCTCCATCACATACAGTCATTGCTACAGCAGCATATCATTTTGTGTCAAATCTGTGATTGGCTACTGCAGTGGCTACTCATAAGACCAGTCATCTAAATCTGACAAATCAGCTAGAGCTCAGTCTTATGGTAGTGTAGTGAGTGGTAAATGGTCACTTATTATAAGAAAATAAAGCTGGTGGATTGTATGTCACATAGTGTATGTGTTAAAGGTGAGTGATGTGAACAAAGTGTGGTTCGTGCTTGTACTCGAAGTCCTTGATTGTTGACATATTGTCAGACTTTTGTTTCAAAACTTTCTTGAATCAGATGTGCATGTAGTCTTTCTGTTTTTGTTGACATGGGTGGAAATGGCTGCTAAGGTATGGGAAATAGTTACAGGTGGGATTATTCTACGTTATGTTTTGGATTTTGTTAATGACAGTATCCAAAACCCTTGTCAAGCATAAGGAGGTAGCATTGTAATGCAGGGTTCTTTTTTTCTTGTGTTATTGTAATATTTCTGTGTTTCTATGGATTTTGAGTTACAATTGTGTGTGTGTGTGTGTGTCCGTCATTTGTTTATTTTTCTGTTCAGTTGCTGAGGTGAGTGACTGGGGATGCACCACCCCCATAACCCTGGTTTTGGGGTCATGGTTATTTTGGTACACTTCCTTGATGCCACACTAACCCTTTTTAAGATATGCACTGACATCTGTTGTAACAGTGCACGGAGGAACAGTGTGGTGTGTTAGTGAACAATCCTCTTGTTACAAGTAGTGACTGGCAGTTGTACTAATTCATCAGCTCGGAGTTATGCATAATGGCTCGTTAGGCACTGTTACTGTAACATATACATAGTATTTTGTTTTATTGCAGGCAGATATAAACTTTCTAGTAACAGTTTTTCTAACAGTCCATAGCACTGTAATGTGCAACATCATGTTCTTTGTGCTATTCTGCAGAACCCCATTCCGACAAACAAACCTGGTGTTGAACCAAAGCGGCCACCTCGTCCGGTGAACATCACGACCATGGTAAAGCTGAGTCCTACGGTAGCAAACCACATTACAGTGTCTTGGAATACAGAGTATGGACGTGGCTATGCTATAGCTGTGTACCTGGTTAGAAAACTGACGTCCTCAGAATTATTACAAAGACTGAAGACTCGAGGTGTAAGGCATTCAGACTTCACAAGGGGTCTCAGTAAGTATACCGAGTTTGTTAGTTTTCAAGTTTCTTTGGTGGATGTTGCTAATATCATAGTTTTTCCTTGTATGGAACATGAGTAACCATGCACTAGAGGATCCAACTGGCCATTGATTGTTGACTGAGCTGAGTGGCTTGTTCAATTGTGTTCTTCTGAGATGTAATGCCAGATAGTATGGTTGATAGGTGCCACAGTGTAATGCCATGTGCTATGGTTGATGGGTACTTCTGTACTTACGTATTTACTCGAATGCAAGACAATGTTTTTCCCCCTAAATTTGGCACTCAAATATGTGAATTTCTCTTAAATTCGCATGTGAAGCGCCGAACTGCACCACAGCAAACCAGATCGCTCTGAACTGGACCGTGCGGAGCCATACCATGGCCTGCATCGCTAAATCATCATGTGAGATCTCCACTCTTCTGAGGTATTATGCAGTGTTGAGTGGTAATTCCTTGCTGACGTTTCGGGACAACCTAATGGTCCAAACTTCAAGTGTTAAGAAATGCAAAAGAACAGACACGAATAAAGTTAACTGACACAGCCTTTTTTTTGGGGGGGGGGACTTTGTCC
>JGI20166J26741_11624808_pt1 | contig 11469 bp, 9 predicted proteins | sample TergutCu122P5_FD_26741 | JGI IMG/M metagenome (IMG submission 26741) | reverse complement strand
ACCTGTTTTTTTTATTTCTGCGATGAAGGGGTCGCTTTCGTTAAAATAATCAGTTGGATAAGTAATAGGTTCAATATACATAAATGGAGTTTGAAGATGTATGCGAGAAAATCGAGGAGTATCTAAAATACCAATACCTGTAAAATCGTCCGCCACTAATGCAACATCAATGTCAGACCATTCATGTTGCGTTCCTTTCGCAAACGAGCCGAACAATATCACTTTGCGCAGATCAATACCTTGTTTGCGTACCTCTTGAGCATAGTGCCTAACCGTTTTTATTGCAGCATTTCGAGTAAGCATTGTCTTATTTCTTTTACTTGTGCCATTTGCACTTCTGCGAACGGCTTTGTACAGACTTTATATAATTTGTTTAAATAATCGGGGTAACGGGTTGAGAGTTGGAAATTGTTGTAATTTACCAAAAAATTCATCTTTTCTTCACCCAAATCAACATTTGCCTGTTTCAAAAGCGCAATTAAATTGTGTATTTTGGGTGGTGTATTTTCTATGTTGTTTTTAACCCAATGCGCTTTTGCCAACTTTTCCAACACCAGATGAGCCCAAAACAAAGCGTGAAGATAACGCTTTGTGCCAAACAATATGTCAACGGTAATCCAATCTTCTTTTGCTGTATTTACCCAATAATCAACATGTTGCTGTTTTGTCATCATAATCCATTTCATTGAGCAGCAAATATACAACATTATTTTCGTACATTCGTGGCAATCTGCATGTTTACAAAATAATTTTTTCTGCTTTACATTTTTGCTATTAAAGCAGCCAGCCATGATAATTACCAGATAAGTATCCAGTAATCAATGCGCAGTTTTTGGGAGTCAACGATAGCGCCGTTTGTGAAGCCGTGCGGAAATGTGTTGCCGCGCAGATCGGGGCGGGTAGCTCTTGGCTGAAGCGTATCGGCTCCATTAACAAATACACCTTCTTTATAGGTTAGCACATAATACTTTAAATTGGTGGTCGATACCATGTTGTCTTTTTTAGTATTCGGGTCAATATTGGGAAAGTAAGCTGGCGGAACAGGATAATAGACACCCGAACAATTCATTTTATGCGTATATTCCGGGTCGGGCAACACTATTCTGCAATTATCTTCACTCGAATAAACGGCAATTTTTTTGCTGTCGAGATAGTTTGTCGCTTTGGTAAACTGCTCTTTATTATACGTATAGATCACATCGAAGCCACAGTAGCCGAACCGTTCAAATAGCGCCGGCGCAACTGTCCGCATATAAGTTGCCTTCACCATATCCTGGCTTGTGGAAAAAGGCAACAGAGCAAAAACGTCTGCCGAAACACCCTGCTTAAACGTTTGAAACATCTCTGTTTTGGCATCTCCTGTACAATGCGCAAAAAAAAGTGCCACTAAATAGAGGCATGCGGTTAAAAAAATCTTCTTCATGCTATGCTGTTTTTTTCACCTTTTCATCGGTGGTTTCCTTGTAATAAACCAGTGTGAAACTCTAAAAATAAAATTACACTGCAAAGATATGCAAAAAAAATGGTCATTTAAAACCGTCTGTGATACGTTCAGCTATTTCAGTAGTGGTAAGATTTTTGGAAGAAATAGTCTGGTCGAACAATAATTTCATATCAAACATATTGCAGATGGGTACAGGTTGCAACCCTGCATCCATTTGCGGTGTGAATACGTTCTTTGACATGTTGAATTTTACCGTGGAAAGTGTTATCTTTGTACCAGAAAAATGATTAAGGCATTACAATTATGGCACGTCCAATCAAACCAACGCCAATTCTGTATGGCGAAGATGCTGTTCGTTTTGAAGAACGAATGAAAAATGCAAATGGTTTCATGACGCTGGTCTTGATGTCTTTGTTTTTGACAGGCTGTTCTGTGGCTCGATACAATAACTACATCGCTTCCCCATTGCCTGTTGATAAGTTACAAAAGGATGTGAATGAGGCACAAAAATTTCTTTATAACTATCAACCGGACTTGGACTGGTATATATCAACCGACAGTTTGAACGCTGAGTTTGATGCGCTTCGCAACACTATTGCTGCTCCCATGACATCAAAAGAATTTTTCGACAAATTAGTGCCCGTTATTTATTCTGTCAGGCAGGGACATGACCGGTTACGGCAGGCGCTTCCCAAATATACGCACCGGCAAAATACCGCTCTCAAAAAGGTAAAAGAACCGATGGCGCAATTTACATACACAATTGATAATAATCGCCTGTTTATCCTTAAAAACCAATCTGCCGACAGTTCCATAAAAACAGGTACGGAAATAATCGCTGTTAATGGTGAATCTACGCCGGAAATAGTGCAAAAGAGTTATGCCCTGTTTACTTCTGATGGGTATAATACAACGTTTTACCCTCGATATGCAGCTAAAAATTTCTCCAAAATATACCGTACAATTCATCCTGAATGGATGGATAGCGTTTGTTTGCTGTTGCAATACGGCAAGATTAATCGAGAAGTGTATGTCAAACCGTTGAAACTGTCTAATAAGAAAAGTAAGGTGCGAAAAGATGTAAAAGCAATAAAGAGCGGCTATGATTCAAGCACAGGAGAATATTCCCATACATTGACATTTCTTACAGGCGACAGTTCAATAGCCCTTTTGAAGATAAGCAGTTTTGTATTCAATAATCCCTTTGAACTTTCATCATTTTATGAAAAGTGTTTTACAGCGTTATTCGCCGCTAAAACAAAAACACTGATCATTGATTTACGGAATAATCCGGGTGGGGAGATTCTTGAAGTTAGAAGTTTATACGCATATCTTGCCGATTCTGCCTTTATTTTTACCGACAAAGGGAAGGTTACGTCTCCATTTAGCTGCGCATTTCACGGAAAATCATTAAGTACGTTAATATCACGGAAATCTGTACTGTTTAAAACGATAGCAACCATTGTATATCCGCTATACTATGGCATAACCTCTATTATTGCCTTATCATCTGTTTCTAAAAAACAGGATGGAAACTATTACTACTCCATTTTTTCTTCCAAATTGAAGCAACCCGAAAAAAAACGTTTTGCTGGCAAAGTCTATGTGTTAGCAAATGGCGGCTGCTTCTCGGCATCATGCCTGTTATTGTCTAACTTGCAGGGTTCCAAACGCGCATTTGTCGTTGGAGAAGAGACCGGCGGAGCTTATAACGGAACCGTTGCCGGACAAATGGTTACCAAAACATTGTCTGCTTCAAAACTGAAATTGACGATAGGATTGTTATCACTTCGTCCATATTATCAAACCAATAGTGAAGGCAGGGGCATCTTTCCTGATAAAGAGATTGTGCCAGACATGGAACATCAAATTAACCGACAAGACACTGAACTTGAATGGGTTATGAGTCAAAAATAAGAAAATGAACAACTTAAATCAGGTGTATTGAGCAATTATATGGTTATTGCTAATGTAATGAATTTTCTGGCTGTTTCTTTAAATCCAAAGTATTCCTTTCCTGTCTATTTATGCGTATCTTTGCGTCAAATGAAGACATTCTATTTTTCGATACTATTACTGTTCATAACCTGTCTCTCGTGCGGGCATCACACTGCATCTCCGGCTGTTGCCCTTCTCCCCGATTCCACGCTGTCATTACGTTATGCACAAGGGTTCAGGGTAGATTATTTCTCCGGGTATAAAAAGGTTACCGTGTTCAATCCATGGAAACCGCAAGATGTGCAAGCCTGCTATTATGTTGTGCAGCAAGCTGGTACTATTACTCCCGCCCCTGCTCAAACCGTAATTGCGCCTCTCAAATCGCTTGCTGCAACCGCCTCATCGCACTATGCCTTTATTGATGCTCTCAATGAATTGCCGAGCTTGACGGGAGTTGCCTCTCCCAAACTGATTTATAATGAAAAATTGTTAAAGCAATGCCAATCCCGCTATACCATCGATCTTGGCGATCCGTTCAGCCTCAATATTGAAAAAACGTTGATGCTTCACCCTCAGGCATTGATGATGAGCAGCTATAACCAGACCGACCCTTCGGCAGAACGTGTGGGTAAGGCAGGTATTCCGGTTGTTTTCAATAACGAATGGATGGAAAAAACACCGTTGGGAAGGGCGGAATGGATAAAGTTTGTAGCTGCTTTTTACAACAGGGAGAGTGTGGCAAACGCCATTTTTTCATCTATCGAAAAGAATTATCTTGCAATGCAGGCGCTTGCATCAAAAGCTGCCGAAAAACCTTCTGCGCTCATCGGCAACAATTTTCAAGGGACATGGTATATGCCAAGCGGAAAGGGATTTATGGGCAACATCCTGGCTGATGCCCATTACACATACCATTTTAGCGCCGACACCACCACCGGCAGCATTCCCCTCTCGTTTGAGCAGGCGCTTCACGATTTTAGCAATGCTGATATTTGGCTCAACAGTGAAGCCAATTCTCTCGATGAAATGGCGAAAAATGATTCCCGTTACATCCTTTTCAAATCGTTCCGCACCGGCGACGTATATTCGCTTGCCAAAAGAGTAAATGCAACTGGAAGCAACGATTTTTGGGAGAGCGGCGTCGTTCATCCCGATCTTATTTTGGCAGATTATATTAAAATAGGACATCCGCAACTATTACCAAAATATGAATTGGTTTATCTGAAAAAATTGGGTAAATGAATTGTTTTTTTTAATGCACCCATAAATAATTTGGATAAAAATTGTAACTTTGTACTGTTTCTAATTGTATGAACATGAGTAATCAACATTCAAAATACGCCCTTATCACCGGCGCTTCGAGCGGCATTGGGTTGGAATTGGCAACTGTCGCAGCCGGCAAATCGAACAATCTGATAGTAATTTCCCGCGATGAAAAGAGGCTGAATCAATTAAAAGACGAGTTGGAAGCAGCGCATGGCATCAGGGTGATTGTCTTTGCCTGCGATCTCTCCCAGCCGGATGCCGTATCTAAAATTGAAGCGCTCTTATCGGCAGAAAAGATTGTGCCCGATATCTTAATCAACAATGCCGGATTCGGATTGTTCGGCGCATTTGCACACGCTTCCGGACAAAGAGAAACAGAAATGATACAGGTTAACATCATGGCATTGACGCAATTAACAAAGACAGTCTATCCGCAAATGATACAACGGGGCAGCGGAAAAATTCTTAATGTAGCATCTATGGCGGGTTTTATGCCGGGTCCGCTGATGGCTGTCTATTATGCCACAAAGGCTTATGTGCTCTCCTTTTCGCAGGCATTGGCAAACGAAGCAAAGGGAACGGGCATAACTGTTACCACGCTTTGCCCCGGAGCAACGCAAAGTAATTTTGAAAAAACAGCGGCGCTGGAATCGTCCATGCTTTTCAAACGTTTTGGCAAATTGCCTGCCGCAGCCGAAGTTGCCGCTTTCGGCTTCCGCAAAATGGAACAGGGCGCTACCCTTGCCGTTCACGGATGGAGTAACAGGGCGATGCTTTTCTCCCTGCGGCTATTCCCCCGAAAAACCGTTACGGCAGTAGTACGGTATATACAACGAACAAAACGATGATCAGACTGTGTATTATCATTTAATCAATTATAGTTATGAAACGAATTACAGTTATACTATTATTTTCCCTTGTTTTCATCGGTGTTTTTGCACAGATAGAACGTGTTGAGCCGGCGTTTTGGTGGGTGGGAATGAAAAATCCAAATCTTCAGTTGCTGATACATGGCAACGGCATTTCAAACTATGCCGTGCAGACAAACAAAGAAGGTGTCAGGATAATAAAGGTTAATAAAGTAACCAATCCGAATTACCTTTTCATCAATCTTTTTATTGACCCACAGGCATCGCCGGGCAAATTCAATCTAACGTTTTCTCCCGCCAGGGGCAAACCGTTTTCCTGTCCGTATGAACTGAAAGTGCGCCGCAACGGATCGGCTGGACGGCAAGGCTTCACCTCGTCGGATGTGGTTTATCTTTTAATGCCCGACCGCTTTGCAAACGGCGACACCACCAACGACAATGTCGCTTCGCAACCCGACAGGGCAAACCGGGCGCTCGACTACGGCCGGCATGGCGGCGACATAAAGGGAATTATTGACCATCTGGATTACATCAAAGAACTGGGAGCCACCGCAATATGGGCAACACCCTTGCTGGAAAATAATCACACAAAATATACCTATCACGGCTATGCCATTAGCGATTATTATAAAATCGATCCACGTTTCGGCAGCAATGACGATTATTGCAAAATGGTGGAAACCGCCCATGAAAAGGGAATAAAAGTTATCATGGACATGGTGTCTAATCATTGCGGCATCGGGCACTGGTGGATGAAAGATCTCCCAACAGACGATTGGATACACCGGTGGGACACCTTCACGCGCAGTAATTATAAAATGTCAACCATTGTGGATATTCATGCGGCGGCAGTGGACAAAAAACAGTTTCTCGATGGCTGGTTCGATACGTCCATGCCCGACATGAACCAGCAAAATCCATTCTTCTGGCGTTATTTTATTCAAAACTCCATCTGGTGGATAGAATATGCCAATCTGGACGGTATCAGAATGGATACGTACCCCTACAACGACCGCGATGCGATGGCGCAATGGGCAAAAGAAATCACCGATGAATACGCTGATTTTAATATTGTAGGAGAAACATGGTCGTCCAATCCGGTCGATGTTGCCTTTTGGCAGAAGGATGCTGTCAATCCGGTACACTATAATTCGCAACTGCCTACAGTGATGGATTTTACACTGTATGACGCATTATCGAACTGTTTTAATGAGCGTCAGGAACATTCTTACAACGGATTAATGAAACTCTACAACGCCATTGCTTACGATTATTTATACGCCAATCCGGATAACCTGTTTATTTTTGCAGAAAATCATGATACACAACGATTTAATAATATCATAAAAGGAGACCTTGCCACATTCAAACTGGCGATGTCATTCCTGATGACCACGCGCGGAATCCCTCAAATTTATTACGGCACGGAAATCGGGATGACGGGCGATAAAAGCAAGGGAGACGGCGACATACGACGCGATTTCCCGGGCGGCTGGGCAGGCGATGCAAACAATGCCTTTACCAAAGCAGGACGCACGTCCGTGCAAAACGACTGTTTCGATTTTCTATCAAAATTGCTCAACTGGCGCAAAGGAAAAGAGGTGATTCACACCGGAAAATTGACCCATTTCATCCCCGAAAAAGATGTGTATGTCTATTTCCGCTACAACGATAACGAAAAGATTATGGTCGTTCTCAACAACACCATCACCGACCAAACCATACCCACCGGACGCTTTGCCGAATGTATCGGCAAGTCAACGGCGGGCATTGATGCGATGACAGGCACACGCTATTCGATAGCAAACGCCCTTCTCATCCCGAAAAAGACAGCGCTGATTCTGGAGTTGGAATAGTAGTTTACTATTATAATTCCACTTTAACAGATTAACATCAAGGCTTGAAAAGCCAGATTTTCATAACCGCAGGTAAGCGAAGCGCAGCCTGCGGAAGCGAGCAAAACAAGCAATAAACACTGCCTGAATCAACAGTCTTCGACCGAATGGAGAAAAAGGCAGGACAAAAAGCCGGATAAAACTCCTGCCTTTACAGGCAGTTGCGCAGGTGTGTCGTTTCAATCCGCAGGTCGTTGACGCTGCGGAAAATCACGACCAACGGGAGTAAAATAAAGCCCTTTCAGGCTAAAGCAATTTTAATCTGTCAAAGTAAAAATAACAACTATTGAATATTGCCCATTATTCTAACTGATTGTTACTGCGTACTGACTACTTTTTCGCCAGCCGTTTCCGTTCGTTTTCGTCGAGGATGATTTTGCGCAGGCGGATCGATTTTGGCGTAACTTCCACATATTCATCTTCTTTGATGTACTCCAGTGACTCTTCCAGACTGAAAATGACGGGAGGCGCTATATGCGTTTTGTCGTCAGAGCCGGAAGCACGCATGTTGGTCAGCTTTTTCGATTTGGTAACATTTACCACCAAATCGCCCTCTTTGCAATGTTCGCCTACCACTTGTCCGGCATAGACTTCATCCTGCGGAAAGACGAAAAATTTTCCTCTGTCCTGCAATTTATCCAATGCGTAGGCATACACCGTACCGGTTTCCATTACCACGATAGAGCCGTTATTCCGCCGTTCAATATCGCCCTTATACGGTTGATATTCAAGGAAACGATGTGCCATGATGGCTTCGCCGGCAGAGGCGGTCAGCACATTGTTTCGCAACCCGATAATGCCTCGCGACGGAATGTTGAACTCCAAATTGACGCGGTCGCCTTTGCGATCCATGCGCGTCATTTCGCCTTTGCGTACCGACGCCATTTCGATGATTTTCCCCGAAAATTCGTCCGGAACATTGATGGTAAGCTGTTCGACAGGTTCGCATTTCTCTGCCGCTATCTCTTTGATAATAACCTGTGGCTGACCCACTTGCAATTCATATCCTTCGCGCCGCATCGTTTCAATCAGCACTGAGAGATGCAACACGCCGCGTCCGTAAACAGTCCATGCATCTTGCGCTTCATTTTTTTCGACACGCAATGCGAGATTTTTGTCCAACTCCCGCATCAATCGTTCATAAATATGGCGTGACGTAACGTATTTGCCCTCTTTCCCGAAAAAGGGCGAATTGTTAATAGTGAACAGCATGCTCATGGTCGGCTCGTCAATGGCGATGGGCGGAAGCGGTTCCGGATTGTCGATATCGGCAATGGTGTCGCCAATTTCAAAATTGTCAATACCCACCAGCGCACAAATATCGCCCGACCCGATGCGTTCTATTTTGTTGCGTCCCAAGCCCGTGAACTCATTCAACTCCTTGATGCGCGACCTGATAATGGAGCCGTCTCTTTTCACAAGCGACACCGCCATTCCTTCGCGCAGCTCGCCGCGATGCACCCTGCCCACCGCAATACGCCCCACGTAGGGAGAATAATCAAGAGACGTGATTAACATTTGAGGCGTGCCGTCCAACTGTACCGGTTCGGGAATGTAGTTGATGATAGCGTCAAAAAGAGGAGTAATATCAGCCCCCCCACCCCCCGAAGGGGGGATAAGTTCTCCCCCTTTGGGGGAGTTAGAGGGGGTTTTGTCCGACATCCAGTTTTGTTTGGCAGATCCGAAAAGCGTGTGGAAATTGAGTTGCTCTTCGGTGGCATCCAAATTAAACATCAGGTCGAAAACCTCCTCCTGCACCTCTTCGGGACGGCAATTCGGTTTGTCCACTTTATTGATTATCACAATCGGTTTCAGTCCCAATTGAAGCGCTTTTTGAAGTACGAAGCGCGTTTGCGGCATGGGACCCTCGAAAGCGTCAACAAGGAGCAGCACGCCGTCTGCCATGTTCAACACACGCTCTACTTCGCCACCGAAATCGGCATGACCCGGAGTGTCTATAATATTGATTTTGTATCCGTTATAATTCACCGACACATTTTTTGCAAGAATGGTGATTCCCCGCTCGCGTTCCAAATCGTTACTGTCCAAAATAAGTTCGCCTACTTGCTCATTTTCCCGAAAAAGTTTTCCTGCCAACAGCATTTTGTCCACAAGGGTAGTTTTCCCATGATCGACATGGGCAATAATTGCAATATTTCTAATTTTCTGCATTATAATGTATACTATAAGTCCATTTTTTTAATTACCCGTAGCGCCTTCGCATTTAGTACAGAAGCGTTTACGCTTTAAGAATAAAAAACTGCGTTTTTTTACTCGATTTTTACCACCAGTCCGTCATACGCCAAATACACATTTTCCGGCAACTGTTTCTCAACCTCTTTATGTGTTCCCATAGCATGGCTGATGTGGGTAAAATAGGTCTGTCCGGGCTTCAGCATGTCTATCAGGGCAAGCGATTCATCCATTGAAAAATGGGAAAAATGAGGTTGAAAACGCAATGTCCCCAACACCAGAATATCCAATCCGTACAACTGTTCAAGAGACGTTTCGGGCAATGACTTCGCATCGGTAATGTACGCAACGTTGTCAGTGCGAAACCCTATAATTGGCAGCCGTGCGTGCATCACCCGCAACGGTAATACCGAAACCTCTCCTGCCTGAAACGGGACATTTTCTTCTATGTCGTTCAATACCATCTCGGGAACACCCGGATATTTATGAACATCGAACGAGTAGTACATCGTGTTACGTAACACGTTATTGACGCGCCGTTCCGCATAGAGATTGATGGAACCGTATGAGCGCACATCGTCCAGCCCGCCCACGTGGTCATAATGTTCATGGGTAATGAGAATAGCATCCAGCCGGTGGATGTGGTGCGACAGCATCTGCTGGCGAAAGTCGGGACCGCAGTCAATCAACAGGCGTTTCCCGTCAACGGTAATCAGCGCCGAAGCACGCAGCCGCTTGTCGCGCGGGTCATGCGAAGCGCACGCCTCACAGTCGCAACACAACTGCGGCACGCCGGTGGATGTGCCTGTTCCCAAAAAAAGGATTTCTTTACTGCTCATTATGCGCTAAATATATGAAAGACAGCGGTCGACGTTGCTGCACAAATCGACTGCAAAGATACGCAAAATATTCCAAAGATTGTTCACCTTTTTACGGACGGATGTACGACACACATCCTTTTTGGTGCATTGCACGACAGATTACAAAACGGTGAAGGTATTCATTGCCGTTTGGCTTTAGCCAACGGAAAACAAAGAACAATCGACCTCGGCTTTAGCCATCATATAACTCTTTCAATTTGGCTAAAATCCTGTAAATGAATTGCAATTTATGTAATCGTTGTTATCTTTCCTCTGTAAAAAAATTTTATTCTATGCGCTTGAAATTCTCCAAAATTTCATCTATTTTTGCATTATCAAATTTTATTACAACAATCAGATGAAAACACTTCTCATATCATTTATTCTCCTGCTGCCACTTGCAGCAGCGGCGCAGGGCAGCAATCAGCGCCAGAAAGACTCTTTGCGCACAGTGATTGCCAAAAGCGCCGGAAAGGAAAAATTAGATAATCTGGAGAAATTATCCCTTATGTATTTCCCCGAAGTGGCGGACGACAATAAGATGGATACGCTACTCGTGCTGCTCCGTGAAATGGGCAACGAGGCGATACGTCAGGGAGATGCAAAGCATCAGGCAGTTGCGCTTAACAATATTTTAATCGCTTATTGGAACAGAGGCAATTACGACGAAGTGATTCGCCTTGCGCCCGAATATATGGCGAAGATAAATAAACAGGAGAATGAACGATTATATTACGTAATGTTTTATACTTATTTCAAAGCATATCTGAACAAAGGAGATTACGATACAGCGCTTGCCAAAGCAAAACAAATGTATGACGGAGCGCAGAAAAACAGCGATAAATATGGTATGGCTATCGCGCTTTCGGCTATGGCGGATTTGTATGAACATCAGGAGCGACATGACGAGCAGGAAAAATACATCCGACAAAGCATTGAACTGTGGAAATCGCTTGGCGACCAAAATCTCGGTAAATTAACCGAAGCCTGTTTTCAACTGTGCG
>JGI20166J26741_11624697_pt1 | contig 11470 bp, 11 predicted proteins | sample TergutCu122P5_FD_26741 | JGI IMG/M metagenome (IMG submission 26741) | reverse complement strand
TTCAGGCACCACTATGCTCATCATCAGGAGCAGGATGCTGCAGCATCCTGCAAACCGGACACATAACCCTCAGCTCCACACCAGGCCAGCAACTTGAAAACCACAGCACAAAATACCACAGGCAGCAACCACTGTATAATACTTTTGAGCTTCTGATGATGAGCATAGTGATGCCCGAAACATGTTGAGCAAGCAATAATATCTGCATAAAAACCTCTGTTGCATCTAGTTGGCATTTTATTTCCACATATTAACGACGATGCACGGTCAAAATCACATCAAATCTTTATGGATGACTTCCACGTTTCACACTCTGTGACCACAAAAATCCTGTCGTTGTACTTTGATTCACTCCATCGCTGGGACGGCCATGTAAAATCTGCAAGGATATTATGAACAAAAAGAAAATTCGAATCAATAAGAAAAAAGTGAAAGAATCATATTGTTGACAAACACGACGTGTTTCATTCCTGCCATCATTTCTCAGGTAATGTTAAACTGCCTTAACTTTATTAGTTCTCACACGTCCCCATAGGAAATTATTACCACACGAACTGAAATCATGAGTTTCTAATGAAGGTGAAAATGACGACTGCTATGTGACGCCCTATAGACTAGTAACAGGCAATTAGACCAAACACGGCGTCATATCAAAGAAGAGAACAATCTTAAACTCTGGTCTTATAAGCAAAACTTGCCGTAATTACCTGAAGTCTAAGCGCATCACTTCCATTCCATAAAGTTCAGTAGCTGCAGTTTGGTAATCTGGGGAAAGATTTAGCAACGAATCAACAAACAGCGCGCTGGCCAGGTGCAGTTGGTATGACTTGTCTGAAATCGGACTCTTCTTCAGGAACTTGATAAGACCTCCCATGTGCTGATGAAACTCTGCGACTGTGGCTTCAGCAGTGCCATTGGTCCTGTTGACGGCTGTCAGAATGTTAAGAATCTGGTTTCGCGAGGATCCACGTGCTCCCAGCAATGCCTCGGCCAGAGCCGTGGTGGTGCTGATAGGCGAGAGTAACAGGTTCTTCTTGGGCTCAGGGATCAGGAGCTCCTTCAAGCACACAGTGACAGCGAAGAGAGCCTCCATCGCATGAGAGTACGTTGGATGTACGTCATCTGAGATGTGACTCCGTTCTGGAGAGGAGAATGCAGACACGAAGCTGCTTGGGAACACGATGGAACTGGGGTCCACGTTCTGGGAATCTGCGTAGTTCATCCGTACACCATCGGAGTATATGCAAAGTGTCAGGATCAGAGTTTGCAGAACTGAGTGCATTTCCCGTGGCTGAAACAAAATAGCGCAGTGGTTCATTTAAAGTTTCTATTTTATCCGTCAACTATCGGTTGTCATTTCCTGCTGGCTCGCTTAACGTGTTAGTCTAGACCGCACCGCCTAACGGTCACACGCGTGGCGAACTGGCGACGGGAAGTGACAAACCGTAATTGTTAGAGAAGTTAATGATACTTTATTGAGGTTAAATTGAGAAGGTTAACTGACCCCCGTCTGTAAGGGAAACATTTTGACTGTTTTCAGAGTCTTTTTCGCACATGTCTCTTTATCTCTCCATTTAACTCCATGGAGTATAAACCTTTCGGAGAAGCTGACAGTCGCTCAAATGGATAAATATCACACATTTTCGCGAGACCCAAAACTTTAGTACCGCCGTTACAGGAGACGCCTCAGGAACCTAACCTAGGCCAGCTGAGTCCCATTCATACACAGATCATAGAGCCCACTTCTTTAAGATCTGTTGTATTACTGTAATCCCCGTATACGACCTCGTGAAATGATGGATCTATACTTTCACTTCTCGGTTTGAAGTTATGGCGTGCTGCGTAATTAAGCACAAGGAGAATTCGCCTTAATTTAGTTACTACATATTATTTCCATAAAAGTCTTTTTATTGAATGGTAAAACGTTTTGTGCACTTCTAGAATTACGATAAATGCTTGGTATCCTACCCATCTCATCTTCCATGACTTTCTTATTCTAGCAGTATTTGGCAAATTTCCTATTTAGAAGCTCATTACTGACGTAATATTTTCTGAACCCAGCTCTTTGCTGTTTCTCAAACCGACATATTTTGAGTAGTTTTTTCCCCTTATTTTAAAGTACTTTGTGCTTTGTTCATTTTACTTCTTTTAACAATACTCCAAAGCACCTCACCCAACGCCATACATTCTTTATGTCCAATTTAATATAAACATATATCATAATAAACATATATCATAAACAAGTCAGGCAACGTCCGTGTAACGTAACCATGATGCGGGTTCGTGTATTCATGGTTGCAGTGGAAAAGCAACGAGGATTACATATTATGTGTGTGTGTGTGTGTGTGCTTGTGCTTGTGTGTGAATGTGTGTGTGTGTGTGTGTGTGTGTGTAACCTTAGTACAGAATGGAATGCGCATGTGCCATATTTTTATCTGTGGCCTGACCGGCTCTGCAATATTTTTCCACATTATCTCATAAAAGAGGCGATTTTCGAAAAAAAAAATATTGAACATCAAATTGTGTGTTTTGATTTGCTCTACAACTTTTGTCTATAATATTTCTCATTCTAAGAAGAAATGAGTGAGAAATGGTCAAAATGTCCAGCGGTCTTCATGTAAGTACCCTTTATTCTTGTCCAATTTTAATGAAACTTGAATTTTCAATACAGATTTTTAGAAAAATGCCCAAATACTAAATTTCATGAAAATCTGTCCAGTGGGTGCTGAGTTGTTCCATGCGGACAGACGGAGAGACGGACAGACGGACGGACAGACATGACGAAGTTAATTGTCGCTTTTCGCAATTTTGTGAACCCGCGACTAATAATAGTAGTTAGATGCGAATAAGTTAATCTGTGACAATAACGGTTATGCGACTGTCAAATTGTATTTAAGATTGTACCTTCATACAAAACGAAAGCAGCGTGATTTTGAAACGTGTTTAGTATATTTTGTAGGCTGTAATGATGAAAATAATTCAAAATCATATCAGTGACATTTCGCATATTACACCACTGTCAAAAAATTGCATGATAAAACAACGTTTATGGTGTACCACATGCACCATCAATAGCGTACACTAAACTAATAAACGTCGTTAGTCTACAATGCAACAAGAGTTGTAATGTGCGCATAACGTAATATTGCGACGCGTTCTCTTAACAGTGTTTACCCTGAAAAGAAAATAATTACATATCCAGAGTGTGTATCCATAGCCTTAGTCATCTAGCATATAAAGCGCATGCGTCGTATTCAATTGTCATCTGTGGCCTGTGTATCTCTATCATATTTTTTCAAATTATCTCATAAACAGCACGATTTTCGGAAAAAAAAGTTATAGAATGTAAAACGTGTTTTAATTTTCTCTACAATTTCTTTCTCAAACAGTTCAGTGCGATATTATCAAAAATGTACACGTCTTCATGTAAAATACACGTTATTCTTGTCATATTTTAATAAAACTTGAATTTTCTCGAAACATTTTTTGAAAAATATTCAAATATCAAAATTCATGAAAATCTGTCTAGTGGGAGCTGAGTTGTTCCATGCGGGCAGACAGACAGACACAGAAACACAGACATGACAAAGCTAATATTCGCTTTTCACGATTTTGCGAAGGCGCCTAAGAAGGTATGATATATACGAGTAGTTACAGATAGTAAAACATTACATAAAATATCGTCTTCTGGTTTATATGTTCGCATCACAAAGTGAGAACCAGCCTGTGACATTTATAATAACAAGCCTCACCTACAGCTGAGGCAAGGCATTCTTTGAACATAGCACTTTACAGATAACGAATTAGCTCTTGGCTTCAACCATAAATTAAAGCACTTTATTGCACCCTCATGCAATTCAGGAACAATAAATACTGAGCATCAAGCACGTCCTAAGGCAGACATTAAATAACCCATTTTGAAACAAACCACATTGTACCTACCCGTGGGCAGTAGTAACCTGGAGGCAATCATAGAGTTATAAAGAGCTACAGGTGTTAAGACAAGCAGACGAATAACACTGGCACCTGCTTATCAGACAGTGTTGAAGCGAAGCCTCTGGTGTTCATTTTATAGCCCACATAAAAGAAACCTCCTTGTTATTTTGATGCTAGTGTAATAAGCCAAACTGTGTGCGACTTGCATGGCAAACATCCTAAAGCGTCTAAGCAATTTAACATACACTTCTAAAACTGTCATAAAATTTCTACTTTTAAAAGGTAGTTATTTTCAGGTTTGTGATGTTGTGCTATCTCGTAGATGTTTATCGATACCTCCGGCTAATCTGATGTGTCTGTCATTAGGGTAGACCTACCTTGATGCGAGAGGGCATCAGAATCAACCCACACTGATAATAGAGACTGCAAATTTCTCTGAAAAGAAAGGGGCTCATATATCCGACTATACGGCATTCCATTCGCAACTTTCTTACTCACTGCTGTTAGAACATCAACTTGCACTCATTTACTATATCCCTGTCTTGTTTCCTCTTTTCACTCAACTAAAAAGCATATAATACTTTTAATTATAACATCAGACGACAACGGAAATTAGGTAATTATGAACACACATTAGGAACAGAAAGTAAAAAAAATCACTTTGATATGTTTTAAAACATAAAGATGTTGTAAGGAAACAGGTCAACTTTGTAATGACTTATGTGCAGATATGACATAAATCATTGCACTGAGAATGTAATCATGACCGCACAATAAAATAGCGGTAATTATACTGATAATAAGGTAAATATTACCCTAAAACATACCATGAAGACAGGAGGGGTGGGCAGTAGGTGTATACCTCCACCTTTTCTTTAACTACAGGGCTACAAGGGGGTTGTTGATCGACGCCACTCCCAGACCACTCCACCCCTGGGAAAAAGAAAGGCTACTGTTTGTACAAGAGTTTTGGTGGGCCTCGGGGCCGTTCTGGACAGGTATGGGAAATCTCGCTTCCACCGGGATTCGTTCCCCGGACCTTCCAGCTTGTAGCGTGTTGCTATACCGACTGCCCTACCCCGGCCTCCAATTATGCTAGCATAAATATAAAATTCCTCTTCACCAGTTGCACAACAGCCAGGCATTGATGCGGTTCTCCGCCTTTATGTAACGGTAGATTATTTGCAGCTTACCAGCTTCAATAACTTTGAATGAGAAGTAGCAGATTATTATGAATGAAAGTTTTCTAACAACTAGTGCAGAATTAACGGTCTTAATACAATATAAATTCTACTCCAGTGTCTTCGTGGAACGAACGAGGAAACTATGAAAACATCTAACACGATAACCTGTTCACATGTAGAGACTACAAACCAACACATAACAAAAAGAAATGTAATAATGCCAAATGCAACAACGGGACACAGAACTTTCTTTTAAAAAAAAAAGAAAGAAAAAGAACTTTCGAACACACTGCATAAAGACCTGACATGTATAACGTTTGTTTACATTACCTGCAAGTACTAGTGTAAGCAAATAATTGCACATGGATCAACCCGTAGCCAGCCTTGGGCTGTACTTCAAGGTTGTGCATTGCTAGTGTACATACAATTATGTACGATGTGCCTTCGGTCACATGTGTAGTAACAGCTACTGCAGAATGGCGAAACACAGTTGCGGCAAGTGTGTATTTGTTCAACGTGTACCTATTTAAACTTGTCCCATTCCTAAACAAGAACACAGTTTAGAAAATATAATCTATTTATTAACGGATGAAATAAAGAAAGAAGTAAGACAGACGATCGAGGTCGAGTGGGTAATATTTTTCCAGGCATTTTAAGGACTCTGTTTCACTACTGATTCATTCCAGAAAGTTTACAATCCAGTTTTAACCATATTGTTTTATTATTAATACTAAATAATTTCAGCTATTGGAGACGCCATTAAAAAGCCGCAATAAACGCAATTTTTTCTTGTTTCCGAACACCGAAGTCTAATGACATATGGAAGAAAGGGATGAAGGTCTAGACAGTACATCGAAGCGAATAGTTATTTTCAGTTTAGGTTGCTCTGAACAAGTAGAAAGATTCCCAGACACTCATGGTATAAGGTTCATGAAATATGGTATTGTGGGTCTAACAAAACAGGAAACTGGAGTATTGGAACACCATACAATGGATCCTATAAATTTACGTAATCAACTGACATCTGATATTCATTTGCTGTAGAAAATGTGTTTTTTCGCCCAGATAACAACTCTGCAAACTACAGCGAATTACCTTGTTAAAAATATGCTTAGAAAATGATAAAATTCAATGGAAGAATGTTACCAAATTTAGTCTTCACAAAGACATGGGTATGACACCGTGTAGCCTTGTAAACAGATATATACTTTTGACAGGAATGCACTGTCTCCAACTTCAAGATAGAGGACTTCATTCTTCTTCTTTACTTTGAACACAGAAGCGACACGCTTCTCCAGAAAAGTCAGTACGAACCTATTACACCACGTGGTATATACGCCTGCGAACATAACCTTCCCTGTAACCCCCATGTTTTTTAAATCCCATCTCCCTATACAATTACTGATTACACAGAACTGGCAATCTGCAAGAGTAATTTCTTTTTCTGTGACGCAGCTTTCCAATTCGGGCCTAGTCAGTCTCTTTTTTGATGTTCCTAGATCACACACAATCAGGCCACCCCCCTCCCCCCCCCACATACACACACTCGCGCGCACGCGCGCGGTAGGACTCCTCTGAAAGAATGATCAGCTCGTCGCAGAGATCGCTATCCACACAACACACAGCAATCTCAAGAGACGAACATCAATGACCTCAGCGAGGTTCCAACCCACAATACCAGCAATCGAGCGACTCAAACCTAAGCTTTACACTTCACTGCCACCGCGATCAGCCTGTAAGACCATTACTGGCATTTATTCTTGTGCCTTTGTCAGATAGCCGTTATCATAATGTTCATTCTCTAATCCATGGCATCTTAACACAATTACGTAACTACTTAGTCACTCGTTACGATCTCAATCTCCAGAGATGACTCTTCAATTGAACAGTTCGTACATATTATAGACCTAAAAGGAATATTCCGAAATCACAATTTCACTAAATATTCACGCCGTGAATTTCGAAATTTCGCAACTCAACTGCTTTGTTGACGTTAACTGGCAAAGATAGACGCAGCAACGTCGACCAAAGGATAAATAAATACTGACTGCTTTAGAAAGAGAGGAATTACTGCCAGCTACCGTTAAGTTTCAACTGTTAGAATAGCCCCGCTGTAACGCACTCATAAACACAGGGACACAGAGAACACATTTTGCTTATATAAAACTGCAAGTAAATCCCTTGTACAAAAATTTCGTGAGTACCTTAAACGTTTTCAGATGATCAAAAGGATCCCTGCATTTCTAAAGAAACTTCAGTATCATCTATGTACTCAGTTTAATATTATCTTCCCACGTATTCCAAGGTCTCCGGACTTGTTTCCTACTTAGAAGCTCACTGAATAAAAACTAGTGTTTATCGTGTATCCCCTACCTGATACACGTCATGCCCAACTCTTAGAGCAAAGCCTGATTATCATATCACTTTTTATATAACCACGGGCGTAGATAACTTGTTGGAAGTCCCCGACGGCTCGACGACAGTCGTGTTCCGCCTATAATTATCCGTGAAGTTACTCCCAGATCTCAATACGGCCTTATGCTAGAAGACCGGAATCCAGTTCGAAAAAGACAAAACAAATTTTATTATTCTGTGGGTCTGGGGTTCCCCAGCGCCTTCCCCAAACCACTGTCTACAACGCATCATCAAACAAACACTCCTGTCTGGAATCATTTACTTTTCTCCTGTGCCGAAAAAAAAACCCCCCTTGGAGTTTCGTGGAAGGAGCACGTTCCCTTCCTCTATCTAAACATAAGGTTAACACCAACACATCTGGGCCAGATAGGTAAAGCTATTCTCAAAATATTTTTAACGCGGGTGGTAGACAACGTCGATAAAATAAACGCCACCAGATGTAATGTGTTTTCACCGTCGGAATCCTAGAGAACTGCTGTAATTTCGTGTTATTTTGCGTGAAAGAACCCAGTAGATTCAGTATAACAGGCACGTCACGCAGTACGTTAAGAGTCTGTCTCCATTTACGGTATGATCATAACCTTTAAACTTATTAACCACGCTTATATGCCTCTTTAAATACCCTTACTTTTATCTGCATAAATCGCAGGGAGTCGAAAGAAAGGTAGACTGTTCAAGACAAATACAAGTACTGCAGAAGAAGGCGGGAGGGCTCATCGTTAACTGCTTTGGCCTCCCCTTTATGAACCACTCAGTTTCACATTCAAAAGTTTTGCACTTTGCCACGAGCTTTTGTACGAAGTCGGAGATAATAAATATTATTTCCTGATACTGCATTACATGACTGGTTTTTGTAAACGAAAGTGCGTGTGTATATAACGGGCTATGACCGGAGTATTTATATACGTTAAGTGTGTCTTTAAACGGTTAGAAGCCGTGCCATGGCTAAAGCATTTAGTCTCAAGTATCTTACCGCGGTGGCCGGGTTCAAATCCAAGGCAATCCGAGTGAGGTTTTGGTGGACAATGTGATACGATGTCAGGATTTTCACCAAGTACTTAGGATTGCCATTGTACAACTCCACCAATGCTCCTTACTCATCCTAATCTACCTGTTGGTATTGCCAGAAGGACAAATGTTAGAAGGCTGGGAACTTTCCACAAAACAATGATACTGGACAGTGAATTCAGAAGGAAGCTTTGTTAACATTATTTAAGATATGTACAATTTGGGCACTGCAAAACACTAAGAGAATTCCCTGTGAGCCCGAGTCTCATCCAAGAATAGAACCGGGCAACTCAGGAATACCGTCGCAGTTTTTAACCAATACCCCTTCATACTTAGTGGTTACTGTATGTATCACCAGATTTAACGTTATAAAATACATTCTAACCAATAAATGTATTTATGTCTTTGGTATGGATCTAGGAACAAACTACGATAATTTCCTTATACAACATGTGTCTTCAAATCGCGGCTACATTTGAAAATTATGAATATACTAAAAAATTGCACAATAATTTAAGCTGTTAGGTATTTCAATTGTCATTTATCCACCTGCGGCCCGCGAACCAACCGACGGTATCGGGTGTGGCCCTTTGCCATAAGAAGTTTGGAAGTCCATGATTTACAGGAGGGGTTCTTAAAATTTCTTGTCCCCTGGACCCCTGTGAGAGTCTGGTGAAACCTACGGACTCCTCAGAAAAAAAAGTATTAACTTGCAGAAAATTGAGGTATTGAGATTTATTGAAGTTACTAAACATTTTTGGAGTCTAGGGGTCATAAATTACCTTGTTGCCTGCATTCATTATTGAATTAAAAGCTGAATTTCAGTTACAGGTCAGTTGAAATAAAGTTGTAATATTTTTCCCAGCCAAGTTCAGGGACCCCCTGCAATCTATCCGCGGACCGCAGGGTAAGAACTGCTGCTGTACAGCACTAAATTTATAGTTCGGCGAAGTGTGTTTACTGTGCAGTGGCAAAATATACGTACATACAAGTACACATGATATGCACTCACGTAGATACATATATACATACTGCCTGAACACACACATACATACAAACATATATACCATGTGCGCACTACGAACATACACACATACACACACACATACTACGTGCACACAATCATGTATAGATACATTCATACATGTTCACATACATACAAAGCACATACATACAGGCATACATACATACATTAATGCATACGTACACACACATCCATTAATACATACGTAAACATACATACATACACACATACATACATACATACATACATACACACACACACACACACACACACACATACATACATACATACATACATACATACATACATACATACATACATACGTACAAAGATTCTTTTCCTAGAAATCGTTTGATAACATTAATTAAATTTTTGATGAAATGTTAATATACTTGTACATGTGTATGTGTGTGTATAATAATGAACCTTTTTTGTACACGTATGCCCAAATGTTCCCAATTAAATTTTGGAACTCTAGCTGAAAACGTTTCGTCATCCCTGCTGTCTAGCTAATTAAGTGTTTCTTGACACAATAATTAGTATGAACATGGAATCAGACTCCCCCATTTATAATGCTTGCAGGATACAGGGTTTGCACAACATAAATGTACAGCCCTGATGTCAGATTTCCCAGCTTTATGGTAGGCAAAAGAGGAAAGTTTTGATAGGTAGTAATTGAAGATGAAAGGATATTACGTAAGGCTTCCATCAACTAAATCTAATTAAATTGAAAAATGAAACAGCACATTTAGGGGTCGGTTGCGGACTTGGTGCTGCAGTATCGATCGTCACGCTTTTGTTGGCTCCCTGGACGATTGTGACTGCTGGATATGTTTAATGTCGCAGTGCTTTAAGATTCAGCTGGTTGCTGACCGTAGTAAATACGTAACTGAACTTGAGTGTTCTGGGGTTTTAACTGTGCGCTGATGGGAAAAATAAGTTACCCTGCTTTATTCTTTCAGCTGCCTGTTGTCCGAAGTAAACACTTAAGTTCTCCGATCGCTCTGAACTTCCAACTACTTAACTGAATTTAGCATATCTAATAATACATCATGAAATATAATTCCCTTATAATTATTTATTTACCAATTTACTTTCCAAAACTGTCAGTCTCTCAGGCTGTAATACAGTCTTTTTCACTGCTGAATTAGAGAGCTTTCGAAGAAAGCGATCTTCGTCTAATCCAGTTATTATACCAGCATTTGCCTCGAAGGACTGAGAAAAACCCCGATAAAGCTCAGTCAAGGTATTCGCTATTCCTGCTGACACTCGCACTAAACACCTCTAGAATACGACTGACGTATCTGTTATAACATTTTACATACTAATTGACTTTTAACTCATTTAACGATGTTGTTCCAATTGCTGAGATTATGTGGCCTGAAATGAGACTGGTGTGTGATCATGGAGGATATATATCGACGGGGATCTTACTTGGCGGTTTTTTGAGTAACATTCTTGCCCATAATTTGAAATGTCAAAATTTCAGCCCATAAACCGAAAATAGTTTCAGAGAATTCTTGAATCTTAAAGCAAATGCTGGGAAACTACCTTAACCCTCTACTGCATTCCTTTCACAATTGGGAACATTTGTATTTGTGTTTCATACATGCATTTTTTCCCAGAAGGGAACAGGATTATCATGTAATAAGGGTTTGGACCGCTAGATGGTAGCACAAGTCTTTTAATAACTGTTTCCAATAAACATAACCATGTTTGTTTGTTTTCTTGGCGTTACAACCCATTGTGTTTGTACGTACTTTCACAGTCCGGTAGCGAACTTAAGTCTCCTCGTTTTCGAGCTTTCTTGATCACACACAACGACGTGCCACAGTCGGTAGGACTCCTCTGGACGAGTGATCAGTCCGTCGCAGAGACCTCTACCTGACAACACACAACACTC
>JGI20166J26741_11624475_pt1 | contig 11471 bp, 8 predicted proteins | sample TergutCu122P5_FD_26741 | JGI IMG/M metagenome (IMG submission 26741) | reverse complement strand
GAAGTGGTCAACCATGACCAAGACCCGCTCGTAATCGAAATTTATTATCCCAAACTGACTGAAAAAGACATTTATTTGCGTCCCGGCGTGTTGGTCGAAATCGGTAGCCGTTCGCTAAAAGAGCCATTTTCGCCCTGCAAATTCAAAACTTTGGTAGCGGAAAATTACGGCGATAAATCGTTTGCAGACAATGAGATAACAATTCCTACCGTAAATGTTGAACGCACATTTTTGGAAAAAGTTTTCCTATTGCACGAAGAATATCAGCGACCTGCCGAGAAAAGACGTGTCGAACGTTTGAGCCGACATTTATACGACATTGAAAAAATATCACAAACGTCGTATTTTCAAAAAGCGTTGTCGGACAAGAATTTATACAAGACAATTATTGCGCACCGAGACAAGTTTTCTCATTTAGGCGGAGTTGATTACGCAAAACACGAGCCGAAATTTATAAACATTATTCCTCCCGAAAGCGTGTTATCGCTTTGGGAAAAGGATTACATTGAAATGTCGGAAAGTATGATTTTCAATGAAAAATTAAGTTTTAAAGAACTGATTGACAATCTAAAACAAGTAAACGAAAAGATAAATCGAATAGAATGGTAAAAAAAACTGCATACAACGAGCGGTTTCACGCAAGCGGGGGTGTATACCCGCAGACAGATTTGTGCGGATTTGGAAGTTCATTTCGCAAAGACGCAACAGTGTCGCATACCTGATGGCAGTTAAGGCTTAAAGCCCTTTTTCCCGCCTCGCCCGAAATGACGGCAAAGGCTTTGGCGCATTAGCGACGGATTAATGCCCGCTTTACGAGCAAATTGAGAAACATTTAAAATCTTCACTAATTTTCTTTTATACCCCCGCTTGGCGAAGCGTCTCGCTTCGTAGAGTTGGAAGCAAGTCTCCAGACTTGCAAATATAATTAAATAAAATTTGACAACAAATATTGATTAATATTTGTTATTTAAATAAATATGTAGTTAATGAAAGATGGTCAAATCAAAAAACAGCATATTATATTGTTCTGCAAAATATTAAAACTTATTTAATAATTATCAAAATGAAAAAAGTATTTTTATTGGCAGGCATCATTGCCATGCTAAGCGCATTAACTATCAATGCACAAGTAACGGTAGGGAAGTTGACCCCTCCCCACCCGAGTTCGGTTATGCAGGTGCTTTCACCTGATTCTACCAAAGGCGTTTTGATTCCTGAAATGACTATGGAACAACGGAATAATATTGATGAGCCGGCTGACGGATTAGTGATTTACAACTTGAGTGAAGAATGTTTCAACTATTGGAATATGGCAGAAAACGCTTGGAAAAGCCTTTGCGGCGGACAGGGAAAAGCCCGGTTTCTGATGGTCTGCGATTCCGGGGTTGTGGTGAATGGCACTTACGGAGAAAAGGTAGCATTAAATTCATCCAACTATATTAAGATTTATGTGGACGTAAAAGAGGCCGGTTCCTACAGCATTCAGGCTGTTGCCGATCCCGACAACGGTTATTTCTACGAAACTTCCGGAACTTTCTATTCTACCGGCGGTTTTTATATCACCATACCGGGTACGGGACAGCCGAAGAAGCACACGCAAGGAACGAATTTGACCGATACCGCCGATGATACGCCCGACAATTTTACATTGACTTCGTCGAGCGGAGCCGACAGTTGTAAATTCCAAGTGAATGTAATAAACACTGCCGTACAGCCTAAATTTGACATAGTTTGCGGCAGTATTCAAGTGCAGGGCGCTTACTTCGAAGATTCGGTGCTGACCTCCACGCCAAACACGCAGTACGACGGTTATCCAAATCAAATTTCAGTCCAACTTACGAATATACCGTCCGCTTCTTTCGGCGCAGTCGCCACTTTAGAAACCAATGAGGTGGATGGAATCTCATTCAGTTGGACCGGCATACTGACATCTTCTCCGCAAATTGTGGTCATGCAGGGAAAGGGAACGCCCCGCGGCTTGAATGATAAGATTCTTACCATCACTTCCAACAGCGTATCCAATTCGGGTTCTTGCTCGGCAACAGTTTCAATGTTTATTCCCAAAAAACGAATGTTGACGTTCGGAGTTGATTCAGACTACGGCTACAATCCGGGGAGTTATGATTCGGGCCGTAATCCGAAAAATACATTTAACACGATGCTGACCGACAAAAATAATTTCGGATACAACCAGTGGTCGATCCTCAGATTTGCAGGATTCAACAATGTGCAGGGTACCACCCTGGCAGTAAACGCTATCGGTACATTAGATGCATTCAATGACGATGACAGAGATATTATCAGCATTAACAGCCAGGGAAATTATGATGGTACTTCGGTTGCCGCGCTGCATAATTATTTATTCGGACTCAACGGACACCGGAAAATTGATATAGTGTTGGTAGGATACAGTTACGCAGTTGCAGGCAACGCAACCCGTAATGCGTTAGCTGCCGAGTTGGTAAAATTTGTTCACAGCGGAGGTATAATGATGATGGCTTCGGAAAATTCTACCTCAAATGCCGCTTTCTTCAACATTCTCTTTTATAATCCCACTCCGGCAATCACTTCGGTCTCGGGACACGGTGCGGGTACGAATTATACCTTGGGATTCAACGCTAACAATACGGATCCTTCGATGAGACCTTATTATTGCTCAGACAGCGATCCTATCCTGACGGGTCCGTTCGGTAATATCTTGGGCAGAAATCAGGGAGAAGATGCATCCACAACCATGTACTTAATGAATTTGCCGTTAGACAGTATCGTTATTTATTCGGGAGCAAGATCCGTTACCGATCCGATGAATTATGCTGCTATTCCTTCAACCGGAGTAACTATTTTCCGTCACGTCGAATATCCTTTTATATTTATGGGAGACGGCGGATTCTGGTCGACTGAACAAAGATCGTATCAAAGTACAAATAGCTCTGCCTGTCCATTTACATTGACAAGCGTCACAAAAAACGGACATACCTATCCGAACTATCCGTATTACCGAATGAATTTCGGAGGAACAGGAAACAGGATAGATAATACTACCTTTATCGCCAACGCTTTTGCCTGGTGTATTATTCAAGCGGAAAATTATCGAAGGGCGCATAAATAATGATTAATGGTTAATGGTTAATGGTTAATGATTAATGGTTAATTATGCGTATATAAAAAAGGTTGCTCGAGACAGGGCAGCCTTTTTTCCCGCCTCGCCCGAAATGACGGCAAAGGCAAAAGCACGTTTCAGGGAGTTGGGGGTAAATAGCGAAGGGTACCGATTGTTAATGAATGCTTTGGAGACCTGCCCAGATCGATGCCTTAGATCTGGGCAGATCTAAGAGGTAGATCTGGGCGTGTCTAACCCATAGAGTCGGGCGTGTCTCCGTCAATGTCATGGCGGGCTTGACCCGCCATCCCCAATATTGGTCGCATACCTGACGGCTTGCGGGGGGTAAAATATTTTGATAATAGTAAAAATACTATTATCTTTGTACTGTCGAAAAAGAAAATGCAAAAGTGAAAGTAATAAAAGGGGCAAAGATTTTAAGCGATTTGAATAACGATGGTTGGTACATTACACATCAAAAAGGAAGCCATAGAAAATTCAAACACCCAACGAAAAGAGGGATTGTAACGGTAAATGGAAGTCCTTCTACGGATTTTTATGGAGATTTGTTGAAATCAATTGAAAATCAATCAGGAATAATTTTTTAATTTGGAAGATAATATGGAAAACGTAATTGTTAATGTTGCTAAAACTCCAAAAGGATACAGCGCAAGTATTGATATATTACCCGGTTGGGCGCTTGGAGTGAATGGCTCTTTTGCGGATTTTAGAAAAGAATTGCAAGAAAGTATAGATATTCATATAGTTTGGGCTAAAGAAGACGGGGACGAGTATCCTGCCATATTTGATGGAGAGTACGAATTTGAATACAAATTTAATATAGAAAGTTTGTTGTATTGCTATGACGGCATTATAAGCCGTGCAGCAATTTCCCGTATAACAGGAATAAATGAACGGCAATTAGGGCATTATATTTGCGGACGCTCCCACCCGCGCAAAGAGCAGGAAATTAAAATTGTCAATGGTTTTCATCAATTGGGAAAAGAACTTCTTTCGATTTCTGTTTAGCTTACATATATTCAAGAACTTTACGTTTTTTTTACCCTCGCGCCCGGCGAAGCGTCTGGATTGTTTCGCTTCGTTCGCAAGGGGGTTGGGGGTTTCGCTACGCTCGCAATGACGGAGCGAGGTCGCATATCTGACGGTTAAGGCTGAAAGCCTTACATATACCAGCGCAGGGCAACGCCCTGCGGAACGAAACGCCCCTCCCCTTTAGCCCTGCAAGGGCGTAATCAGGATGCCGCCCTTGCAGGGCTCAGGAAACCGGTGGATGCCATTTTTCGCAGGGCGATGCCCTGCGCTGGTATATTTCGGGCTTGCAGCCCTTTTTCCTTCGCCGAGCAGGGGTAGAAATAAACCTCTGATTAAAACCTGATTTTTACCTGATTTAACAACAAAACAACCTGAATAACAATGATGAAACTACTCCTCTCTATCAACCTGATTACCTGATTTTAATTTTCCTTACTTTGATTATCGGTTTAATCAGGTAATCAGGTTAAGTGAATTGTTTTGTTTTTTGCTGTTACTCAGGTTGTTTTGTTTGAAAAATCAGGTAAAAATCAGGTTAAAGCTCTCAATGACGGTTGCGCTAAAGCCCCCTTCAGGGGGTTGGGGGTTCGCAATGACGGCTGCGCTAAAGCCCCCTTCAGGGGGTTGGGGGTTCGCAATGACGGCTACGCTAAAGCCCCCTTCAGGGGGTTGGGGGTTCTCAATGACGGCTACGCTAAAGCCCCCTTCAGGGGGTTGGGGGTTCTCAATGACGGCTTGTGGGGCGTTGTATATGAATGACTTGCCACCCTGCGCAGGGTAACTGCTCTGCCCTGCGCAGGGTAACCCTTCTGCTCTGCGCAGGGTAACGGCATTGCCCTGCGCAGGGTAAACGGATTGGGATGCGCAGAGCAGAAAAGCCGGTGTGCGCAGGGTAAACAAGGTAGGTTGCGCAGGGCAAACAGGGTATGATGCGCATCGCAGCGGAACAAAAAAAAGGCTACTCAAACTGAGCAGCCTTTTTTGGTTAGATTCCTTATTTATTTATTCCGTTAAATTGCGCCTGCTTTATTGCCCATGCAAAAGCATTGGCAGTAAATATAGCGTTATATACATCATATCTTGCTGCTGCATTCCTCCCATAATTAGTTTGTTTTAGAGGATAATTGGTATAGGAATTACCATTAACAGTAGCGTTGCCGACGAGGAACGGGCAATAAGTAGGCGTAGGGGTACTGCTCGAATTAAATCCACCATCGCATACAAAAATCAGATTCAGCGTATTATGTTTGAATGCTGTTACAGCAGACGAAGAACCTGAATACGGAGTACCCGAAATATCGTAGGCGTTAGAATACATGGTAATCTGACTGGTAGGTATATTATTTATTGCAAACGTATTTGAAGCATCTTCTCCCCACTGCAGTCCTCTAATGTCGCCAAAAGGACCATTCATGATTTCATCATTTACATAAGGAAATTGATACACAGCTCCAGCAGCATTCACACCACCCGCGGGAACCGAAATTTCATTCGTCCCGAATATTGTCCGTAGGAACAACTGTGTATTTCCAGCTTCCATATATACAAGCATCGTGCCTCCTTTCGCCAGATAATCAACCATATACTTACATTGAGTAGCGGATGGATTCCATATATATCCGGTAATCACAATATCCGGATTTTCGTTTAAAGCAGTTAGAAGGTCAGCATCGTTGGGCTGAAAATCTCCTGATCGGGTTAAGGTAATACCATCAACCTTTATGATGCTGGTTGGCTGAACACCATAATTTGTAGGCGTCGTAATCAATTTATTACTTTGAGCAGTGCCGTTAAAACTGTACCCATAACCATTAGCAGATTGACCGATAGAAAGGACTTTCTTTGCGGAAAAAGCAACGATTACGGTAGCATAACAGACTGAAACATCGCTCTGACTGTTGTTGGTTATGGTCATAGTCTTTGGCAGGAATGAGTTTGGTTTTCCGGAACCATTCAGGGTGATGGTTTGAATACCTGCAGTCAGTATGCCTGCTCCGGAAAATTTAATACCATCCACCGTATTTGTTTCAATCATGTAGGTAGCTCCTGCAGCAGCAGGGTCAACATTCAACTGTAGAGTAATTGTATTCGTTGCATTAAGCGCAGTATTTATTTTATATACGCCATTTACCTGAACAGAACTGCAAATCATAGAATAAAGCGGTTTGATTGTAGAATCATCAACCTTAACGTAGGTATTATGGCAATTGGCTTCTACTCCGTTCAGCATAAACGTGATTAGGTCGCCCTGTCCGCCGACTGGCGTAAAATTTAACGGCGTTCCCGCTCCCTGAAGAATCAAATCATACATTCCTGCCGTTAAAAATTCCCCGGATGCAGAAAAATAATAGCCATTGTCCGGATTTGGCATAGCGGTTACTGAATAAGAACCGGGTTTGTCCACCTTCACAGTTACCTTGATATAGTTGCTTGTTCCCAGCGACTGTTTCGTCAAATACTGCCCAAATACCTGATTGGTAGAGCAGTCTGGAATACTGAACAACGCTTTTCCCAATTTACCGCACAGCGATTGCCATTCTTTTTCGGATTTGGAGTAGTAGTTGTAGCAGTCTTCAGAAATGTTGTAAATCAAAAGACTGTTGGCAAGCGAATCCACAGGAATCTTGTTCCTTGCAACCGAATCCATTCGGGGAATCATAATTCCTTTATCGGATGCATTCACATTGAGCTTAGTTAGCGGAACTTTTGTTGTATTGGTCAATATTGTGTCTATACCAACTGCAACCGCTCCTATTTGATAGATGTTCTGGGTATTTAAGGTAGCTTTTGTCGGACTTGGCGAATTGGATACCTGCCATGGTTCCGCTCCACTTCCGCCTGCAGGCCACCAGCGATGCCCATCGAAGTAGTAAACGCCTTCTACCACTTTACCATCTGTGCTTGCTTTCGTGTTATAAACAAATAATCCCTGCTTGGGTTTTATAACCGGATCGGCAACAAGCGTATCCGTAAGTATAACACGCGGCAACAACAAGCCGCGATTTCCGTTCGATTGCAAATCCAGTACAGCCGAACTGTCTGGACGAGTTAAAGAACCAATAGTTACTTGGGCTTTAACGGTTATTAAATTTGTCAGGACAACTATGCCTGCTAATAATAATATTTTTTTCATTTTGATAGTTCTTTAATACCCATGGTTTCCCCCGACGCCGAAAAAAACGCCGGGGCTGCCATGAATAAATTTTTTTGTATAAATACTGATTAATTAAATTAAAATTTGATAAAGGAGATGTTATGCTCCATCTTTCGGGAAGTTTCTCTGTCCCGCATGAGGTTGTAAATTAGCGTCCTCTGTTTTTATAACGGAGGCGATAATGAAGCAAACGAAGTGAGCGTTCCGCATTGCGTGGCGGCTATGGATAATTTTTGTCGCTGCTTGGGATTATATAATGGTAAGGCATGGTTTTTAATGGCGAGACCTGTATTTGTCCTTACCGTTTTGCCTGCCTGTTCATCGCCGCCTATTCTCTGCTGGTGCGAGATTGCCGCCGATTCGCCGCCGCTTTGTAAAAAAGAGGAAGCAGAGGAGTCTAACGGCAAAGCAGGAAATACCATCTGCATGGGTTCCTGTTGCACAGTTTCATTTTGGGCAGTCGCAGGTATTTCTTCTTTTATTATAGCAGCCTTTTTAGTTTTGGTTTTAGTCAGGGTATCTTTTTTAACTATGATATGTTCTTTGCCGTAAACTTTAGCGCTGTCGGCAATATAAACGTATTTCCCCATCGAAATGCTTCCATTGAGTACAGCGCCTGCTTCTGCATGGAGCGAGAGGCAAACAAAAAGAACAAACATATTGGTAAAAAAGACTTTCACGCTTTCTTGTATAAATATAGACTGCAAAAATAAGTTAAACAAAAAAAGCGTGCAAATTCTCTTTGTACGCTTATATACTATTGAATAAAAGCAGTTGTACTGCCGCATGAAATACCGTAGAGGCGCATTAAGCTAAATCACTTGTATATTAACAATTTAAATATATAATCAGCAAATAAAATATAATGTATTAAACAAACAGTATAGTGTATAATATTATCTGGATTGCTTCCTGCTATCGCAGTCGCAATGACGTGACGCTCGTGAATCGTCATTCCGAGTGTAGCGAAGCGGAATGAGGAATCCCCCGTCATTGCGAGCCGTGCGAAGCAATCTACCCCCTGCCCCCTGAAGGGGGAAAGTCCCCTTTAGGGGATTTAGGGGTGGATTGCTTCAGCTGCTTCGTTCCTCGCAGCTTCGCAAAGACGTGACACTTGCAATGACGGCAATTTGACACAAATTCTTACGAATGACTGTCTTTATTATTTTGAGCCACATAATCCGAAGGCGTCATGCCGGTAATGCTTTTAAAAGCGGCGTTGAAAGTCGAGCGGTATTTGTAACCGGCTTCGGCATAAATAAAATCGATGGTATATTTTTTTAGCGCTCCGCCATCCAGCATCGATTTCACATAATTGATTCTAAAGTTACTGATTAGCATGTTGAAATTGCCGTTGCCGCCTGCGCTTAAGGCTTTCGAAATATAGGTAACATTGGTGTTTAGCGCCTGTGCGAGCGCATGAGCGTTGAAATCGGGGTTCTTGAAAGGCTTATTTTTCTCTAAATATTCAATTATATTGTGATATAATTCTTTGTCTCTTTCAAAATTTTCCGCATTTTCTGTTGCTGTGCGCAAGGTTTCTTCATGCGCAGATTCCTCATATCTATTCTGTTTCATTAATACGATTGCGAAGTACGAAGCCAGAACAATGGTTGCTACAATGGTCAGTATATTCGTTTGAAAGGTCAATTGGGGCGAAAAGTTTTCATGCGGGAACAGAGGATAGGTAAAAAATATGGAAAACACAATAATCAGCGTACAGGGTATCCACACGCCCAAATTACGCCTTTCGAAAACGATAGCGCCAATGATGATAATAAAATACCAAAAAAACACCACAGGATTTCCGGATTCCCAATATATGTTTGCAATCGGATAGAAAATGGCAAGAATAAAAGACAGGTACATTTTAATTACCGAATCAAGGGATAAAATATCCTTAAAGTAAAAAACGCCAAACAGCCACATGATATGTTGCAAAATACATACATACAATATGGTTGTAATTGATTTTACGCCATGCACCGTATATAAAACAGTGAATCCAATAAAAAATGTCAAAGCGAGGATAAGGAAAATAATTACCGCTTTGCGCAAAAATTGTGCTGATGCGTTCTTATCGTTATTTGTCATAATATTTTTCATTCGTTCTGATAGTTCTTTTAAACTTATATTCTAATATATATTATCTTTTACAGAGTGATTATACAAATATTGTCAATGTATCTATTTATTCCGCAAAGTTACGTTTAATTTTGCAAATAAAAAAATTATTTTACACATATTTTATGGTGAAAAAAATAAATTGGGAAAAGTCGTGCGTCAGCTATCCCCCCAGAACCCCCCACCCCCTGAAGGGGGCTTTAGCGCATCCGTCATTGCAAGCAGAGCGAAGCAATCCAGAGGCTTTGCTTTGCTCGGCGAAGCGTCTCGCTTCCGAAGGATTTAATACGAATAACCCCCAATGAAGCGAAGCGATTGGGGGTAAATTCGTCGAGATAGGGCGACTCGAACGCCCGGCCTCCACGTCCCGAACGTGGCGCGCTACCAACTGCGCTATATCTCGTTTTTGCGCTGCAAAGGTATAATATAATATTGAAAAAAGCAAGATTATTTTTCAGATTCCTCACTTCGTTACCAATGACGGATGATTACAGTAACCGAGCTTTCCCCTCAATATATACAAATGCCTGTCATTTCGAATGAAGCGAAGCGAAATGAGGAATCTGTTTCAATTCGATTCGGAAGATGGTTCCTTTACCCGGCTCGGATTTATAGACGTAAATTCTGCCTTTTTGGTAGGATTCGATGATGCGTTTCACTAACGACAATCCCAAACCCCAGCCTCTGCTTTTTGTGGTGTAACCCGGTTGAAACACTGTATTGAATCGTGATTTGGGAATGCCTTTTCCGGTATCCGAAATATCTATTATGACATTATTCCCTTTCCGAAAAGCATGGATTTTGATTTCCCCCTGTCCGTCCATAGCATCCACTCCGTTTTTTATCAGGTTTTCGAGCGTCCAGCCGAACAGCGATTCGTTCATGCGAACAGTGAGCGGTTCATCGGGCAAAACGGTAGAAATAGCTACTTTGGTAGAAATGCGCTTACTCATGTACGCTGCCGCATTCGTTATTTCTTTGGCTAAATCCATGGATTCGGGTTCGGCATTGGAACCTATTTTGGAAAAACGCTCGGCAATGATTTTCAGGCGCTGTACATCTTTGTCCATCTCGTTGAGCAGCTCCGGGTCCATTTCTTTGGTTTTGAAATATTCCAGCCAAGCCATCAGGGAAGAAATGGGAGTTCCCAACTGGTGAGCCGTTTCTTTGGACAGCCCTACCCAAACCCTGTTTTGTTCCGCACGCTGCGCGCTTGTCAGCGCTAAAAATGAAATAACAATAAAAATAAGAACCACTGTAATCTGAATCAGTGGAAAGAGCTGCAATCGTTTCAATACCGTTGAATCGTCATAATACACATATAGATAAATATTTTCCCCTTCTACCAGCGGTAAGCTGATTCTGTCGTGTTTGCTTGCAAATTTTTTAAGCAGGCTTTTCAGATAGGATTCTTTATTCTGTTCGGGGAGCAGAATATTTTTATTGTCAACTATTTCGCCCGAATCGTCTGTGACAATCACGGGAATGGTTGTATTTTCTTCTATTATTTTTGAAAGATATTCGCGATATTTATAAAAGGCTTTGGCTTCTTCTATTTTCAATCCTTCAAATTCGGTTTGTTCGGCTTGCAGTACAACCGATTCCGCCCATATTTTTATTTTCTTGTGTTCTTCTTCTTTCAGTTCGTTTACGAGGATGTTGGCAGCCCACAGGGAAACTATGGCTATAATTACGGCAGTGATGACAAAAAAGTAGCGGAATGTGCGCCCCGATAGATATTCTTTAGGCATATCCGTTTCTTTTATAATTCCACAACGACCGGCGCATGGTCGGAAAAAGCGGCTTCGGGTCGGATAGCCGCCTGTTTCAACCGTTTTCTCAATGGTTCAGTAACAATATGATAATCAATTCTCCATCCGACGTTTCGTTCGCGCGAACCTGCACGGAAACTCCACCAACTGTATTGATTAGATTCCTGATTAAATTCTCGGAAAGAATCCACAAAACCCAAGTCGATGAAGCGGTCGAACCATTCGCGTTCTTCAGGCAAAAAGCCGGAAACATTGACGTGGCGTTCGG
>JGI20166J26741_11624363_pt1 | contig 11471 bp, 7 predicted proteins | sample TergutCu122P5_FD_26741 | JGI IMG/M metagenome (IMG submission 26741) | reverse complement strand
AAACATGTTGAGGATCGTAATGTAACATACATATTGTTGAAGAATAAAGGAATTGTGCATTAAGTTGGTAATTTGAAAAAGTCTGTACTATGATGCACGGTCAAAAAAAACATCAAAAAAGTTTGGGAGATGGAGGGGCAAAATATTGTATCATTGTGATCATTAAATGTGAAATTGCTTGGTATTAAATGTATACAATTTGAATACTGCAAAGGATATATGAAACATTAAACTTTATAAATGTCTGAAATAATGACATTCAATACTTACTGGTTCAGCTAATTCTGCAACCCTTGTACTAAGCATGTATGTTGATGCTACTTTTGTGTACAGAATAAATATTGTGTCACATACTGCACTAGTATATAAAGTGTTGTCCTTGTTTATGGAATAGGCAACTGATTGTCATATTCCTGGTCATGTGACATATAATTATAATTATGTACTTACTGTGTCTCTGGAATTTAGGGTTTCTTTATTATGTGAAGATTTTGATGTGTTTTGTCACAAATATTTCAGGTGGTACTACACATCAGATGCAGAAGTACGTGAGACCACACTGCAAGAAGTAATGCAAGCAAGTGCCTACATGTTGTTCTATACAAAATATACCAGCCCTTTATCTCAGCAAAGTATATGTTAGTACATTGTTACTTCACTCGTGTTTCTGTGATACAAGTTATGTAAGTACCATAATTTACAAGTTATGTAAGTACCGTAATTTGAGACTGATTGTATTCCCTAGTATGGCTTGTATATGCTCACATTTAGAAATCATAATATCAGGTTCAACACTGTACAACTAATTTTATTTATTTATTCCCCCCCATTCATGGTTGGGCCAGGATAGCATAGCTGATATCACATTCCTCACATATTCACAACAAATTGTGTAATTTTTGTTTCATTCGGTCAATAATTAATGACACCTTACTAGGGGAACACATTCCCTTTTTGGCCATATCTCGGCTTCCATTGCACTTATTTTTCTAAAACATGAAGTCTTGCACTCTGTACACATGGGCTATAAACAGTGTGAATTTTGTTGCCATAAGTATATAATGCTGCTCACTTTATGTGGTTGTGATCGGCCAGTAAATAAGGGTACTTTACTTGGTGTGGAAGGAATTTTCATGAAACTTCATCCCTCACACTCTAAACAAATATGCTACACGTGAAGCGAATTGTGTGGCTACCTGACAAAAATAAAAGGGCACTTTACTTGAGATACATAGAACGTTTTCGCCTCAGCTGGCTTAACTTTCAAGAGATTTTCCTGAAAATTCACACTTCGCATACCCCACACACATGCAGTAAGTTTCATTAAGATCCGTGAAAAATGAATGGCAATTTATTTGGAGAAGAAAGTACTTTTCCGAATGGCATCTTAAAACTCTGCGGAGTTGGTTAATATTGGCTCGCTTGCTGGAGCAAAAGCGTATGCTGTCATTGCCTCCAGGCTGTTACATTTTTTCGGAGTCTGAGAGAGCAATTCCCCCCCACTGTAACCAGGGTAGGTGAGGGAGTTGGAAATCTCATCACCCATCTATTCATCTTCCACAGTGACTGGTTCTCCAGATTAAGGCTTTCCAGCGTGGGGTTCCACTGGTTGTTTCTCCACTCGTTGAACTGGTGGGGCACTTACCTTTGTAGGCTTATGGAATAAGCACTCACCACTCCTCTTCACAACTCCATCCGATCCACAAGTGGGCTATAGACAGCTCTCCTTCCCCTCAGTGCTCAGTAAGTCAACTGTACACTGAAGAGCCCAACAAACTTTACTCCAAAATCACAGCCAGAGAGCTACATCAAGTGGTCAAGCACCTGTCTGCTCTGACTGCATGTCTTATTGACACAGCTTCGCTCCAAGGTCTCTATAATTGGTGAACAAAGTATTTCTTCGGCTCTATCTTGGCTTCCATTCGTGGGATTTTCCTGAGACTTCATACCTTTACTTTCCACGCATGCCCTCGTTAACTGTGCAGTCAGTGTATAATAGAGAACACTTTACATCGGGAACCAAGTACCTTTTCATCTATACCTCCTCTTCCATCTTGAGAAATTTTCCTGGCATTTCATACCTCACATTTTGCTATCAAGCGACATAAGTTTGGTTGCAGTCCGTAGTAATTAAGGGCATATTACTTGAAGACCAACATATTTTTTAGGAGAATTCTTGGCCTCCAGTAGATACACATTCGTGTACTTTTCATATCTATAAAGGTGCGAACATTTCCTATGGCAGTTATATATTTCATTTCGAACAGTCTGTCATTAAGGGCACTTTACACAAAGATCACTGTATATTTTCTGCTTTATCCATTCTCCCAGTGATGGAACTTCCCTTCAGAATATCTGGAAGTCTATGTGTATTGCCTACATAATAGCAAATTCAGTTATGGAGGTTCAATACAGAAGGGTACTTTACATGAAGACCATAGTACATTTTCAGTTGTATCTGGACACCAGATTCTCTGTAAGACACAGTACTGAACTCTACAAACATTCCATCCATAAGTAGTTATAAGTTTAGCTGCTAAGGGTCAATAACTAAGGGCATGTTGCACGAAGACCAAAGTGCATTTATGTTAGTCTCTTCTTCTGGCAGAGAGATTTCTGTTAAGAGTCTGGGATACTACAGTATTTTACTCACACAAATGTAGCAGTGCAGTACAGAATGTGTGAGTGTATTGGCTTGTGCAGTACTACATCAAAAGTCTGTGTATACCATCCACTCAGCAATGTCGCACTTAAATTACTACCTTATTTGTTTTAAACAGTGATTTTGTCATTGTTGTTTTATACCTTGGATTGGTTGTTACTTCAATGATTGTATCATGTTTTAACTTTTTACCCTTTGTATGACGTCTCTGAAGATGGCCACATGAATAGATGAAACATGTTTGAAGTAATTGTATATAAACAACTACTACTCAAGTGTGGATTTTGAGAACTGTGTTCTTCTGAGTTATTAAGCAGCGAGTAGCAGTAATTCCTTACTGACATTTCTGGACGTTGAGATGGCCGATAAGTTGTCTCAAAACCCAGACATCTGTCTCTATCGAGTCCGATAGATTGTCCCAAAACTTCAGTAAGGAATAACCCAGAAGGCTGCTGTTCTTATCTACTTCATGGTGGAAGCCTGAAATCACACATAGTTTGCATGTATGTATATCAAGTTTCATTTTTGTTACAGGACATTCTGAAGCTGTTGTAACAGAAGTGGAAGACTTTTGGCCAGTTGCTATAGATTTCGCAGTGTACGGACTTAACAACTCCTTAAATAAGTAGCATCTTTCATACAAATGTTTGCACACTTTAATGAGCTGGGCGTTGCATATCGTGTACCAACGTTGTGTTCTATGTACTCTTCTGGAGAAAATAAAGTTTAGTTTCAGCTTAATGACCTGAACACATTCTGTCATACCACTCTACTTTTCAATATCGTACAATCTCCTGCACTCTGTTGAATGTCTTGCAGTGTCATTAACACTGCAGTTTCAGTTGCAAGAATGGCCTTTTCTTGGAAGGATGGTGGTGTGATCTAGGTTCAGGTAGAGGAGAACTGCACTCTTCTGGGTTATTACACAGTGAGTAGTGGTAATTTCATACTGTCTCTTCAGGACAACCTACTGGTCCCATCCTCAGGGTTCAAGAATCCAAAAGAAAGCCTGTAAACAGCCAAACCAACCCACCAAAGAGCTAACTGGGGGCAGAGACTTGCGCGAAAACGCAATTTGACGTCCCTTGGTCTGTGTAGCCATTCCTTTCTTAACCGCATCACTGGACTCAGTAACATACACCTTAAACTATAACTTGGATTACACTTACGCTAACAATTTCCAGTCACAGTTGAAGACCCTGATGTGTGCAAACTGAGGACCATGCTCAAGGGGCAATAGGCCTTATGAGGGGACATAACTTTGGCTGGAAAGTTTTCTGGGATTCAACCCAGAATGGTTATGTTTAAAGTTAATATTGGACTATGTCCCGGTGAAATTTAGCCGCCAGAACATGGCAAGAGTGCGGGCTGTGCATGTCTTTGCATGTTGTACCCTTTCATTTTCCTTAAAACTGAGGAAAAAATCACGGTAAAAACCTCAGTCAGGGTAGTCGAAAAGTTCGACATGGCAGCCGTTGCAGGTAGCCAGACAAGTTTTTGATCCCGATCTCCCTGTTTTAGTGGACCCGGGTCAACACTCGGGCAGCGTAGATATATGCCAAGCTGCATAATGAAGGGGCTCCCCACATCATCTAACTTTGAGTCGAATATCTCAGAGATAAGATGTGGTCAGTAAAGAAGAAAGGAATTCCCACATTCCCGTGAACAACGTACCAAGGTGCATTGGTAGCAATGTGAATACACTTGGACTGCAGTACCTGCGGTTTCCTTATATGGGAGCGAGCGGAGGACCTCTAGAGAGGGCACAAGTAGTCCATCGGGATGGATGAGCTGCTTGTACAGCAGAACTCCATTCCTGAGGGAAAGTTCACTTCCCCTGTTTAGGAGAGGTCCCAACACTCCCAGTCCCTGTGTCGCTTTTTTTTTCATCTCATCAATATGCATTGACCAGATAAGCCGTGTGTCAAGGATCATTCCAAGATAACAGGCTGTTTCGACCCAGTGGATTGGCTCCCAGAAAAGCTGAACTGGTTGGGGTTTTGGGATGTGCCTACCAGCCTTAACAAAGAGCATCGCGGTGCTCTTCAAGACATTAATGGCGATCCACCATTCTCTTAACCACTCTACTGAGTCACAGGGATATGTCTCCAGGTATTTCCCAAGCAGCGCTGGCTGACAGGACGTGGCTATTACGGCATATGCGTAGAGACCCAACCCCACAAGCGGGGAAGACGATGGCATGTCATTCACATACAGACTGAATAGGATGGGGGAAATTATTCTGCCCTCAGCTACGCCAGCCCCCATGTGACAAAAAGTGGAGGTTTGGAAGGACGCTTCGAACATCGACAATTCAGGTAGGAAGATAATGGTATTAACAAGGCAGAGAGAGAATTAAGGATACTTAGTTTGTAGAGGAGACCGTCGACACATACAATATCAAAGATCTTGGGCACATTTAGGGAAACCACGCTTGTTAGCCTTTTCTTGCTAAATTTCTTACACATTCTTTCTATGAAGTGGGTGAGCTGTGACACAGTGCCGTGTTTTGGTCTGAACCCAAACTGCACATTGTGCAACAGCCCACGCCCACTTACTTTGTAGAGAATCCTGGTGAGCAGCATCTTTTAGAACAGTTTGCCACTTGTGTCACGCAGAGACGATAAGACGAGAGAAGCGCCGGATACTTCCCGGGTTTCAGGACGGAAAATACGCGGGCATATGTCCAAGCTGGCGGGAAGTACTCGATTCGGAGGGAGGAAATCAGGACGCCTTGTATCTGTCACACTCACACACACACACGCAAGCACCAATACAAGCACTTGCATACACACACAAACACAAACGCTCGGACCCATAGTGAATGGAACCAGACTGCAGTATTAGTGCCTGGCAACCCTTTATGTAATTACCATAGACACCTCAATTATTTGTGCTCCTTGTATATCATCTGCATTTCCGTGTGACTGAATTGTGTGTAGTGTCGTCTCTTGCCATCTGGTGGCGGTCAGTAGGACATAACTATTAAAAACAGAAGGGTGTACATTCTGAACAAAGACACGTATCTGGTCTTATTTCGTGGTTTGAGCACATTGTAGTCCATAGTGAATGCCTCATATTGGTGTATGTACGACTGAAGAGCGACTGAGTCCACACATTTTGAATATTACCTTTAATTGTACATTAACGGAATTACGTGGAACAACACAACAACAACAACAACAAGGCTATTAAATATCCGATTAATCAATGGCTCACCACTTCTATACTTTAACCAACCACATGTGGCCAAATATTCATCAGTTTAAACATAGGCCATTATTGAGGATTTGATTTAAATTTTTAAATTTATATAACTTAACCATTAATGGTTCTTTACAATACTATTTTACATATTGTAAAAGTGTTTTCTGGATGTGACATTCACATATGCTTTATGTAAGGGCGAGATCTCAGCCACAGATATAATTATAGGTACAGCTACAGGTGAATAATTATAATTTTCTTTCTAAATTTTCTGACACATATGGCCTGATGATGACTACTTTGTGCAGCCGAAACATATAGTTGCTCTTGGATTTGCTATAATAAAAGTTGTGTGTCAACAGACTATTATTGCGCATTTTCGTTACAATTCTAATGATCTTATTCAGTCATGTAGTGCCAACAAAGTTCCAGTGATTCAAAATCATATATTTGTGTACTATGGGATGTAGACTTATGACGCTTCTGCTCTTCCTTATAGTGCACCTGTCGATATCATTCTGTTTTATCGTTTTGGAAATTTCTCTCTGCTCATCCCAGTTTGGCTGCAGTCCTTTTAAAATTCCCCGCAGCCTGTTCTTCGGTGCTCCAGCACGGATAGCAGGAAGTATAGCGCATTTGAAGCGTGATGGTACACGCTCAGAGACCGGATTTTGTCTTTCGCCGAAACGGACAAGTCCATTTAAATTGGCAGGAGATTTCCAGATATTATCGATTTCAATCGGGAATGGACACCCCAAATATGTATAATCTGTGATCTCGTCCATTTCTGTTATCCGTTGTGTCAAACGTCGTGGAAAAGTAAAAAATGGCGTTGCCTGTTGGAGTGCTCAGTAATGTGTGCTGTACGTACTATTATTACCATAATCCTATGTGTGTGTGTGTATATATATATATATATATATATATGAGTGTATTTGTTACTTTCATGCATGTAATCATGTTACATATGAAAGTAATGCACTGTACATGATGTAGTTTTCATGAACTAGTTGAGAACTGTCATTCACTGTGCTGTCCAGAATGCATGGGGCCATTGCCTTTTGTAGACTTGGCACTACAATATATGATGCAATTAAAGTATAAAAGAGTGATGAAGGTGAGGCATGATGCGTAGTGTAGTATATCATGTGGAAGATTAGATTAGATTAGTAATTGGGTTAAAGCCCTTGTAGTCCCGATGCCCCTTGGACGTAGAACTGGCCTTTCATGCCTCTTCGTCTGATACTAGGTTAAGGAAACCCTGTTCTTTTACTAAAGTTCCAGATGGCCCACACACTGAGACTCTTAATATCCTGTGTGTCCAAGAAGAAGGAACCCAGATTTGCATGTCTGAGTGAGGCCTAAGCTTCACACTTGCACAGATTGTGGATGGAAGTTTCTCCTCTGTACCACATATCCTGCATGAGGAGTTATTATTGGACCCTATTAAATAAAGATGTCTTCTCAGGGTATTATGTCCAGTAAGAAGGCCAATAACAACCCTGGATTGCATCCTGTTGAAGGTCAATAATCTGGTCCATGTTGTTGGACTAGGCCCGAAATAGTTTTCGAACCTGACTCCTTACTTACATTGCCAAATGCTGGTTATCTGCCAAGTGATTTATCTTCTTTTTAATGTTCTTTGTAGAGATCCCCAAGGACAGCTCAGGTCCGACAGATTTCTGAACAAAACCATCCTTTGCAAGCCTGTTGGCAATTTCGTTTCCATACACCCCAGCATGTCCAGGAACCCAATACAGTGCCTATGTGTGTTGGGTAGAGGTATCATTCAACACCTTTTGGCATTGTCATACCAGCGCAGATGTTGTGTTGGCAGTCTGAATAGCTTTCAGAGCCACCTGACTATCAGAGCAAATACTAACATATTTCTGTGGTCTAACATTCATTTGAATTTCATAAACACAGACAAAGATAGCATATACTTCAGCATTAAAAACTATAGAATGTTTTTTAGAGAAATCCTGAGCCTTCTTCCCAAAGATTTCCCATAGACTACAGCCCCATTCCCCTCCTTCATCCTAGACCCATCAGTAAACCAGATGAGTCCCATAACTACTGGAGTTGCTGGTCCTCTGGTCCACTCTTTCCTAGTCAGCATAGCGACCCTGTATTTGTGTTCAAGGTTAAAAGCTGGTTTCCTAACGTCAATGCCTATATTAAATATGGGATCTGACCTCTGAAGTCACATCAATATGCTATTGTGTCCTCAACTGGTGTGAAGGTAGGACCAACAACCCAGACTCCAGAGACAATGTGCCACTGACCTTGTCTCACCTTGAATCACCAAATCTAGTGGAGGGAGGTCAGTAAGTGCCTCCAAAGCATCAGTAGGAGTAGTGCATATCTTTTCTGTTATCCCCAAGCATGCAAGTCTTTGTATTCTGCTTAGTGTTTTCTTGGCACTAGCCATCTGACAGCCAGGCCACCATACTAAGGATGCAAAAGTGATGGATGGCCGAATGATAGAAACATAGAGCCAATGGACCACCTTAGGTCTCAGGCCCCTCATTGCCTCACAGACCCACAGCAGATTTGCAGCCTTCCTCACCTTAACATCCGCATGCTTCCTCCAGTTCAGCCGAGAATCCAGAATTACCCCAAGATACTTGACCAACATAGAGCGAATTAAAATAACCCTGAAAAAGTGTCGTTCAAAGAAACTGGGGAGTTTCCTTCTTGTAAATACAACAAATTCAGTTTTGTCAGGATTTACTGACAGCCTGGCCTCTTAATACCATGTCTCTATAGTATGATGGGCCCATTGCATGAGCCCTGACACTTTGTTTGGGAATTTTCCCACTGCTTGTAGACATATGTCATTGCATTACCTTGAATATATATCTGACCCCCACTGAGCCTTGCTATCACAACATCAACAACAAGGCACCACAGAAGCAGCCACAACACACCTGTGGGCATCCCCTGGATACCACAATCCTCATGGAAGAAACATTGAGAGTCGCCACAGCCGTGCGTCCCTCCAGGGTTGCTCCTATCCACCTTAAAATGGTGTGATCAACCCCATGTCTGACAAGAGCATCACACATGAAGCCATATGAGGCCACCATTACACTTAAGATAGTTTTAGTGTGACAGTTTGAAAGCATGATTAGATGTGGTGCGGTTTGTTGACAGGAGGTTGGTGGCATCAATGGAGAAACTGCTGTAACTGGTGATGAACCTTCCCATCCCTGGCTGGAGCAAGGAGCCCACCAAGAGTCTGACCCTTGTGATCTTGAAGATGGAGGGACTCTGTGGTCCAAAACATTGGCCAACTGTGTTGTTTCACACCCCAAAACACAGTAATCTTCATTCACACCCCTGTTATTTCCTATGTGTAAGTCTTGAATTTGTTTACTCAAAGAGTATTGCACTTCCATAAGCATTGTAATTGGGAATACAATAATGATTACATAGTTGCTCTCTTTTGTTTTTCTAATGTGAGGTGGCATCGCTGAAGAAATTCTTCTACAAGTGATGAAGGATACCTCAGTGTGAATGAAGAAGGAGCATCCAGCAATTTCCCACCTCCCCTCTGTAGAATGTCTGCTAAGAAGTTGAATCTGACCAAGGACAGATCACTCAGGATACCTTCTTAACACTCGCTGTGCACAGAAGGATGAGAAGCCGCTGTAGTGGAGTTGAGCATCATGTGAGTTGTAAGTGTAGGGTATGATTTTGGAAATTAAAAAGTGGGATATCTTGACTGAGCTGTGGCATTGTTTGGTACATTTGTGTTAAATAAAAAAAAAATATTTTTCGTAACTGAAGTTATTACATTTCATACAGCAATACGCCAGCGAGAATGTTAAAGAACCCCTGCCATAGACCATGGACTCTAATCTGTAAGTACAATTCCACGCATTTTAATCTTGGCACTAGCCTATAAGACATCGCTCATTCCGTGCATTGTCGGTGACCAATTCGCAACACTTAACCAACAAAATGCACAATATTCTTCCTTACATATTTACATTATAATGTCACACTGAATGTTTAGAACCACAACGGACCACCATCAGGGAATCAAAATAATACAGCTAAAAACCAAAATAGCCTCTTTTATACACAGGTGGCATGGTGTAAGAGTCAGATATTTAAAATGTACACAATTATTTGTAGAATAGTTGCAAAAGTGTACTGGATTTTGTATATTAGAAATTAATGTTAAAAACATTAAAATAATCAAAATAGAAACAATAATAAACATTTAAAATATATAAATGTACAATATATACATGTAAAATACGAAATGTAGAACGACAGTTGTGGTAACAAAAAAGTACATACTGGTATCTCGGAGGCTGTTGGTCGAAAAACGTAGCAGTATTCAGTGTGATATTGTAATATAAATATCTAAGGAACAATAATGTGCATTTTGTTGGTTAAATGTTGCGAATAAATAGATGGCTTCACTGCCCGACCAATTTACCACGCGGGAAAGGGCCCTACATATGAATAGAAGTTGGGCGAGTCCCAGCGCCGTTGTGGTCGCAGCGAAGAGGAGGAACCCCCCGTTGCTACTGTCATGAATCAAAACCCTGGTCGACAAAATCGTAGCTAATCACCATGAGCCAAATCGCCTCACCTCTTTAATTCAACCCAGGATGTTTAACCAGTAGCCAATCTTGATACCTCAGATCATACCACATTAATCACACTACCTCGTTTTTCCACTCTGCTCGACAGTACGAAGCAAAAATAACAGCTCCTGTATGTACAAAGTACCGGGCAACCTGTTTTCAACAGTGCCCAACTGTAGCCAATAACAGGAAGTGCTGTTTGCCATATCGATACGGCCCGTATGTCACAACTTGTTCTGCCTCTTTGCTTAACCTTCAGAGTACGGCATTTATATTCAGTTTTCGTGCCCACGGTATGGAGTGTTTCTGCGACAGCCCTTTAAATCGATGCGCATGTTTGACAATAAACATTTATAAAAGATGAATCGAAGTTGATTAAATTTTTATTTTTAAAATGAAACATAAATTATAATTGGCCTCTATGTCAGCCCCCTCCCCCCCACTATCAAAACATTTTGGGTGTGCACCTGCTACACAGGACGCATTATTTTTACAAAATTATAAAACTTTGTGTTTGCAATATATAAGTATATACATTTGAAATATTGCACAAATGGCGATTTGTACGTATCAAAAGAAATTGGGTTCGCTATAGTAATGGCTTATTTTTTTCATATATAACCATAGTGCTAGTGTTGTCTGTAACTTCGATGAGTGCAGCCTGTGTGTTAAGTTATAAGATAAATTGTTTATTGGCGGACATAAAACACAACAATATATTTAGTTTGTAGTTTTCCTTATTTTAGTGGCGACATGTTTTGGTCTTTCTGAGCACTGAATTGGAGCAAAAATGTGATTTATTACTTTGTTATTGAAGTTATTACGAATTGGGATGTTGTGTATTGTGTATATTCTGCATTCACAAATACTTGATTAAAAATGGGAATACATCAGCATCGGCTATTTATAGGCCTCAAGAAAGCTTTTGATTTCAGTTAGGAAGGAGGTCTTGTATAATATTCTCACTGAGTTTGGTTCCCCATAATACTGGCTAATAT
>JGI20166J26741_11624252_pt1 | contig 11474 bp, 5 predicted proteins | sample TergutCu122P5_FD_26741 | JGI IMG/M metagenome (IMG submission 26741) | reverse complement strand
GGGTGGGATAGGGCATTAACAAGAAATGACTTCCTTCAAAACGGGTGGGAGAGGGCATTAACAAGAAATGTTTCCTTCAAAACGGGTAGTAGGAGAGGGCATTAACATGAAATGACTTCCTTCAAAACAGGTAGGAAGGGGCATTAACAAGAAATGACTTCCTTCAAAATGGGCGGGAGAAGGCATAAACAAGAAATGTTTCCTTCAAAATGGGTATGACAGGGCACTAACAAGAAATGATTTCCTTCAAAACGGGTGGGAGGGGGCATTAACAAGAAATGACTTCCTTCAAAATGGGTGGGAGAAGGCATAAACAAGAAATGTTTCCTTCAAAATGGGTACGAGAGGGCATTAACAAGAAATGACTTCCTTCAGAACGGGTGGGAGGGGGCATTAACAAGAAATGACTTCCTTCAAAACGGGTGGGAGAGGGCATTAACAAGAAATGACTTCCTTCAAAACGGGTGGGAGAGGGCATTAACAAGAAATTACTTCTTCAAAATGGGTGGGATAGGGCATTAACAAGAAATGACTTCCTTCAAAACGGGTGGGAGAGGGCATTAACAAGAAATGACTTAAAGACAGGTGACATTGAGGACAGCCTTTATTGAATGCACACTGGTCTTTTACATTAAGGATGGTATAAATAAGTGGTTTAAAAGCACTTGCTAATCGATCTTATTATATGTAATATACAATAATTGTGAAAACAAGGGTAGTTTGAAGACAAAAAATTATTTCATAGGTATTTTAAATTCTTAATATTTAAAAATTTCATAGGTATTATCATTCTTAATATTAAAAAAAAAAAACAAATGAAATTCACTTTATCACCGTAATCATTTTGGCTTACCAACCCTGGTCCCCTAAACTCTGATTCGAACACCCAAAATAAACTCCATTTTGTTTTATTTCCTCAATGGAAGTTACAGCTATGATTCAGAATACACAACAACCAATACTATTGCCAACATTGTAATAATTCCTCTTCCCGCAGCAGTCATACGAATACCTTCCCATATCAAGGGACAAAACACAACCACATTTGTATTTCACTTCTTTACCTTTTACAGAATACTGACTTCTTATTAGTCTGCCTGTCCATCAAGGAGCATTCCAAAAAAAATTAGCAATTTTTAAGGAACGTCCGGTTGTTGCCGATATATTATTACCACCACCATCACCCCACTCTGTGGTTCAACCAAAAATGCTCACGGCAACATACCAGTTGGTAAATGTCTTCACTTACCAAATTGCCTTCCTATGGTGAAGGGGAAGGGTATTTCATATTATATTTTACCTAGGCACATCTCTTTGACCTTCACATGCAGGCAAAGAAGGGTCAGCCAGGGTTAACATAAACATCCAAGGAATTGTTGCGACTAACAGACCTCAATTAAGTACTGTGATTTGGCAAGCAGCTTCCTGCGATATCGTAGGAGGAGCCGAACGTTCCGTGGTTTCGGTAGAAACCGAGTATTAATGTGGACAGAACGGCCAAACGTGGGCCCGAAGATTTCCGTTCCATCCTGTTAACGGCGCAACTGTGATCGTGCTTTTGACACGGCAGCTCGCGGACTGCGCTCACGTGTTGGGTGACAAGTGCTTACAACTGCTTATGTGTACGCTTCCTCCTCTTACGCTGATGGCAGTGCCTACGTACTTGTCCTGATGCAGAAAGCCACTCCCCAGTGCATTAAGCCACTCATCTCATCATATCCTGTGTTCAAATTACTTGACACATTGAGATGAGTGGCTCAAACTCAAAACAAAGACTATGCACATTTCAAAAACACAGCCAACATGTACAAATTCAACCAGTAACAGCTCTCTACAAAGACTTTGTTATGAGAAAAGCCTCTCATCACAGTCCAAAGGGTGAGACAAAAGTGCCAATTAACATTCCCCGACATAACATGGTAATTTCAGTTACGGACTGTACATAAACTGACTCCCCGATATACCCAGTAAAAACAGTATAAAAAGAAAGCATTTTGTCTGTGTTAGAATTCATACACCCAGACTGTGGTCTTCCATACTGATAGCACACAGTCTTGGAGGGGGACACCTCAAAGACTGAGCAACTTTCTCCAAAAACATTCATATCCACTTCAAAGGGCACATCACACCATAAAGCAGACCACGAACTGAACGTTCAGTGCCACGGTAACTTGTACCGGCTCGCGCGGTTTGTCATCATCAGCTCAACAATACCACAATCTGAGCTGTTTGTACTTAAAATGAGGAATGACAGGCAAATGCTGGAATAGAAAAGTTACAGTAGCGACAGGTATAGTCAGCACCTTGTGAGCAAACTGGCAGAAAACAAAAAAATTACCCTGAAATGGTAATCTGTCATTTCACCTCTCATAATGACTCTAGAACCACAAGCATCCCCAACTGCAAGATGTGTACAAAAACTGCAGTGTAAAGCTATCTTTTAAAATTAAGTACAATCAGTAGTAACCACATCTGGTACGTGGAAACTGCTTCGTGTGGTTCGAGCAACAATTCCGTGGTCACTGGCGTTGACGCTTCTCGCTCGTTAACGACTTCTCACGTAATTCGCAATAAGGAAGTAGTCAGCTTTCACCCAAATTAGTTTTCTGATCGTCCCGTACTATGTGCCGACTTCATGACTCGGAAACCAAAAAACATACACACAAGTTAGGCCTGTCAAATTGTGTGTGTACTTCACATATGTATGATACGTACTTCACGTACACAATTATTGGTAACAGTACAGTTTCAGTGGTCATAACAGTACAGTTTCTGTGGTCATGCTAACAACAACCATGAGATTACACAATATTATTATTCATTATATAAACAGTGGAACACAGAGTGGATTTCAAAATGTGTGATGTTTGCTTTTGTTCAAATCATTGTACTTCTATTACCACTCTATACTGGAATAAAACACACAATGTATATCATTCTACATGGTCTGCACATATGTATACAGTATTGTTTGTTAACCCACCCCCCCTCAACAAGCAGCCCGAAACATTACACAATATCTGATGCGGTACAACTACTGAAAAAAAAAAAAAGAAGAAGAAGTTCCGTCAAATTCAATGCTTTGGGTACTAACACCTTAAATAGATCACATGAAAGCTTTACTGTGCCCTGAGCAACATGCCAACTCGTTAAGGGAATTACAAATGTCCAAACACAGAGACATGATGTGAACGAACAACACCGGCGTTGTCCGGAACCAAGCCAAAATGTAATGAAAAATCAACTGGCATCTGGATTTTTCAAGACCAGCAAACATTGAATCAAAACTAACACACCCCAACAAAGACACTGATAATATGGAAACTTGCATGGTTGATATTAGTCTTAACCTACATATTAATTACCACTACTTCTACCTCAAAAACACAACATCACAAATATCTATAGCTTACATTTAATACACCATACTTATGAAGCAGTTTGACAGAATTAGTTATCAGTCAATATTATTACAATGGACACAAATACATAATAATATTAAGCAAGAGTATGGGAAATACCATATATATCAGGGATATCGGGGATTACCAGCCGAGTTCCAGAATGGCTATACACAATTTGATGTTGTCTACTGCCCCTACAACATCAATTACTATCACCCAGACAACATTATGTTTTTGAACACAGTCTGAACCATGAGCAAATACTTAGAACACCTCAACATAATGTGGGAAGAGGGGGTTTAAAAACCATGCTATATGCTGGATATAAGTTGTCATGCAATCCAAAATTTACTGTGTTGCTACCTCGAGAAGAGTACGGACCACACAGCATGATTTACGAAAGCAAACGCTAAGGGACGATACGAGACATCACGACTGTCATCATATTAGGACCTATAAATGGTGGAGTCTGTAGTGTCATCTATACACCGACATGGAAAGAAGCTGTCACGTTCAGTCTGCTATGGTAAATTTTTATTTCACTGAGACAAAGTTAAATTCAAATACTGTTTGTGTTTCCATAAGAAATACTAGAGGTTATGCCTGAAAACTGGAATTGCAAGTGAATATATAAAAAAAAAAATGGTACTTTATACCCAAATATAAATAAAATAATAACAATAATAGTAATGGAATAATACAGTAATACGATTGTCAGATGTTAAATTTGTGCAGCTCCAAAAAAAATATATATATTTATATATATTACATACTAAATTGGTAAAATCTCTCCCAGCTACAATCACGGGACAGAATGCAACACACAATATATCTTTGTAAAAATTAAAACACTTTCAAATACAACATGTTATGTAACATAACCACAAGAATAAAGAGTTTGGCACTTGGAAATGCATGCAAAGTGCATTTCAGAAAATACAGCCACAAGAATTACGACCAAGTGATGACGCAGAAGAAATTTTTTATTTCTGAGATTCCTAGAATTTTGTAAAGATAAATGCCCAATGCACAGGATTTCTATCTTCATTAACAGGGGAGAGTGGTGGGGAGGAATTCACACTACTCAACAAGGAAACCAAACAAATCTGACGATCAGCATGAATATCTAAATAAGGGATAACATAACAACATCACAAACCCACTGGAGAAAATGAGCACAGTACATTATTTTGAGGAACATACTCATGACACGGAATTAATAATAATGATAAACGAAACAATCCACAGCACCAACTGCTTACAACCTGATCTAACCCTACGAAGCGTTTTAACAGGTAATATTATGTTGTGTACATTACACAAAGTGCTGTTTGCTTGCAGCAAAAGAATGGTGAGATTGTCCTGAATACTGATAATGACAAATAAAGACCCAATACAGCACAAACCAAAGGAAGCCCTGCCTTGCAATGCCCACTTTGCATGGCATGCTCCCCCCACTTTCTACAGTATCATACTTCGGCTCCATAGAGCTCTGAACTTGCGATCAAGACGCACCACCAGCCATACACCAGGATCATGTTCCATGAAGAACTAACATAATATTGAAGGATCAAATATTCCTTAAAATATTCACACTAGTATTGCAAAATGATTATTAAATTGGAAGACGGTATGCCGTTTGTTTGCGGTGGTAAAGCCGAGAATGGCGTTTTAATTCACGGCATCGCAAAATAATTTCTTAAAGGAACACTGCATACAGCTTCCTAAGTCCACAGTCATCTCCACACTTCTAAATACTCCAGCGAATTTCCGTATCAATACACGAGGCAGTGGGTGTGAGGACTACGACCGGACTGATAGTGTGCGGCCATAATGGCGGTAACCTGACTGGACAGCCGGTGTGACCACAGAAAGGGGAGCACCATGACTGGATTGCTGATGTGTGATCACAACAGTGAGAGACTAAAGCTGGACTGCCGGTGTGTGGCCATAATACTGGGCTCGACAAGTGGAATGATGATGTGCAGCCATTATATTGGGAGCCTGACTGTGAAGCCGGTGTGGACATAATAGGGGAGCACCATGACGGGATTGTGGATGTGCGGCCAAAACAGCGGGGGGACTGAAGCTGGCCTGCGTGTGTGGGGCCATAATAGTGGTGCACAATGACTGTAATGCTGACGTGTGGCCGTAATAGTGGGGCACGACTGGACTCCTGAAGTGTGGCCGTAATAGTGGGGCACAACTGGACTGCTGAAGTGCAGCCGTAATAGTGGGGCACAATAAATGGACTGCTGATGTGTGGCCATCAGAGTAACTTCTATCCCCAAATAACACCGTTTACCAAACAAGAAACAATCTCTTCTACAAGAGAAAAATACAGGAATATAATTTGCTTTGGCAATTAATACACTGTGCGGGATATATCCTCATACAACATGTTAAAGAAATTAAATCATTCTTAGAGTGAACATGAAGCAATACTACAGAAGGAACACGTAACAACGTGAACAGCGCACTGCAACTTGAGGCTGCCAACTTCCTACTAAGAAAGCTGTGTATTCGGCAGACAGGAAAATTGCGACATCTTCAAATACAAAACAAAATACATTCCAGATGCACTGTTCAGACATCAATTGGGATTCTGTGTACATTACAGTACATTACTTTATTTTAAAAAAGAATGTTAATTACAGTTATTTCTCAGGTACTATACCCATCACGCATAGTTATTGTTCCTACCCCACATCAAACCTTAAAGCTGGCAGACAAGTGGTGCAATGGCATTATCACATGGGAAGGTCTCATACGTATGTGAGCACCACATGCTAGGGGGACACCTCACAAAACTCTACACAAAAAAAATTTTTTTTTTGTAATTATCCTTCATTTCTTATAAAATACAGTTACTGCTAATGAAGTGAGGAGCTGTCATATAAGAAACCACGACTGTTACACTTTATAAATGCTTATATGGAGGTGTTAACATGGCTATATAATGTCAAAATGCATTTCACTTAAATCTGGAGTGTGTGAGAACAGGTATCACTACAGAAATATCTGGTTATCATGGATGTTTTGTCAAGTCTACAGGTCAAGGCAGAAATGTACGACGATGCTGCAGATTTAAATGAAGTACATCAGAGATGAAAATCACAAAATACGAATTTAAAAGGCATTATTGGATATTATTCTTACACAAAGCGGTTTTACGTCACTTTTAACCCTTTAAACGCCGAGTTTAAAACCCATCTTCCATCTGGTGGCATTATTAGGAGCTCACCGTATTTTCCATGTAAGCAGGTTAAGAGTTTATTACCTCCTTCTGGCACGCAACTTTACGTAATATGTGTTAAGACGAGTTTTTTTTTTCTACCTTGTACTTTTATGTATGATCTTCCATATATCCACTGGTGTTTTAGATTAGCATCATATAGGTGTTACTTTGCTTTGTGACCTTTTGAACACATTTTTTTTTACAAAGTATGGTATGCATCTGTTATGGGAGCTGCGGCTATTCAGCCCCCACATTCCATCACAATCGTAGATTTAAGCGTAAAAAGCACACAAGACATCGCACCTCTCCAACAGAAGAGGGCATTTGATCTCTCTCTCTCATCCGAATATAATCTCGTTACCAGACTTGGCTAGAGAGCCAATAAAAATACATCTCATCTTGGCGACCGAGTGTGATATGTTAAATTGCAAGTCTTTTTTTTTCCCCTCAGATGGCAAGCTTGTCTTGTCCCCACCCAATAAAACTTCTGCTGTGACAGAATTCCCAGGGGAGGTTTCCTGTTTTGTTTTTTTTTGGCCACTTGCGAGCAAGACCAAAATTAGCACTTGCTGTCACCAGCAGTCAGAATTCGTTAACACGGATCTCAGTACACGTTACTGACCAACAAACTTACAGTGGTAGTCCCATTGAATCAAATCATGCAAAATTAATAATAAGAGGTACAAGTAATACACAATTACAGGAATCCAAACTAAACAAATTGCTTCTATGTTCCAGAATTGAGGCACATCACTAACAACTTGTCAGCCAACTAGCCCTGACTAGCACATTCAAAAGGCTATTGCAGTTTTCCCTGAGGTCTCAAATGAACCACATTTTACAAATTTTTTTCTTCTTTTTTTTAGGATAACCAATCAAGCAGCTCTGCAATACTGAAAGCTGGATGGACATTGTCAGAAGGAGAAGTAACATGTCATGAATTTGTATTAAGGCCACACTGTAGTGCTGTGAATGAGACCTCGCCCAACGGAATGTCACACGTTTGTACAGGACTTGGAACACACACACACACACCAAAAAAAAAAAAAAAGAGAGGACACATTCTGCCACTCCGATAACCACCCCCCTCCCCCCAACATTCAAACCACAATCCATACCTCCTATCACCCGTAAGGCACAGTTGTTTTTAACCATGGCAAAGAATACTCTGTTTATCGGTTCCTCATTCTGTATTATCGTTATGTCTTCATAAATAATGAAAGGAACAAATAATATCACTCAAAATTTTTTTTTTACAGAAGCTAACGGAAATTTATGCTACAATGCGAAGTGCCACATAAACTGAAAGTATGCATATGTGGAGTCTTTCCAGGGGGGGAAAAAAAAAGAAAAGAAAAGAAAATACTGCTGAAGCCAAGGATCCATTTCAGATAAGTGTCAAATGGCATCTTATCGTGAAACTATACGCACCATCATCTAGCTTGCCTTCTTAAAATTACGCTACACTGTAATAACTGGTGATCTCTACATATGAGTTTAGTCAATGAGGTCAATGAGCAATAATTTCACAGCTATGTTACTGTCCACAATTTCTACACAGATCCACACCAAAAAATACACTCAACTTAAAAATTAACAGTACAAGTTTCTCTTTCATGGTACTGAGGGACTTTCATACTACAGAATGGGCACAATATTGACAGTGAGGTCAACTATGAATGGAAGAGACAGAGAGAAAATATAATAAATACAATAATTACATAACTTCCTTCACAGCGACATTTCCCCACACCAAGCACTGGAACATATGTACAAGCACCTTCACCTGAGAATTGAACATTGGCAGTTAGAACAAAGCTCAGCTCCCTACATCACATTGCACTAACCCTCCTCCTACTTGTAAACTGAAAATCAAAGGAAATTCATATATACTCACTCACATACTAAAAGGCACTTTAATTTTAGCAATGTCTGGAAAGTCATTCCTTGTGCACATTTTGACTGGGGGAGAAAAACAAGAAACAAACAGCGACTACGGTACAATAAATTAATTAAAGAGTTCTAATTCACAACCCCTTTGTTGACACATGTGACATCATTCCTTTCCAATACACACAAAATATATACTGCTGTAAATGAAGACAAGTTTTAAAACTGGAAGTAACTTTAAAAGTGGTACACTCTCAAGTGAAAAGACTCGACAGATTTATGATACCTGCAAGTCACAACGAATTTCAGTTTGTCTTGTTAGACTTATCTTTGGTATCAACACAATGTGAACTAAACTAACAACCTCCAGTCTTCTTGATGCATTGTGTTTGTGCCACTACCAACCTAACATACAAGCTGTTCAGCGTTAACAGTACTGACAGTGGTGTGCTGAAAAGTGAACTTTACAGCGATAGACATGCGTTCTGAATTGCGGAAATGACGCGGCTCTTGACCGACGACCGAATGGCAGTGGCGGTACTATCGACTTAACACCCACGCTATATGCTGCTCAAAATGACAGAACTACCAATGGTGTGCTGAAAAGTTAACATAACGGTGACGAATGAACATACTCCGAAGCGCGGGAACAATATGGTTCTTGTCCGATAATTTAAAACCCAAATGGCAGTCACTATGCATGCCATCGAGTATCACAAACTTTTTGAAAACAGTTTCTTCTACATGATAATTCAAATCCAGGATTGGTATCCAACCTGGCTGCATATCTCAGTAGTACAGTACAATGTTTTTTTATATATATATATATATATATGTATGTATATATATTAAACTGGTACATATCTCTACAAACACAACATGTCTCATACTAGTACAATTATAGTGCTATTCACCATCATGATGTATTCTGATTACTACTGTTATATGGTAATCTTGAAACAAAAACATTACACCACACAGTTCTATCCTATAATATAAATTCCGACAGAATATATATATATATATATTTATTTATTTATTTATATATATATATATATATATATACATCCTGACTTAGTTTTCACATGTTTTATACCAATCAAACCATGCAAGAATCCAACAGAAAAGCTTTGAACTGTCAAGTATATAATATTACATTCATCCCAAACCATGATGTGAAAAAACCGTTCAAGAAGAATTACTTTTATCAGGGAAAAAATATGTACGTACGTATCTACAGACGCACATACATCGCACATGGAAAGAGTGCATCAAAGGAGACTTGAAAATACGATGATGCACGTTTCTGGATTTCGTACTGCCTGTTCCTCGAGCAGGAACTTGCCGAGATGAACTACACACTTGTAACCTCGGTTTTGAGCTTGCGTTATTAATATTCGTGGATTATGTTATCTACAAGCATGCAAAACATACTCATAATCACGGAGAGAGTTTGAAACTGCCGACCTTGAGAAACAGAACTTCCACCCTATCAGTCACTTTCACTTCTAGCAACTCGTAACGTCGGCAGATCGAGAGCAGCGTTTTTAGTCCAGCGTAACTACGTTTAATTCCGAAGGAAAACAGGGCAGCCGGTAATAACAGTAATTCTGTTTGACCAGAAATAATGCTAATACGTCAAAACCAATATAAACTTTAAATGTACAGATGAGGACAACCCTTCCTACAAAATACCACCAAAAACAATTACCCACTATATCACAAAAAACTATCTGTACAGTTAAGATTAACCTAATTTTTGAAACCCACTACACCCAGCAATCCTTGAGAAATCAGCATTATTTTTACACTTAACAGAGTAATGCACAATTTCATTTGGAAGGCTCTTTTTTGTTTCAACACACCCACATACATATTCAAAAAGCCAACATAGCAACCTCTATATAATAACATTTGTAGTAAGATATACATACTCATGTTTAATCTGGTAATTGTTAAGTTAATAATGTACATTATTCTTGCAAGATCACTGGAAGAAATATCATAAACCCCATTAAGGCTGGCCAATATATCAAACAACCTTCAGAATTTTGGGGTTTCAGTAGTTTTTACAATCTAAAATTGTGGAGCAAAAATGATTTGGTCAATACAGCTTCATCACACCCACACACACAAAATCTGTTGTTAGTAACGAATGACTACCGACTATTGAAATAGAGAGTTCCAACTTTTTTTTCACCTAATATTTTGGCAGACTTAAATTATTATTTTGTTCTATACACACACACACCCTCTCACCTTATTTTTAGTATGCCACAAGAATATTACTTCAACTTTTTTTAAAAAAGGGTATTTCAATTTTGTCACTTAGTTTACTTATTATCAATTATATTTAGACAAATGATATGGCTCTTTTTCAACTACAACACCCCATCTCTTTTTTTTTTTTAATTTTACATACATTTGCATAGCACACTTTCCTTGATTACTAAAAAAGATAACATATTCTCACTTGTTTATTTCAAAAAAGGAACACATTTCCCATCATTACACACACTTCATACATTACATACATACATACACACACACACACGCACGCACGCACACACACATACGTGGCACTTTCATTTTAATCATAAAATACTGGAAAAATTTGGGGGGGGAATACTAACAGGTTAGAACTTTTTGCGTACCTGGGGTCGCATCAAAAAATTATTGATTTTATTTTCATTTTATTCACTTCAAGATCATCATCTAAGTTCTACTTCTTGTTTTTGACTTCACAGAGATTATAAAGCTGAGCCACAAGTCTACAGTATATTTTTTTTATGTTATTAATTTTCCCATCATTCAAATTTGAAAATAACAAATACTATTTCAATTTTCAAAATACCAACTTAATGCACAATTCCTTTATTCTTCAACAATATATATGTTACACCACGCTCCTCAACATGTTTCGAGCATCACGCTGCCCATCA
>JGI20166J26741_11624141_pt1 | contig 11475 bp, 10 predicted proteins | sample TergutCu122P5_FD_26741 | JGI IMG/M metagenome (IMG submission 26741) | reverse complement strand
CCAAGCAGCGCAGTGCCCATCCCCACCTCGTCTTCGCCGGCCTGGCGGGCTCGATCGACAACGACCTCTGCGGCACCGACCAGACCATCGGCGCCGACTCCGCGCTCCACCGCATCCAAGACGCCATCGACGCCATCGCCTCGACCGCCGCCTCGCACCAGCGCACCTTCGTGGTCGAGGTGATGGGCCGCCACTGCGGCTACCTCGCCCTGATGTCGGCCATCTCCGGCGGCTGCGACTACGTGCTGATCCCCGAACGCCCGCCCGGGCCCGACTGGGAAAAGGCGATGTGCGACCAGCTCCGCTGTGGGCGCGCGGCCGGCCGCAAGGACTCCATCGTCATCGTGGCCGAGGGCGCCGCCGACCGCCGGGGCAAGCCGATCACGTCCGAACAGGTCCGCCGGGCCATCGAGGAGGGGCTGGGGGAAGAGGTCCGCGTCACCATCTTGGGCCACGTCCAGCGTGGCGGCGTGCCCAGCGCCTACGACCGCTGGGCCTCGACCTGGCTCGGCTACGAGGCGGCCGCCCACGTCCTCGTCGCGTCCGGCGACGAGCCCAGCCCCGTCTTCGGCTTCCACGGCTACCGCGTGGCGCCGCTGCCCCTGGTCGACGCCGTGGCCGACACCCGGCGCGTGCCGGAGCTGATCAAGGCCCGCGACTTCGACGCCGCCGTGGCGCTGCGCAGCGACGAGTTCGTCGACGCCCTGCGCTTCTTCGACGAACTGACCTCGCCCGAAGCCCAGGCCCGCGAACTCGACGGCGCGGCGGCGGGCAGGCGCCGGATCGGCGTGATGCACGCCGGCGCCCTGGCGCCCGGCATGAACACCGCCGTCAAAGCCGTCGTCCGGCTCGGCATCGCCCGGGGCTACGAGATGATCGGCGTCGAGGACGGCTTCCCCGGCCTGATCGGCGGAATGATGCGGCCGCTGTCGTGGAAAGACGTCGACGGCTGGAGCCAGGAGGGCGGCGCCACGCTGGGAACGCGCCGCCAGGCCCCCCGCGTGGAAGACCTCTACGCCATCGGACGCGCCGTCGAGGAGGCCCGCCTCGACGCCCTCATCGCCATCGGCGGCTGGACGGCCTACGAGGGCCTGGCGCTGATGCTGGCCGAGCGGGACCGCTACCCGTCGCTGCGCCTCCCCCTGGTCTGCGTGCCCGCCACCATCGACAACAATCTGCCCGGCACGTGCATGGCCATCGGCACGGACACGGCCCTCAACGTGGTGGTCGACGCGATCGACAAGATCAGGATGTCGGCCTCGGCCACGTCGCGGTCCTTCGTGGCCGAGACGATGGGCCGCGACTGCGGCTTCCTGGCGCTGATGGGGGCGCTGGCCAGCGGGGCCGAGCAGGTCTACCTCAACGAGACCGGCATCACACTGGCGCAGGTCCAGCGCGACCTCGAGTGGATCAACCGGAGTTTCGACGAGCAAGACCGGAACTTCTTCCTCGTCGTCCGCAACGAGAACGCCAACGCCAACTACACGACCGACGTCTTGGCCCACCTCATCGACGAGTCCGGCCAGGGGCGGTACGACACGCGCACGATGGTCATCGGCCACGTCCAACAGGGCGGCACGCCGACCCCGCAGGACCGCCTGCTGGCGACCGAGTTGGTCGAGCGGGCGTTGCGGATGGTGACCGAGGAGTTGGACGACGGCCGCTGCGGGGCCTACTGCGTCGGCGTCGCCACCGAGCGCACCGTCGTGGCCGATCTGGCGGAGGCCTGGAAGGGGATCGACGCCGAGCACCAGCGACCCGCTGAGCAGTGGTGGTCGGGCCTGGCCGACCTCATCCCGATCGTGGCCCGCCAAGAGTGACTCGGGGCAGCTGGCTGGCCGAGGGCAGGGGCCCACCCAGCAGGCCCCGCCGGGGGACTCCAGGGCGGTCGGGCGGCCGCGTGAACGTCCCAGCCCGGAGGTCCACGGCGCCCGGCGGCACAGGGAGGGCCCGCCGGCCTCAACTATGCTGACCGCCATGCTGAAAGTGCTCAAACGAGTCCTGCTGGTTGTCGGCTTGGTCGCCATCGTGGGCATCGCCTTGTTCTTCTTCTTCTCGGTCTGGCAGGACGTGCGCAACCTGTACTCCGTCGCCGTCGCGAATCAAAGCACGCCGTCGGTCAAGAACCCCAACGGCAAGATCCTGGCCGTGACGGGCGCCACGCTCGTCGCCGGCATCGTCTTCGGCATCGGCGTGGCCTTCCCCGGCAAGCGCCGCTACGACCAAGAACAGGTCGACGAACAGGTGGCCAAGCGCCTGGCAGAAACGTCCGGGCCGGGCCCCAGGGAGGCCAAAGACCGCTGACGCGCCGGGGCGGCTCCGAATCGCCCCTTGGGCCACCGCCGACCGGGGGCGGGCCACCGCCAGCGGCGCTGAACGGGCCGGGGAACCGTCAGGTCACGCCCGGTCGGAGGCGGCGGTCGGCACGACATCGACCTTCCACTCGACCGGCTGGCCGTTCTCGTACGGCAGGACGCCGTGGAATTGCTCGACGGCGTCGTCGAAGACCAGGGGCAGGAAGTAGCGGTCGCCCGGCCACAACGGCAGTTCGAGGTTGAGCAGCCGAGCCAGGTCGAACCAACCGACGCGGCCCTCGGACGGCCGGCCGGCCAGTCGGCCGGTCCACTCGTCGACGCGGAAAATGAAGCCGAACCAACTCTCGCCGTTGGCCCCGAACCCCGGCCACGACACCGTGCCCCGCAGCCGGTGGCGGGTGGCCGTCAGACCCGTCTCCTCCGTGAACTCGCGGCACATGCCCGCCACCACGGTCTCGCCCGGCTCGAGCTTGCCGCCGACGCCGTTGTACTTGCTCAGCGCGGTGTGGCCGCGCCCGGAATCCTTGAAGATCAACAGCACCTGGTTGGTCGCCCGGTCGACGGCGTAGGCCAAGGTGGCCAAGACTGGGGTGTAGGCCGAACCGGCGGCCTGGCCCCGGGGCGGCGCCGGGGGCCCCGGGCGCGACCGGTCGCCCTCGTGATCCGGCAAACTCATCGGCTGACCACCTCCACGGGCAATCCGGGCGACGCGCCGACGTCGAGCGACGACGGCGCCACCCCCGCCCGGACCAGCTCGACGCCCACCACCGCGATCATCGCGCCGTTGTCCGTACACAGGCCGGGACGGGGCCGGCGCAACGTTACTCCGGCCGCCGCGCAACGGGAGTCCAGGACGGCCCGCAGAAGCGAATTGGCCGCCACTCCCCCGCCCAAGACGAGGGTGTCGATGCCGAAGTGGCGGCAGGCGTCGACGGCCTTGGCCGCCAGGACGTCGACCACCGCCTCCTGAAAGCTGGCCGCCACATCGTCGACCGCCACCTCGAGACCGTCGCGCCGACGCGTCTCGACCCACCGGGCGACGGCCGTCTTGAGCCCCGAGAACGAGAAGTCGAAGCGGTGGCGTTCCAGGTCGTGGCGGGCCGTCAACCCACGGGGGAAGCGGATCGCCGCCGGGTCGCCCCGCTGGGCGGCGGCGTCGATGGCGGGACCGCCGGGATAGCCCAGGCCGAGCAGCCGGGCCACCTTGTCGTAGGCCTCGCCGGCGGCGTCGTCGATCGTCGTCCCCAGTTGGACGACGCCGGTGGCCAGGCGGTCGACGCGAAGGAGGTGGGTGTGGCCGCCGGAGACCAGCAGGGCGACAGCCGGGGTGGGCAGCGGCCCGTGGTCGAGCAAGTCGACGGCGATGTGGCCGATCAGGTGGTTGACGGCGTAGAACGGCTTGTCACAGGCGAGGGAGAGCATCTTGGCGGCGGACAGGCCGACGGCCAGGGCGCCGATCAGACCGGGTCCGGCGGTCACCGCGATGGCGTCGAGGTCGGCCAGATCGACGTCCGCGTCGGCCAGCGCCCGCCGCAGGGTCGGCCCGATGGCCGCCAGATGGGCCCGGGAGGCGATCTCCGGGACGACGCCGCCGAAACGGGCGTGCTCGTCAACCGAAGAGGCCACGACGTTGGCCAGCACCTCGTGGCCCCGGACGATCGCCACGCCGGTCTCGTCGCAGCTCGACTCGATGCCCAGCACCAACGGCTCGCTCATGAGGCGCCCCTCCCCTCGGATCGGCGCATCGGGCGAGAGCCCGGCAACGCGCCGCCCGGCACGCCGCCCACGTCCCCCCCAGCGTCCGCCCCCGGCACGACGCCCAGGCCCCCGCTGGCGTCCGCCCGACCGCGCGCCAGCGGGCGCTCCATGACCACGGCGTCGTCGCCGGGGCCGTAATAGTCGCGCCGCCGGGCGATGGCCCCAAAGCCCTCGTCGGCATACAGGCCCACGGCTGGCGCGTTGCCGGCCGAGACCTCCAGCAGCAGCCGGTCGAGCCCCTGGCTCTCGGCCCAGCCGATGGCCCGGCGGACCAGCTGGCGCCCCAGGCCGCGCCGGCGCCAGGGCGGTGCGACCACGACTTTGAGCAGGTCGGCCGTGTCGCCTAGCCCGGCCACCGAGACAGCACCCGCCAAGGAGCTGGGAACATGGTTGCGACCCACCTTCCCCGGCGGATTCCCGGGCCGGCCTTGGGCCTCAACGACGAAGACGGCATGGCCGGGCCGGTCCAGTTCGTCGAGCCAGGAGGCCTCGGACCAGGGTTGGTCGAAGGCGCCGTCCAACTCCAGCAGGGCGGGCAGGTCGGCGGCGGTGGCCGGCCGCAGGGCCAGCGGGGCGGCCGAGCCAAGCTCCCCGGCGGCGACCGGTGGGCGTTGTCCGCCGAGGGGCCGACAGGCCGGCGCCAGGGTCCCACCCATCCCCCGGCGGTCGATCGCCGGCCCCGTCACGGCCGTCCCCCGCCCGGCACAACGGATTTCCGGGTCGTGGAGACGACGGCGTCCGGCCGTCGCAAGTAGAGCGGCTCCGGTCCAGCCTCGGGCAGGTCATCGGCCCGCGCCGCCAGCAGGCCGGCGTCGACCGTCGGGCCGGCGGGCCCGGCGGCCTCGGGGCGATCGCGCCCGGGAACGCCGCCGTACCCGACCAAGGGCAAGTCCGGCAGGCTCTGGGGCGGTCCCACGCGGGGGCCGTCCAGCCGCCGCCCCGCGGCGTCGTAGCGCGCCCAGTAGACCTCGTGGCGGCGGGCGTCGAGGGTGGCGAGGAACTCGCCGGCGCCAGCGCGGTCGCGCGCCACCACGTGGCCCCATGCCGCCACGGGATCTCGTCCCGTTGTGGCGTCTCGCGCCACCACGTGGCTCAGCGCCACCACGTCGAGCGAGCAGACCCGCCGCAGCGGCAGCCCCCGGGCGTCCGCCAGGGTCTGAGCCGCCACGACGCCGACCCGCAGCCCGGTGAACGGCCCCGGCCCCAGGCCCACGGCCACCGCCGTCAGGTCACGGATGCCCAGACCCGCCGCGGCCAGGACCTCGGCCACCAGCGGGACCAGGCTCTCGACGTGACGCCGCGACTCCTCCAGCCAGCGCCGGGCCAGCACCACGCCGTCGCGGGCCAGGCCGACGGAGACCCCCGCCGCGGTGTCGAGGCCCAGCACGAGACTCACGACGCCGCCTCGGCCACCACGGGCCAGACCCGGTCGGCCAACCCCCCGGCTGGGGTGATCGTCACCCGGCGGGTGTCCTCGGCCACGTCGTCGGACCGCTCGATCAGGATGTCGAGCCGGCCCTCGGCCAACCCTTCGACCAGGCCGCGACCCCATTCGACCACTGTCACGGCGTCCTCCATCAGGGTGTCCAGATCGAGGTCGTCGACCTCTGATCGGTCGGTCAGGCGGTAGGCGTCGACGTGGACCAAGCCGGGCCCGCCGGCGCGGGACTCGTGGACCCGGCACAAGACGAAGGTGGGCGACACGACCGGCCCGGTGACGCCGAGGCCGGCCCCGATCCCCTGGGCCAGCACCGTCTTGCCGGCGCCCAACTCACCCTCCAGGATCACGAGGTCGCCGGCCCGCAGGCCACCCGCCAGGCGTCGCCCCAAGGCCTTCATGTCCGCCGCCGTCGGCACCGCCACCACGAGCTGCCCCACGGAGCGGCCTCCCCCCTCGCCTGGCCGGCCCGGCAGCGCCGAGGGACCCGGGCCGCCAGACCACGACGGGGCGCGAGACTCGCCCGCCGACGCCCCGGGGGCGCCGGCCAGGGTCGGCCCACGGCTCATGTGTCGCTCCGATCATGCGGTTGCCAGCGCCACAGACTACCGCCCGGCACCGGCGTGGGACCGAGATGCGTCTAGGAGCCTGAGTCAGGCCCGGCGGCCCGCCACCCCTGCGGGACCGAGCCCTGATCCACCGAATCTCGACTACCGAGCGGCACCCACCGGGCGCATTGGCGGTACCGGCGACGCTCAGAAGACGTCCAGTCTGAATCGCGCCACCGGCGTCGCCACCACACCCGTTGGATGCCGCTCGCCACGCCGATCTTCGGTGGATCAGGACTCAGGGGACTGCCACCCTGGCCAACTCGCGGGACGATTTCTTATCCGCTGGCCGGTCGCCTCCCCATTCGTGCATGTGGCACCAGCACTCACCCCCGGATGGCAGAATGGCTCCCGTGCGTGTCTACAATTTCGCAGCCGGCCCGGCCATGCTGCCCACAGAAGTCCTGGAAATCGCCCAAGCGGAGCTGACCGATTGGCAAGGCTCCGGCATGTCCGTGATGGAGGTGTCCCACCGCGGCAAGCCGTTCATCGCTTGCGCCGCCCACGCCGAGGAGGCCATGCGCCGAGTCCTCGGCCTGCCGGACAACTACCGCGTCCTCTTCCTCCAAGGCGGGGCCACCGGCCAGTTCGCCGCCATCCCGATGAACCTCACCCAGCCCGGCGACACCGTGGCCTATCTCCACACCGGGCAGTGGTCGAGCAAAGCCATCAAGGCGGCCAAGAAGCAGGATCTGACCGTCGAGGTCATCGCCGACGAGGCCGCGTCGAACTACAGCACGGTGCCCGCCGCCGGCTCGTACACCATCCCCGCCAACGCGTCCTACCTCCACTACACGCCCAACGAGACCATCGGCGGCGTCGAGTTCGACTACGTGCCCGACAGCGGCGCCGTCCCGCTCGTGGCCGATGCGTCGTCGACGATCCTGTCCCGGCCCCTCGACGTCAGCCGCTTCGGCCTGATCTACGCCGGCGCCCAGAAGAACATGGGGCCGGCCGGCCTCGTCGTCGTCATCGTGCGGGAAGATCTGACCGGCCACGCCCGGGCGACCACGCCGGACGTCTGGGACTACGCCGCGATGGCCGCGGCCGACTCGATGCTGAACACGCCGCCGACCTTCGGCGTCTACCTGCTGGGCCTAGTCCTCGACTGGATCGAGCGGACCGGCGGGCTGGAGGCCATGGGCGCGCGCAACAAGGCCAAGGCCGACGCCCTCTACGCCGCCATCGACGGCTCCGGCTTCTATCGCAACCCGGTCGCCCCGAACGCCCGCAGTTGGATGAACGTCCCCTTCACGCTGGCCGACCCGGCCCTCGACGCCGACTTCCTCAAGGAAGCGACCGCGGCCGGCCTGACCAATCTCTCGGGCCACCGCTCCGTCGGCGGCATGAGGGCCAGCATCTACAACGCCATGCCGAAGGAGGGCGTCGACGCGCTGATCGCCTTCATGGGCGATTTCGCGGCGCGGCGCGGCTAGACCATCTCGCCCGCCTGGGCCCGATTGAAGCTTGACCCGCCCCGACCGACGGGGCCATATCGCCATGAGGAGAATCATCATGACCTTTCGCATTAAGACGCTGAACGCCATCAGCCCGGTCGGCCTCGACCGGCTGCCGGCCGACGCCTACGAAGTCGGCCCGGACGTGGCCGATCCCCACGCCCTCCTGCTGCGCTCGGCCGAACTCCACGGGGTCGCCATCCCCGACGGCCTGCTGGCCGTGGCGCGTGCCGGCGCCGGCACCAACAACATCCCCATCCCCGACTACTCCGCCCGGGGCATCCCCGTCTTCAACACGCCCGGCGCCAACGCCAACGCCGTCAAGGAACTGACGATCGCCGCCATCCTGCTGGCCGCCCGCAACATCATCGACGGCGCCGCCTTCGCCCACCGGCTGGACGGCGACGCCGCCACGATGAACGAGGCGGTCGAGAAGGGCAAGAAGCAGTTCGTCGGCTTCGAGTTGCCCGGTCGGACGCTGGCCGTCATCGGCCTCGGCGCCATCGGCGTGGAGGTGGCCAACACCGCCTCCGCCCTCGGGATGAAGGTCCTGGGCTACGACCCGGCCGTGACGGTCGAGAACGCCTGGAAGCTGTCGCCGTTGGTCGAGCGGGTCACCAGCCCCGAACAGCTGCTCCGCCGGGCCGACATCGTGACGGTCCACGTGCCGCTCCAGCCGGCGACCAAGGGCCTGATCGGGGCGGACCAGCTCGCCCTGGTCAAGCCCTCGACGGTCCTGATCAACTTCTCGCGGGCCCCGATCGTCGACGAGGCGGCGGTCGTGGCCGCCCTGGAGGAGGGCCGGCTGCGCGGCTACGTCTGCGACTTCCCGTCGCCGGCGCTGAACAAGCGGCCCAAGGTGGTGACACTGCCCCACCTGGGCGCCTCGACCGAAGAGGCTGAGGAGAACTGCGCCCGCATGGCGGCCGACCAGCTCCGCGCGTATCTCGAGAACGGCGTCATCGTCAACTCGGTCAACTTCCCCAACGCCGACCTGCCCCGCCGGGAGCACACCAGCCGGCTGGCCATCGCCAACTCCAACACGCCCAACATGGTGGGGCAAATCTCGGCGGTCCTGGCCGAGGACGGGCTCAATATCGCCGACCTGCTCAACCGCTCCAAGGCCGAGTTGGCCTACACCGTCATCGACGTCGAGGGAGAGGTCCCGGCGCCGGTCCTGGCCCAGATCCGCGGCATCGACGGGGTCCTGTCGGCGCGCCTGGTGTGACCCCCTGACCGTGTGAGCCCGGGACCGATCCGTCGAACCCGGGCTCACGCGGTTGTCACGCCGTCGCCTCGGAGCGTGGGTCAGAACGCTGTTCCGTGACACGGGCGTGAGAAGGGATGAGTGGCGGATACCAGATGTTGTGGTCGCAAAAGGACATACGGCGCAACATCAGGGATTCGCCAATCGCCCGCCTGGCGCCCGTGGCGCGGGACATGGTTCTGACCCACGCTCCTGGACCGCCCGGACCTGTGGCCGGTCAATCCGGGTCTCAGGCGGAGTCACTCGCCCACGGGCGGTCGCTCGGGCGGGCCACGCTCCCAGCCGGGCTCACGCGGCTGTCAGGGCGGCCAGTCGGTCCTGCCGCGACCGGGTCAAGTGCTCGGTCATCAACTGGCGGGCGCGGTCCGCGTCGCCGGCGCGCACGGCCTCCAGGATCCGCGCGTGGTCGGCGTTCGAGGCCGCATAGTCGCCGCTCGGCGGCGGCTCGCCGTGGTCGTAGATGCGGAGTTGGGCGATCATGCGGTTGAGCGCCGAGGCGATGATGGCGTTGTGCCCAGCGATCCACAGGCGCTCGTGCCAGCCGGCGTGCAGCTGCCGCCACAGCTGCGGGGAGTCGGCCCGCTCCGCCTTGTCCTGGAGGCACGTCAGCTGGGCCAGGTCGAGGTCGTCGCGCCGCCCGGCCGCCGCCGCGGCAGCCGCCGGCTCCAGGGCCAGCCGCGCCTCGTACAGCTCCAGCACATCCTGGGGGGTCCCGGCGTGGACGCGGAAACCCCGGCTGACCCGCTCGATCAGGCCGTCGTGCTCGAGCAGCGCCAGAGCCTCGCGGATGGGCGTGCGCGACACGCTGTAGCGCGCCGCCAAGGTAGTCTCGAGCAACGGGGTGGCGACAGGGAAGCGCCCGGCTAGGACGTCAGCGCGCAGGCGCAGGTAACACTCGGCCGTCAAGTCGGCGGCTCCTCCCACGGTCGGCATCGGACGCCCTCCGTTCCTCTCCCGGGGCGATGCTACCCGCCTGACGGCTCCCGTTTCGGCTCCTCGGCCTGTGACCGCCCACGCCCGGCGCCACCGCCGGCCCTCGCCCGCGTGAGGCCGAGAAGCCTTGAGGACGGGCGGCGCCGCGGCCCGGTTGGGCCGCTCAGTCGAACTGTCGGGCGGACTCGGCGCTGAGCTGGTCGCGGAAGGCCGGGTGGGCGATGGCGATGAGCCGCTCGGCGCGTTGCTTGAGGCTGGCCCCGGTCATCTCGGCGACCCCGTGCTCGGTGACCAGGAACTGGACGTCCTCGCGGCCGGTGCTGACGACGGAACCTTGGTCGACGCACGAGACGATGCGGCTGACGGTGCCGCCCTTGGCGGTCGAGGGAAACGCCAGGATGGACCGGCCGCCCTTGCTCAGGGCGGCGCCGCGGACGAAGTCGGCCTGGCCGCCGATGCCGCTGATCTGGCGCCGCCCGGCCGAGCTGGCCACCACCTGGCCCTGCAGGTCGACCTGGACGCAGGAGTTGATCGACACCATGTTGTCGTTGGCCGCGATGACCGCGCCGTTGTTGACGTAGTCGACTGGCGCGCCGAAGACCGCGGGGTTGTTGTCGACGTAGTCGTAGAGCTTCCTCGTGCCCATGAGGAAGGTGCAGACGCACTGGCCGGGATGGACGGTCTTGCGCGCATTGGTGACGACGCCGCGCTCGATCAGGTCGACCACGCCGTCGGAGAACATCTCCGAGTGGATGCCGAGATCCTTGAACCCGGCCAGCTCGCGCACGACCGCGTCGGGGATGGCGCCGATGCCGAATTGGAGGGTGTCGCCGTCCTTGATCAGCGAGGCGCAATGCCGCCCGATGGCGGTCTCCACCTGACCGATCGCCGGCGGCCCCAACTCGATCATCGGCGCGTCGACCTCGACGATGGCGTCGAGTTGGCTGACGTGGACGAAGGAGTCGCCCAGCACGCGCGGCATCCGCGGGTTGACCTGCGCCACCACGGTCGTGGCCGACTCGACCGCCGCCTTGGCGTAGTCGATGGCCAGTCCCAACGAGCAGTAGCCGTGCTCGTCGGGGACGGAGAGGTGGACCAGCGCCACGTCGGGCACCAGCTTCGTCCGGATCAGGTCGGGCACGCGCGAGAAGAAGACCGGCGTCAGATCGACGCGCCCTTCGGCGTAGGCCCGGCGGCTCGGCCCGCCCAAGAACATGGAGTGGTGGTGGAAGTGCGGCTCCATCCCGGGATCGAGGTAGCGCGACGGCCCCATCGGCAGCAGATGGGCGATCTCGACGTCGCGATAGGCCGCCGCGTTGGCCACCATGGCGTCCACGAGGGCGCTGGGCTCGGCGCAGGCGTGGCCGATGACCACGCGGTCGCCGGACTTGATGCGCTTGACGGCCTCCTCGGCGGTGGTCACGTGGGCGCGGTAGTGGTCGTGCCAGGTCATCGTTCGGGGGTCCTTCCTCGGGCGCGGGCGACGATCAGACCGCCGAGGCGCCAGCGCCCGGCGCGTCGAACCGACGGAGTGAGGTGGGAGACGATGCGCATCCTAGGGGAAGACGGTCGACGAAGACCAGGGGCGTGGGTCAGAAGGCTGTTCCGTGACACGGGCGCCAGGCGGGATGAGTTGCGGACACTAGATGTTGTAGTCGTATCGGACATACGTCGCAACATCTAGTGTTCGCAAATCGCC
>JGI20166J26741_11624030_pt1 | contig 11477 bp, 5 predicted proteins | sample TergutCu122P5_FD_26741 | JGI IMG/M metagenome (IMG submission 26741) | reverse complement strand
GCGCAAACAACGGTGACCGGTACTGTCGCTGACGAGAAAGGAGAGCCTTTGATTGGCGTAAGCGTTTCAATTAAAGGAGCCGACATCGGAGTCATCACAAATGCAGACGGCGTTTACAGCATTAATGCGCCGGGGAATGCCGTGCTTGTCTTTAGTTATATAGGTATGACGCCGATGGAAGAAGCCGCGAAAAACCGCAAAACCATTGACGTCGTGATGCGTGAAGACAAAAAAGTATTGGACGAAGTGGTCGTTATTGGTTATGGAACGGTTAAAAAACGGGATTTGACCGGCGCTGTATCTTCCATTAAGACATCAAACATTGACCTTACTGCTTCTACCTCTATTGAGCATGCGCTGAAAGGAACGGTCGCCGGTATGAGCGTCATTTCAAACAGCGCCCAGCCCGGTGGGGGACTGGATATTCTGATACGCGGCGCCGGTTCGATGAGCGCCAGCAATAAGCCTTTATATGTAGTGGATGGCGTTCCGATTGCTCAATTGGATCCATTGCAATCACAAAATAACAAGTTAGACCCCGGTACGCAAGGGGTTTTGAACTTTATTAACCCAAGCGACATCGCATCTGTTGAAGTACTGAAGGATGCTTCAGCTACTGCTATTTACGGTGCAAGAGCGGGGCATGGAGTCGTTTTGATTACCACGAAAAAAGGGGCGGAAGGAAAAACAGCTATCAATTATGATGCTTCATTCAGTACGCAAAAAGATGCCAATACGTATGATGTATATAATCTAAAGGAATGGATGAATGCCAATAATAAGGCAAGTTGGGATTTCTGGATGTTTAATAACAAAGTTACTCCCTATGGTGCAAGATCGCTTGAAGAAGCGATGAAATCGCCTGTCGGCGGCGTTAATTACCAATTGCCCTACACAGATACCCAAATCAACAATGCAGGACCCGGAACTGACTGGGTAAGTTTGGTATCAAGAACAGGCTACATCCAGAAGCACAACTTGAGCATACAAGGCGGCAATAAAACAACCCAATTCGTTGTTTCTTTCAATTATTTAGATCAACAGGGAATCATCAAAAATTCAGGGTTAAAACGTTATACGGGAAAAGTGAACCTGGATCATGCTTTTAACAAGTATATAAAAGTAGGAGTTAATGTGTTAGCTTCCCGGACAGACAACAGTAATGTCGGTTTAGGAAATCAGCCTTGGGAAAATTCCGGACTTTTGCGTGCAGCAGTGCAGATGGGACCTCATATCCAAGCCATTGACGAAAATGGAAATTATCCGATTAATCCCCAACTTGCGACCCAACCCAATCCTTATTCACTGTTGACTGTAACGGACGTCAGCCGGATGGATCGCCTTGTTGGAAATGCGTATATTATGATAATGCCTTTAGAAGGGCTTACTGTTAAATTGAACGGAGGGACTGATATTGCCTATCAGGACAGGAACTCCTATATGCCAAGAACAACTTTATGGGGAGCGAATTATCAGGGCTATGCTACGATTACCCAATCTCAGAATGACGGGTACTTAATGGAAGCAACCGCCAATTATACGAAAACCTTTAACAAAATTCATACGTTAGGAGTGTTAGCCGGCGCTTCATCTGAAAAGTTTGATAATAGCAGCCATTATATGGATGGTAAAAATTTTATAACGGATGCTTCATTGTGGTATGCCATGGGCTCGGCAACCGGAGAAAAAAATATATCTTCGGGTGGAGGCAACAACAACCTGCGCTCTTTCTTTGGTCGATTGAATTATACTTTGATGGATCGCTACTTGTTTACGGCAACTTTCCGTGCTGATGGAGCCGGCGTTTTTGCAGTTAATCGCAAATGGGGCTATTTTCCGTCGGTAGCAGGAGCATGGAATATTGCAGAAGAAAAGTTCATGGACAGGTTGCGGTCTGTACTGTCGCTTGCCAAACTGCGGTTAAGTTATGGACAAACCGGTAATTCAGGTATCGGAACAGGCGGGGGAACCACCTCTACGATTGATGCCAACGCAAATGCCGCTTACGGAGCATCTCCAGCTTGGAACAATGCAAATAAAAGCCAAGTCATTGGCGTTTTCCAAACTCGTTTGGCGAATCCGGATTTGACTTGGGAAACCACTACCGATTTAAATCTGGGGATAGATGTCGCTCTATATAACGGTAGATTTTCAGGAACTTTTGAATTATATCATCGCGTTATTTCCGATTTATTATATGAAAAACCTTTGAATTCGTATCAGCCGGTCCCCTATGTTATTGCCAATTTTGGCGCAACACAAAGTAATGGTTTGGAAGTAACCATCAATACAAAGAATATAACCGGTAAAGATTTTACATGGGCTACCGATCTCACCTTTTCCATGTATCGGGATCGATGGAAGGAACGGACGCCCGATTGGAAACCATTGGTTTATCAAAGTGCAAGCGGTCCGCTTCGCCCCATCTATTCATACATTGCCGATCACATCATGCAAGCCGGCGAGACGCCTCCGGCTGCACAGCCCTATTTAGTGCCGGGGCAACTTGTCATCAAAGATTTGAACGGTTATTTGAGAGATGAGGATGGTAACCTTGTATTTCAAAACGGAAACTTTGTGCTTTCCGGAAAACCGGATGGTGTTATTGGCGCTGGAGATATACAAATGATAGGGACTACCGATCCGGGGTATATCGCAGGTATGAACAACCGTTTCCGGTGGAAAGGCTTCGATTTCAGTTTCAGCCTGAACGGCTTGTTCGACCGGATTATGCAAGATCCCACTTATATTGATTTTGGTTCAAATGCTTATCCGATAGCTCAATTCGGATACAATGGCTTGCGAGTATTGGATAAAATCTGGATGCCCGATAATCCGTCAACCAAATATCCAAGTTCGTTTTATACCTATTCGCCCGATGGTTACGGCAACTGGTTTTATCAAAAAGCGTGGTTCATCCGTCTCCAAAACGTAACGCTTGGATATACGCTCCCGATGACTCCGGCGATGAAAAAGGTATTTTCAAGTTTGCGTGTATATCTTGATGCAAATAATCTGTATTGTTTTACGCCTTATACCGGTCTTGATCCGGAAACAGACGTATATTCAGCGGCTTACCCGAATGCACGTACTTTCACAGCCGGTCTGAGTGTTCAATTTTAATTGAGAATTGAGAATTGAGAATTGAGAATGAAAAATTAATAACTAATAATTAGATAATGAAAACTGCAATTAAATATTTATCAATCCTATTGTTATCCATATTGATGGTTAACTGCGGAAAATTGGAATCCGTCAGCTATGGCGACATCAATGCTTCTGTCTTTCCTAAATCGGAAAAAGATATTCAGGCATTGGTCATGTCATGTTACTATCCGTTGCGAGGCAATTGGTGGGACGGGATCAATCACAATTCGGAACGTGGACAAATGTTTGTCAACGATTGCTGTACGGAAATTCTGGCTGGGCTTTTCGGTGCTCAACTGATGTGTCACAATATGTCGTATAATCAAAACAACATTGAGGTTACCTATTTTTATTTTAACCGCACCAACGATAATTCGGGTTGGTCTGATGGTTTTGCCAATAAAATCAGCCGCTGCACCTTGGCGATGGATGCCATTGACAAAAGCGACTTGAGTCAGGAACAAAAAGATAAATACATGGCGGAAGTCCGTTGCGCCAGAGGATACCTCTCTTACATTTTGTATGATATGTATGGTCCCTTGGTCATTGCTCCGTTGGATGTATTGCAAAATCCCTTGAAAGAAGTTTCATTGCCTCGCCTTTCCCGCGAGGATATGGTAAAATTTATCGAAGACGATTTGACTTTTGCCGGCGATCATTTGCCATATCCTAAAGCCGCCGATTACGGAAGATTTAGTCGTGGATTAGCTAAAACCTTGTTAATCCGGCTTTATTTGCACGAAACAGTTGTCGATAAGTCGTATTACAACAAAGTGGAAACGATTGCCCGTGAATTAATGACTTCGGATTATGGTTATAGCTTGGTGCCGGACTATACACGGTTGTTCCAAGCTGCCGGAATGACAAAAAGCAATCCGGAATATATTTTTGTAATTCCTACTTCACCTGAAGGCCCGAACCGTGGACAATGGCAGGCGATGGTCATGCCTGTTCCGTCCGACAGTCTTCCAAAAGATGGTTGGGGGCAAACCGTTATGAGTACCTGGTGGTTTTATGATACTTTTGAACCTACAGATACACGGAAAACCTATTTGATTGCACAATATACGAATACCGAAAAAGACGACAAAGGCAATACGGTTGTTGTTACATACAACCGGCAAAATCCCAATAAAAACGGTCCAATGACTTTGGGACCTATACCTCAAAAATATGAAATTGAATCTTCAAGCCTGAACAGCAGCCTGGATATTGTAGAATACCGTTATCCCGAAGTGCTGCTGTCGTTAGCGGAAGCCATTGCCATGAAACCCGGAGGCAGCGTAACGCAGGAAGCCGTCGATTTGATGAATATGGTAAGAACCCGGGCGAAAGTGCCGGAAAAGAAACTGTCGGATTTTCCAACCATACAGTCTTTTACTAATCAATTACTTACTGAAAGGAGTCATGAGTTTTGGTGTGAAAACGGACAATATCGCGCTGACTTAATTCGTTTCGATAAATTATACGACCGAGTAATGGAATTGAATGCAGGCATTGCGCCTTTTGCATCGAAAGATAAATATGTCTATCCGCTTCCTCCATCCGTAATAGCGGACGGGAAAGGACAAGTGATACAAAATCCGGGATATACTCAATAAGAATTGATAATTGATAATTAAAAATTGATAATGAAAGTAAAAGTTATTTTATCAGCTATTTTAGTAGGATTATGCCTTCCGGGATGTTCCAAGAAACCGGTGGATATTCCTGTATCGAAAACAACAACTGTTACATACCAATCCATTGACGATAATTTTCCCAATCCGGAAAGAGGTTTCTACCGGTATTCGGATAACAATACCTCACTTTCTGAAAGTACGTTAAGAGGATACAGGGCAAGCAATATCAGTTTATTATTCCGTTATTTTTACCTGAAAGATTTTCGGAACAGTCCGTTATCCGATCAAGCGCTAAGTAATTTCGACAACGATATGGCAATGATCCGTAAATCGGGGATGAAATGCGTATTGCGCTTTGCTTATAGCAGTAACGCTGATATGGGGAAAGATCCGGATGCTCCGCTCAGTACGATTTTAACGCATTTAGATCAGTTGAAGCCTTATTTAGAAAAAAATGCAGATGTAATTTTTGTTATGCAGGCAGGCTTTATCGGCGCATGGGGCGAATGGTATTATACTGCTAATAATTTGAATAACCCAGGCGCACGTTCTCAAGTGTTGACTAAAATACTGGCATCATTGCCTGCAAGCAGGATGATACAAGTGCGGACGCCGGCTTACAAGAAAGATTTCTGTCAAGTTCAAACACCGTTAACTCAAGCGCAGGCGTTTACAGGTCAGAATGTTGCCCGGATAGGTCATCACAACGATTGCTTTATGGCAAGTTCTACGGATTATGGAACGTATGTGAATCCAACTGCGGATAAAACCTATCTGGCTCAGGATTGTCTCTATGTTCCCATCGGTGGTGAAACTTGTCCGCCAGATGGCGTGGATCCTGCCGACGGCTTGACTGCTTATAACACGATGAAGCAATTGCGATTTACCTTTCTGAACTCAGATTATTATACTCCGGTAATTAATTTATGGAGCTCTGGCGGTTATATGGATAAAATTCGTAATGAATTGGGATATCGCTTTGTGCTCGTTTCAGGAGAATATACCACTGATGTTGCTCCCGGCGGAGCTTTTACGGCTAAAATCATTCTGAAAAATGTAGGATTTGCTCCGCTGTACAACGAACGACCGGTTGAATTAATACTCAAGAATATGCTCACGAATGAAGTTTACAAGGCAAAATTGGGTATAGAACCCCGTCTTTGGAAACCCATCGATGCGCAAGAGGAAATAAATGTTGAAGTTGGTATTCCTGCCGGCATTCCTTCAGGTAGTTACAACCTCTATTTGAATATGCCTGATGCAGCGGAAACTTTGCAAAACAATCCGGATTATTCTATCCGCTTTGCAAATGCTGATGTGTGGGAAGCTTCAACCGGTTATAATAATCTGTATGTTACCGTTAATGTAGGAGACAATAAAGGTTCGACTCCTTATTCGGGAACTTTGTATTTTGCAAAATAAATAGAAATTATATTAATTCATTAAAATAAAAACAGTATGAAAGAATTAAAAAAAATGATGATGTTGCTATCGGCTGTAATTATTCTATTCTCAGCCTGTAGCAAAAATGATGGACCGGATAACACGGCAGGGAAAGCTAAAATTGATAATTTAACAATTTCCCCATCTTCCGGACTAAAGTATGGTGATGTTGTTTCTTTGACAGGTGTTTTATCCGACGATGTAGGTCTTAGTACCTATACGATTACAGTCAGCAATGCCAGCGGAAATATTTACGAAAAGACGCAAATGCTGACGGGTAAAACGTTTAATTTGAATGAATCCGTGGTTATTCCGCTGTATGCCAATGCCGTTGCCGGCGATTTAACACTCAGCTTAACGGTTAAAAATTCAGGCAGTCAGCTTACTACGCAAGATTTATCAATCAAAAATGTAAGTCTTCCAAGTTTTCAGAAGCTATATTTAGTTTTGAATGGGACAGTTTACGAAATGGCTAAAAGTGGAAATGACTTTACGTATGAAGATTTTGTATCTGCCGGCGCCACCGGTAAAATCTATGCCAATGCCGACAAAACCGGTCTCTATTGGGGAGGAGATAACAATGGAAATGTCACAGTGATGGGAACAAAAGATATTACTTTTGGCAAGACCGATGAGCAGTATTTCAAAATTTCTTTCAATCCGCTAAGTTTTAACTTAACGATTGGCGATCCGGAACAATGGAATCCAATGACAGGCAATGACCTCTATATTCTGGGAACTATTTCCGGAAACTGGAGGGATGGCGATATCACAGTAGAGCAGAATAAAATGAAGATGTCTGCTTACACTTTGGGCAACCGGAAAATGTGGACATGGTCGCCTCCCAATCCGGATGGAGCTCCCGACGACGAATCCTCTGTGAACGTCACCATGTGGGGCAATACCGTTGCCGGCGTATTTCTATTTAAAAAAGCGGGAGTTGCACAATACATTCTTTATTCGGACAAGCAATTCAATACAGGTGCAACCAATGATGAAACCCGCGCATTTCCCCTTCCTGCCGCAGGACAGTTCAATATTCGGGTGATGGCAGACGCTACGGGCATTACCAGCGTCCGCGCATTTGACGACGGACTGCAAAAAACAGTGGAATATCAAGTAGGAAAAGTGATGATTAATGGGATTGAAGCGCCTCCCGCTATAAGTTTTGCCGGAAATGCGATGAGCTTAGCGCCCGGTAATTATTTTGTCTATCAAGGTACATTCAATTTAACCAATGGAGCGTCGGTTACCGCTGACGGAATTGACCTGAGGAATATGTCAAGCGATGTAGATGCTTTTAGCGGAGGAGGAAATGCTACATGGAAAGTCATAGCGCCTACAAGCACCTACTATGTTCGCATGGACGCTTTTTCAGGGCTTACTTATGTAAGAGACCAAATCGGTTACCCCAATGCTATTTATATGGACGGATGGTGCTGGAAGAAATTTCCGGAAGATCCGCGTTCCAACTGGAATACAGGAACAGAGTTGACGCTTTACCGGCAGGGAACTACCAATGTGTATTCAGCCATTTGTTATGTTTTACCTTGGAACGGCGATGTTAAGTTTTTTGCTATACCCTCAACTACGGATAATTTATTTCCTGGAGGAGTAATTTCGGCGCAAAATTTCAATATGTCTGCTGATCAAATAATGTCGGATAATATTGGTATAAAGCTTCCCATACCTAACGCTCCGGGAGCCTATTATAAAGTATCTGTAGATTTGAAAGACGGGATGAATGTCGCTCCACCACAGGAAGATGGGACAGTTGTATGTACGCCAGTGGGCGCTAAATTCACCTATTCGTTTACGCCGCAATAAATAGATTAACCCCTAAATCCCCTGAAGGGGACTTTTGGTGCAGCACAATTAATAAACTCACTACCCTAACTCCCACTTTAGGGGGTTGGGGGGTGTAAATAATAAACCCATGAACAAAATCTTTTTATCGCTCTGCTTTTGCCTGCTTGCTTTCTTTGCAAATGCTCAAACAGAATACCGGACAACCGTCAAGTTTAACGCCGGAGAATACTGGTGGGGAGGCGTAGTCGCCTACGGCTCAAAAATGCCTTATTTACAAACAATCGAGAAATTTGATTTGTCGCTGCAAAACGAAAATAATCAGGTAACTCCTTTTTTCCTGTCAAGCAAAGGAAGATTTATCTGGAGCGATTATCCCTTTCGTTTTGAAATTAAAGACAGCGTGCTTTCTCTTTATTCTCCTTATGAAGAAATACCGCTTCAACAGGGGGGAAAAACGCTGAGAGAAGCCTACGAAACTGCCTCAAGGAAGTATTTTCCACCGACCGGTTCGCTTCCCGATAACTTGTTTTTTACTATGCCTCAATATAATACATGGATTGAACTGATGTATAATCAGAATCAAGCCGATATTATGAAATATGCGCAAAGTATCAAAGAAAATGCTTTTCCGGAAGGCGTATTAATGATCGACGATAATTGGCAAAAATACTATGGCAATTTTGAATTTAAACCCGATAAATTTCCAGACCCCAAAGGAATGGTTACTCAATTACATCAGATGGGTTTTAAAATCATGCTGTGGGTTTGTCCTTTTGTAAGTCCCGATTCGCCCGAATACCGGTTGTTGAGAAGTAAAGGTTATCTGCTTAAACAAAAAGGAAGTGAAACGCCGGCAATGGTGGACTGGTGGAACGGCATGAGCGCCTGCTATGATTTGACCAATCCCGAAGCCGCCGCTTATTTCGTTTCTCTGTTAAAAAAAGTTCAAACCGAATACGGTATTGATGGATTCAAATTCGACGCCGGCGACAGCAAATTTTACGATCCGCGCTTCGTCGATAGCTATCGAAAAGATGCAAAATCTGTTGACCATACAATGGCTTGGGCGAAAATAGGATTGCAATTCCCGTTTAATGAATATCGCGCCGGTTGGCGAATGAACGGAGAAGCGCTGGTGCAGCGTTTGGGCGACAAGGATTATTCATGGAAAGCCGTTCAGATGTTAATTCCCGATATGCTTGCCGCGGGTTTGCTGGGCTATGCCTATACCTGTCCGGACATGATTGGCGGCGGGCAATTTTCGTCTTTTCTGGGCATCGACAGCGAGCATTTCGATCAGGAATTGATTGTCCGTTCAGCGCAAGTACATGCCTTGATGCCTATGATGCAATTTTCGGTAGCTCCATGGCGTATATTAAACCATGAAAACTTGGAGATTGTTCGCAATGCTGCTTTACTGCATGAGCAAATGGGAGCCTATATTTTAGCATGCGCAAAAGAATCGTCGCGAACGGGAATTCCCATCGTCCGGCATTTGGAATTTGCTTTCCCGAACGAAGGTTTTGCCGAATGTAAAGACCAATTTATGCTGGGAGACAAATATTTAGTTGCTCCGATGGTTACGCCGGGGAATAGCCGCACCGTGAAACTTCCCAAAGGTAAATGGAAAGATGATTTGGGAAAAATTTATACGGGAGGAAAGTCGTTAAAGTTTGATGTTCCACTTAACAGACTTCTCTATTTTGAGCGATTATAATAGTTCTGTTATGAATCTATCCGGAAATAAAGATCGTATTCTGTCGCTTGATGTGATGCGCGGCATCATTATGATTTTGCTGGCAGGCGAAAGCGCTTGGGTGTATGAATCATTAAATAATCTGCATTTACCTGCATTCTTCAATGGTTTTTTGATTCAGTTCTTTCATCATCCATGGCATGGCTATCATTTCTGGGACACGGTGCAGCCTGCTTTTATGATGATGGCAGGCACGGCAATGTACATATCCTTTTATCATAAAGAACAAAAAGGTATTACATGGTCATCCAATTTCAAACATATTGCTATTCGCAGCCTTAAACTGTTTATTTTCGGAACCGCACTGCATTGCGTGTATGCGGGCAAATTTGTTTGGGAGTTATGGAATGTGCTTACACAATTGGCTTTCACTACGCTCATTGCTTATTTAATAATAAAACGTTCTGCTGTTTTTCAACTATTGGCGGGATTGGCGCTGATTATCCTGAACGATGTATTATACAGGACAATATTAATACCGGATTATAATCAGCCTTATGTTGAGTTTCACAATTTCGGATCTTACATGGATATGCTTGTAATGGGCAAACAAAATGCCGATGGATGGGTCGCTATCAACATCATTCCTACGGCGGCGCATACTATTTGGGGAATGATAATTGGAAGATTATTGATGGGTAAAACTCCGCCTTTGAAAAAATTGAACTTGCTGCTGGTATTTGGTTGTATAGCATTGCTTTTGGGCTACGGATTGGATGGACTAAATATGATCCCAATTATAAAAAGAATTAGTACGGGTTCTTTCGTGTTAGTTTCAACAGGCTGGGTATTATTGATTTTTGCATTTATATACTGGATTATTGATTTAAAGGGAAAAAACAAATACGCTTGGATAGCAACTGTTGTTGGCATGAACGCCATATTCATTTATCTGTTTTTTGAAACGGTCGGAGCGCAATGGCTTAATCCTACAACCGCAATTTTTATCGGTGGTTTTACTTCTTTGCTTCATGTAACTCCTGCGCTACAAGCAGTAGTGAGCGCTTTTGCGGTTTGGTTTATCGAATGGCATTTATGTTATTGGCTGGCGAAAAACCGGATATTCATAAAATTATAAAACAGCGCCATTTCTATACTGTAGCATTTTTACTGGTTTTTAAAATTTTCGAGTTCTATTGTTGTATCAGACCAGCGGGTCATGCTGTCCGATATTTTTTTCTGTAATCCGGCATGTTCCCAGAGGAGATTGACATTGGATGCGCCGACGGGCGTTGCTAAAATTTCTTCCATCTGCTTCGCCTCTGCTTCCATTTTTTCAATTTGACTTTCCAAATCCGCAATGGTCTTTTCCAAGCGCTTTATGCGGCGCTGCTGTTCTTTACGTTCTTCATAATTAGATTGTTTTGCTTCGCTCGCAATGATGGTTGGATTGCTTCGCTCCGCTCGCAATGACGAGACTTCATTGCGTTCCAGTTCGCGAAGCGATTCTATCTTTTTTCTTTCGAGAAATTCGTAAATACCTCCGAGATGTTCTTTTACTTTTTGATTACCAAATTCATAAACTTTATCAACCAAACCGTCTAAAAATTCTCGGTCGTGAGAAACGATAATCGCTGTGCCGTCAAATTCCTTCAAGGCTTCTTTCAAAATGTCTTTTGAGCGCATGTCTAAATGGTTGGTCGGCTCGTCGAGAATCAACAGGTTAACCGGTTCGAGCAATAATTTAATCATTGCCAAGC
>JGI20166J26741_11623808_pt1 | contig 11478 bp, 7 predicted proteins | sample TergutCu122P5_FD_26741 | JGI IMG/M metagenome (IMG submission 26741) | reverse complement strand
TTATAAATATACCGTAACCCCCGGCGGAAGCGGCGGTATGATAGGATTTGGCGGCGCAAGTACGGTGGATGTAGAAATCTATGGATTCGATTTGGCGCTTACAGACAGAATTGCCGCCGTACTGAAATCGCGCCTTTCGAGCATCAAAGGTTACAGGGACTTGCAAATCAGCCGCCAAGATTATCGCACGGAATATCAGGTGGATTTCGACAGGGAAAAATTAGCCGAGAACGGATTAAATTCCGCAACGGTCGCTAATTTCATACGCAACCGAATCAGTGGCGCTTACACTTCCAAATACAGGGAAGATGGAGATGAATACGACATCGTTGTCCGCTACGACGAACAACACCGTCAATCCCTGAAGGATATTGAAAACATCACCGTTTACAACGCGATGGGAAATGCAATTAAAATCAGCGAATTGGGAAAGGTTGTCGAAAAATCTACGCTTCCTCAAATCGACAGGCAAAACCGCGAACGGGTAGTCAAAGTTCAGGGTACGCTTTATAAAACGGCGTTAAGCGAAGTGGTAGGCGAAGTAAATAAAGTGATTGACGCTCTGCGCAAAGATGGGACAATCCCTCCAGAAATCGGAATCAACATCGGCGGCTCAACAGTTGACCAGCGGGAAGCCAATCAGGGTTTGCTCCTGATTGGGATACTCTGTATTTTGTTGGTATATATCGTGATGGCATCGCAATTTGAATCATTGACTTATCCGTTTATTATTATTTTGTCTTTGACCTTCGGGGTTGCAGGCGTTATGCTTGCCTTGCTGATTACTAAAACCACCCTGAGCATGATGGCGATGATTGGCATGGTGATGCTGATTGGTATTGTAGTGAAAAACGGAATTGTGTTTATCGACTATGCCAACCTGAATCGAGAACGGGGATTGTCGGTCGATAAGGCGATTGTCAATGCCGGACGTTCGCGTTTGCGTCCGATTCTGATGACTACGGCAACCGCCGTTCTGGGTATGCTTCCGTTAGCAATGTCCACAGGAGTCGGTTCAGCCATGTGGCAACCGATGGGTATTGCTATTATTGGCGGTCTGACCTTCTCGACCATCCTGACCTTACTGTATGTGCCCGCTCTCTATTCCATATTCGGAATGAACGGAATAAACAGACAAAGAAGAAAACATAGAAAACAGTTATTAAAATGAAAGCAGTATTTATACCATTCAATCAGGCGTATAGAGAACGCCTGATTGTGATGTTAGATAAAATGAATATCCGCGGCTTTACGCTTTGGGATCCGGTGCAGGGTCGCGGCAGTAAAAAAGGCGAACCGCATTACGGAAGCCATGCCTGGCCTACCCTCAACTCCTCGATTCTGACCATCATTCCCGATGAGAAAGTGGATGATTTGTTAGAAAAAATTCATGCGCTGGATATAGCGACCGAACAGCAGGGGCTTCACGCCTTTGTATGGGATGTAGGAAAGATGGTGTGATTCTCGTTGAAGGGGGCTGGCAATTATAGTTGAATTAGATAGCTTGCAAGTCAAAATACATGACGCGAGTATCATCTTCCTCGTCTTTGGTTGTCAAATATCTGAAATCGTTTCTTTCGTAAAACGGTAAAGCAGAACGATAAGCATCTACGGTTACAAAACGGCAACCAGCATGGTGCGGCTCGCTAAGATACATTTCTCGAACGCTTAACAACATTTGAGTACCCAGTCCTAAGCCCGAAAATTTTTTATTTACTGCCAAACGACCAATTTTTACGGCAGGATAAGTTTTTCTTCTTTTACTGTTAGGAATTTTGCGCCCAACTTTGTTCCAAAGCGCTTTTTCTTCGGCAGTTAAAACATTTGTTCGCGTCAAACCATCATTGGACAAACAGAAATAGGCTGCAATTTCGTTTTCGACTTTTATCAAATAAGTAATGGCAAGCATTGACTTTAAATAGTTCTTTGAATCGTTATGCAAAAAATTATTCAAATCAATGTCGCCGCAATCAAAAGAAGATATTAGGGTATCCTCTTCCAATCTCACAAATTGCAAAACTTTGCCTCCTATTGAAGTCATAAAGGAAATGTTGCAATACTTTTTAACCATTCGTATGCCTTTCGCTGTTGTTCTCTTTTTTCGGGAGAAATTTTCTGTACGTTTTCCATTGCCTTTGCAAATCGGCGCGAATCGGCGCCGGTAAGAACAGGGGTAGCTTTAATTGGATTTGCCATAATTATTTATATTATTTTGTTTACTACTCTGCTTTTTATTTATGGCTACAAAATTACAGGTTTCTTTGCTTATTACCAAATTTCCCTAATGTTTTTGGTGTGATTTATATTTTAATTTTCCGGAGTTCTTGCCGGAGTTCTCTGGCTTTGTTTTGCGTACATTTATTGAGCGCCGCCCAGAATGCAGGGCTGTGATTCATCTGAACCGTATGGCAAAGTTCATGCAACAGAACATATTCGATTAAATGGTCAGGCAATAATAACAAATAAAAAGATAAATTGATTATTCCTTTAGTAGAGCAGGAACCCCAGCGGCTCCTGCTCTTTCTGATTTTTACGCCGGAATATTTAAACCCGTATATTCCGGCTAATTTTGCCAACAATGGCGGAAGCGCCAATTGCGCTTTTCGCCTTAAAGCGTTTTCGTCTATTTCTGCAGAAAGGGGAGTCGGTTGATGCTGAATTTTCTGAAGCAGCTTTTGCCTGTTCTCCAAAAGAAATGCTTTCGCCCTTTCGTAGCTTCCAAACAAAGGAACAGTCACTTTTACCTTGTCGTTATGCAACCGAATGATATATCTTTTCGCCTTTGTATTTTTCCGAAAGATGATTTCGCCCAATTGCGGGTCGGCGATTCTCAGTATGTTCTCAACTGAGTTCTGACGATTTGGCCCCATTCTTTCAGGTCGCTGTCTTTCCATCCGCTGACGGGTGAAGAAGTGTCTTTTATCATCGAGCATGATTCAGCTTTATCTGCAATATCCCAGGCAGTCCAACTGATTTGGTTGTCGCTCATCCATTGAAGCCAGTTCTGCCACTCCTGCTTGTCAATAGCGCCATCGCCCGAACCTTCCATTCCGCCACATTCTGAAACAAATAACGGTAATCCCTTTTGCAATGCAGTATTGGCTTTGTCGCGCAAAGGCTGTTTGCTGCTGGCGGCATAAAAATGCAAGGTGTACATTAGATTATCATACCCGGCAACAGGGTCGGCAGCAGCCACATCAACATCCGTATCCCAATGCGGCGAACCGACCAAAATAATATTTTTCTTTGCATTGGCGCGAATGGCTGCAATCACAGCTAAGGAATAGGCTTTTACTGTACCCCATGAAATATTTTCCGGCTCATTAAATATTTCATAAATAATGTTTGGACAATCTTTATATTTTTCCGTTACCAATTGGAAAAATCCTATGGCTTCATCCTGATAGATATTGTGGGAATGCCAATCAACTATCACATACATATCATTTTTGATTGCAGCATCAACAACTGCATACAGATGGTCGAGCGCAAATGTCGGATTGACGAGATAACCGCCGGGGGGATCCGTTGGTTCAACGCCAATGGCAGCGCGCAATACATCGCATTTCCAATCGCTTTTTAGCCAGGCAACTGTATTTTCGTTATAAAAACGGGGCCACCAGTTGTGCCATCCAAAACTGACGCCATGAAATACTACATCCTTGCCTTGTTGGTCAACAAGCGCTGTTCCGCTTACCGAAAGAAAACCGTGTTGACTTACAGAGCCTCCAATAATGGGAGCTTCCTTAGTTTTGAATTTCAAAGAAAAAGTTCCATTGTTGAGATTATTATAACCATCTCTTATTGCTCCTTTATCGATAAGCAGCGTATATTCAACGCCGTTTTTCAATGAACTGATTGTTATTTTCAGCGATTTCCCATCTACCGATGTATTTGAAACAGGAGAGCCATTCAGCGTTATCTTTGTTTTATCGGAAACATAAACTGCCTGGTCGAAAACAAAAGAAACAGAGTTCGTAGTTGCGCTAACCGTTGCATTTTCTTCCGGAATGGTCGAAAGCAACTTCATTGTATCTTCCCCGCCGGCGGGGTTATCTCCATTTTTTGAGCAGGAGAACAAAAAACCGAGGCAAAAGCAGAAAACCGGCAGTAAAGCGTTTTTTAATAATTGATTCATCATTTTTTATGTATTAATAAACAAGACCCTTTGCTTGTGGCTTAGGGTCTTGTTTGATTTATGAAGATTTTTTATAAACCTCTGACTATTTAACATACACTTTAGTTATAACTATATTTCCATCTCCGGCAAAGAGGATTCCTTGGCTACCGCTACCCTGCATTGCAATATTATCTAAATCCTTCTGAGTAATAGGAAATTCAAAATTCGTATAAGAAGGATCTATAGGTTTTTGATTACCGGCAGGAGAAGGTATTGCAACATAACCCTCAAAGTCAATCCACCAACTTCCAGTCATTATTTCCAATTTTCCGGCAGCTGAACATATAAAGTCAACGCCTAAAATCTTTCCCGGAGCCAATAAACTTACATCAATTGGAGCCCACATTTTTCCACTCCAGTCAATTGGTCCAAGGCTTCCTGTCCAGAGATCTATTGCTGTATCTCCAACATAAGAAAGCGCATCGGCGGAAACAATAGGAACCCCTGCAAGAGAAAATACCGTCACCTGCCCGAAAATCGCCTCTTGAGGCACAGTGATTACAATCTGTGTAGCCGATTGGCTGTCAAATGTTGTGATAGGATCGGTAACGCCTTTCATTACTATTTTCGTAACCAAATCGAGATTTGTTCCGGAAATAGTCAATTGGCTTCCCCGAGCAACCGGATTGGGAGACAGACCGGTAATTGCCGGTAAAACAACGTTCAATGTCGTTGCCGAAGGAGAGGGATACAACGAATAAGGATACAGGGTAACTACGCCGGGCGCCGTTTCAGCAGGCGGAGCAATGACAATTTGGGTAGCCGTATGGCTGATAAACGTTTTGATGGTATCGGGAACATTTGCCAGCATTATTCCGGTAACCAAATCGAAATCGGTACCTGTGATGGTCAACTGATCCTTTCCGCCGTAAACCGGATTGGGAGTCATATTGGTTATAACCGGCAGAACAATGTCCAGATTATATTCAGTAATAATCGTCATTGGTTTTGTTCCGGTTGCATAAAACTTTAATTGTCCGGTTTGAGCAGTCATTGGGACAGTTACTTCAATTTGAGATGCCGACTGGCTGACAAAATCAGTATCGGCAACGAGAATCGGGTTCACGTTATTATAAAAAGTGATGCCTGAAATCCAATCCAAGTGTACGCCTGAAATAGTAATAATGCTTCCCGGTTTAGCAAGAAGGGGTGTTCCGCTGGTTGTGCTAATATCCAAAATCTCCGCTTTAACTAAGAAATCAATTGGAGTTTTAGAAACAATATCTCCTTCCGGTGAACGTAAAGTAACATTACCGCGTTTAGCATTTGCCGGAACGACAAGCGTAATCAAAGTTGATGATTGGGAAATAAACGATGATTGAGAAACGCTATCGCCAACAAACACGATTTGCGTCACTTTATCCAGGTTATTTCCAACAAAACTGATTGTATCGCCTAATTGCACCCCTGAAGGTCCAAAACTGAATAATTCAACTTTCCCGTTATTAGATGAATTGTTATCATCTTTACAGGAGATTTCCCATCCCAAAAGTAAAATGAGACAGACAAAAATATAAATTGCTCTTTTCATATTCATTTAATTTTTAATTATTCACCAAGGTCGGTAAGTATAATCTTTGGAACAATGCGGAAATTATCATACGACATGTCGCATTGAAGCGTACCTGCTTCGCAGTAAACGAAAAGGCAGAAATATTTTCCATCCGCTGTAACGCCGCCCGGAAACCAGCTTTGCAAAGCGGAAGCCACATCCTCAAAAGGAATGCTAACCGTTTGCCATTTCCCTTGTGAATCAAACGGAGGCCACCAATTATAAAAAACAGCCCCGTCCCCCTTCGGCCCGGTCTTGTTTGATACCGCCGGATCGGTTACCCAAACTCTTACGCCGTTGGCATCAAAAGGTTTTGTGGTGCAAACCTCGAATTTGAAATAATAATCGCTCGGATGAAGAATTGCAGCATCGGGAACAGGGTAATAAGGAGGACCCCATGTGGCATATACCTGTGTCCAGGCCCAATCCCCCATAGTTTTGACTATGCGACAGTATTTTCCATTAATAAGCGGCGGATCTCCGGCGCCCGGTTTGGATATAACAGTACCATCCGTACCGGGGTTATCACTGCTGTCAAATCCTTGAATAATATTCCGGTTGTCGCGGAACCAGAAATTGGATGCCGTTTTACCAAAATTTGAAGCAACGATAAGTTGCCCCGGTTGAGCGCCTGCCGGCACTTTTACATGAATCAGGTTATTTGCGCTGTTCACAGAGATATCGCCATTTTCGCTTGATACGGTCAATCCGTTTATCAAGCTTCCCTCTGCTGAAGGGAATGTAACAGTAATTGGCAGATAGAAATACGCTCCATGAATGACTGCTGAATCACCTTCCGCAACATATTCGCAATCAATCGTGTTTACTGCCGGAGGATTAACTGTCAGCTTGAAATCGTGCAGCAGCGTATATCCGTCAGCAAAAATAAGTTTCAATTGGTTTGTTACAACATCCGGCAGTTCAGACGGCAAGTTGACTAAAATGGTTGTATTGGTAACATAAACCGGCGAAAAATACGCTTGTCGGTCATTCAGCCATATTTCCCTGACGGTTTGCAAATTACCTCCCACAATAGCTATCAGTTGTCCTTGTCCCCCAGCTACCAAAAGCGAATCTGCAGATGCCTGATTGGTGACGCGAATATAAGAAATATAGGGAGTTCCCGTATTTTTGTCATTATTATTATCGCATGACCAGTTAAATATTGTCGCTATCGCTGCGATAGCGCCAAATAAAATTGATTTATATATCTTTTTCATATCTATTCAATTTATTATTAATTATTGAGCATAATAATCTACCGCCGGTTCCTGTAAATTAGGCGCTGCAACAGCTTCTGAAGCCGGTATAGGCAGTCTGAAGTTACCTTCGTTGGCAGTAATATTTTTGACATCCCCCCAGGATGTTTTTACAATTGTCCACTTGGTCGGGTTAGGAAATACATCCGGATGCATGGCAAAAATTCCTCGATATTGTGAAGCGATAATGTCGAAGGTTTTTTGCGGATTCCAATAGTGCAATTGAACCAAATCGTACCAAACCGATGCTTCCATAGCAAATTCACAGCACCTTTCCTGAAAGATTTTATCCCATGTTAACGGTCCTTGCCTCCCCACGTCGTATGCCGGCAATCCCGCCCGGGTATGCACCGCATTGAAATACGCAATGGCAGTAGGATCGGTCGTAGAAGAGTTATTGTCTAATGCAGCTTCTGCATAAATCAAATACATTTCAGCCAGACGCATCATATAGGTGTCATTGGGATAATTTTGGAAACCTGAATTACCTCCCACATCAACTTTGTTCCCGATAATATATTTCTTTATATTTGCAGGGCTTGGGTCTCCTACTGAGCCGTCAAAAGTGCTTCCCAACGTATTATTCGGGAAAACGAACGGATTTTGACTAACTCCGTCAATGATTCGCGTAATTTCGGGATAAACAAAGCCGGGCATAAAAAACGTTTCGTGGAGCCGTTGGTCCAAAGTTCTTCCTTGAAGCGTATCGCCGGAGGTTCCGTAGAGTGCAAATCCTTCGTATTGCGAAAGCATCCAGAAAGTAGCAGTCATACCGCCTCCCCATGCGTCTCCATTACCGGTAATAGATGGATCCAGGGCTATTTGTGAAATAGTAGAATTATTATATCCATAAGTTCCACCCGGGGTATATATCCATTGAAGTTCAAACAATGATTCATTGTTATTGTTGTAATTAGTACCGTTAGGCGCTGCCAGAAAGAGGTCGCGATAAGAGGACAATAATTTTTTACCGCTTAAGTTAATCACCCTGTCTGCATAATATTTGGCGCTGTCTAAGAATTGTTGGTTTCTTACTCCATTTTCAGATTCTACGCCTGCCCTGGTCAGATAAAACCGAGCCAACATTCCTTCTGCCGACCATTTAGTTACTCTTCCTACGGCATAAGGAGTCTCCGGTAATTCATCCACCGCTTGCCGCATTTCGCTACAGATAAACTTCCAGATGCTTGGAACCGTATTTTTCCGAACGGACAAAGGGTCTGCCAATAGCTGCTGGTTATCGGTAATGATGGGAACTTCACCATAGTTCATCACTAAAAAGCGCAAAGCCAGCGCATGCATAAAATGCGTCTCGCCGATAGCCGCCTGTTTAACGGAAGGAGTTACATCCTTACCGGCATACCGCTCTATATTATTCCTTGTCGTATTGGCTTGACCTATGACATTAAAAAAAGCTTGCCACTCCTGTGCATTTATATCCGATTCGGGAGTGGTGGCAAATTTAACATTTTCTCTATTACCCCACAAATCCGTGAGAACTCCGCTTCTAATATCGGCAAGGTTAAACGTTGCTTTATCATTATAATTAAACCATGTAATGCTGTACAATAAAGCCGTTCCTGCCATCACCTGATCATCGGTTTGATAAAAGCTGGCATCTACAATGCTATCTTTAGGAGGTCTATCCAAAAAGCTGCTGGAGCAACTATTCAGTAAAAAAACAACTCCCAAAATTATGCTACAATTCTTTATATTCATTATTTTTTTCATTTGTCATCCTATTATTTAATTACAGATTCACATTTACAGTAAACGTATAGATAGGAGTTAACGGATAGTGTCCTCCGTCAACGCCGATTGTTTGAGAATTATCATACACATTTTGACCTACATAAGCGCCCACTTCCGGATCATATCCTTTGTATTTGGTGAAAGTAAACAGGTTTTGTGCGCTAAACGTCAATCGAATATCTTTTATCAGTTTTTGCTTGTTTACAAGCGACTTGGGAAGAGTATAAGTTAAACTGACATTTTTTATGCGGATAAAAGAACCGTCTTCCAGCCAACGGGTAGAGAATCGATTCCAGTTGCCGTTCAAATCGGTATCATTTATTCGGGGTATTGTCGCATTCGGATTCGACAATGTAACAGAACCATCTTCATTGATAACCGGTCTGGCATAATCGAAAGCCCCCAATAACAAGTTCACGCTTGACCAGACATTGTTCGTTTTAGAGTTTTGCATCGCCAAATAGTTATAAATATTATTTCCATATACGTATGTAAGAAGAATATTCAGGTCAAATCCTTTGTAAGAAAAGGTATTGGTGAATCCTCCATTCAGTTTGGGCCATGGGCTTCCGATGGTGGTCTGGTCATGAATATCAATGATGCCGTCCGGCTTACCCTCGGGACCGCTAATGTCTTTATATTTCACATCTCCAACCCAAATCCCGTTAGATTGATCTGTCGGCAACCTGTGTCCCGCATTATCTACCGGAACCGCGCTATTGTCAATATCATCGAGTGATTGATACAATCCGTCGTAAATATATCCTACAAATTGCCATGGAGCCTGTCCCACTTGCGATACCTGTTGAAAATTACCCATCCACCAAGCGCTCCGATATATTTGAGCGCTATTTGAATACAATTTTGTAACTTTTGTTTTGAATTTTGATATGTTGAAATTGGTAGTCCATGTAAAATCTTTGGTAGCAATATTGGTTGTATTCAAAGAAAATTGCCAACCGTTATTTTGTAATGCCCCGATATTCACTACAGGCTTACCGATCGAACCCATACCCTCTACTCCCATATAATATGGCAACGGATTGTCCATTATCAGGTTATCGGTATTTTTCCTGTAAATGTCGCCTTCAATTTGAATTCTGTTTTTAAGAAACCAAAAATTGAAACCCACATCATAGGATGTAGTCGATTCCCATTTCAAATTCGGATTAGCGTAACGACTCGGTAAAAAACCTGTTCCCCATGGTGAAGGTCCGGAATTCAAACTCGAATATATTCCTCCCCATCCCGGATTTCCTGTCGTTCCCCATTCCAATCTCAGTTTAGCTTCGTTCATAAAATCGAGATGATACCAAGGCTCTTTCGAGATTCGCCATGCAACTGATGCAGCAGGGAAAGTTCCCCATCTGTTATTCGCCCCGAATGAGGAATTACCATCCGCTCGAATGGATGCAAACAGTATATAGCGTTCCCCAAAATTATAATTAAGCCGTCCCATATATGAATCCTGGGCTCCATCGCCATGTCCGCCGGAATTGGTTGCAGTGTTCGGATCTCCGGCATTCAAGTCAAAAACATTATCCGTAAGATATCCTTCCCGATAGCCGCCCAAGTTTTTCCACGTATAAGACATCGCTTCGTGGCTTGCCATGATATCGAAATGGTGTTTTCCGAGGTCTTTCGAATACTGGAGCAGCTCGAGCAAACTCCACCATGTATTGAGACTTGTATTATCGCTATATTTAGCAACGGTGTTAATGTCCCATCCGATTTTATATTTCGGTTTATAATAGATTCCATTGTAAGTACCGAGGTTGGTATTCAACTCCATCCTGTAAAATAATCCTTTCATCAGGTCAATTTGCATATTGGCGCCTCCGGTGAACTGTCTTTTCGTATCGCGGTTAGTAATTAAGCTTACACTCGCCAATGGATTAGTTGGAACCCATCGAGTTGCGCCATTCAGATTATCGCCCCCGCCCCATGTTCCGTCGAGGTTCTTTACGGGAATCTGAGAAGGCGTACTCAATGCACGGGAAATAATGCCTTCCGAAGTCGTTGTTACTTTTTCATCGATCTGGCTGTAATTTAAGTTCAAACCCAAAGTTAACCATTTAAACGCTTTGTTATCCAGATTCAGACGAAACCCGTAGCGATTGAAACCCGAGCCTTGAGCCACACCCTGTTGGTTCAAATATTCTCCCGACAGAAAATAAGTCAATTTCTCGCTGCCGCCGCTTAAGCTTGCAGAATGTTTATACATTGCTGACCTTCGAAACAATTCGCTTTGCCAATCGGTGCCGGGTCCTAACAAAGAAGGGTCTAAAAATTCACCAGGAGTATTATTCAGACCTTTATATTCATACTGCATTTGGGCATATTGCTGAAGATTCATTACAGGCAAATGCTTGGGCGGCATTTGTTCAGTTAATTGATACCCGTAGTTTACTCTTACATCTCCCGCTTTCCCTCTTTTGGTAGTAATCAGAATAACTCCATTGGTAGCTGAAGAGCCATACAACGCCGAAGCTGCCGGACCTTGCAAAATCTGCATATCTGCAATATCGGAAGGGTTAAGTGTAGCAAGCGGATTACTTCCTGTTTGAGAAGCGCCGGACGATCCCTTGATTTGCACTCCGTCAATGACATACAAAGGTTCATTGCTACCATTGATAGAGTTAACGCCTCGAATATTAACGGAGATAGCCCCGCCCGGTTGTCCCGAATTTTGCGTAATATACACGCCGGCTGCCCGTCCCTGAATCGCCTGTTCA
>JGI20166J26741_11623697_pt1 | contig 11481 bp, 12 predicted proteins | sample TergutCu122P5_FD_26741 | JGI IMG/M metagenome (IMG submission 26741) | reverse complement strand
AAGTCCCCGCTATACAACGCCACCATCGTGAGCGTGCTGCGCGCGCTCGCTGTCTGGCTATTTCAAATGTTCGGTTTCTTTATGGACTGCCCTCGTACAGAGTTGAAGATATGACAGTTTATTTCATTGTATTACAAAATTTTAAGTCTGAGAAAACAGTGTCTTTAATTTCCATGGAAAGGGGTGAAATGGAACTTGCAGCTCAGTCAATATAATGACCAAGCAGGGTGCATGACTGCAGAATTAGGTTTTGATACCTGTCAGGGGCAGAGATTTTTGTTCTCCTCAAAATTGTCCACACCTGCCCTGGGGCCATGCAGTCATTGGCAGTGAGTACTTGGAGGTTGCTTTCTCTGGAAACATGGAGACAGTACTGAAATTGAGAATGTGTGGGGCACTGCACAGTCTAAAAGAAGGTGGGAGTAGTGCCAACATTTTGGCTGAAGTTTTCCTATTTATCCCAGTTTTCTGTAAGAGCATAGCTATAACTTGAACACCTATAATATGGGCAAATGCTTTAGTGATTTCAAATTACACACACTAATGTTAGAATAATTTTTAACATTTTCCTGTTACAGTGATAATTATATCTAAATGTTTTAAATTTTTTACGATATGTTACTGTGGGTTCAGGAATGACTAGTGAAATGCCAGTGTTTTTCTGCAGGAACGCGATAAATTTGCATCAGAACTATCCCAATGCCAGCTGCCAAATCGAGTTGCTGGTGACAACTTGAGTGATGCAGTTCAGCTGTGGCGTGAGGGACTCCTCACCAACTGGGAGTATCTCATGCAGCTTAACAAGATGGCCGGTCGTTCATATAATGATCTTATGCAGTATCCTGTTTTTCCTTTTGTGATTGCTGACTATACTGGTCAAGTGCTTGACCTTACTGATCCGCATGTCTACAGGTACTTTTGTTTGCTGATAACTGTAACTGTCCTTACTTTGTGTCATGTCATGAGTGACATAAATCACATTGTGAAGTTCCTGATTCTTTTTGAGTTCACTGAAATGGATACAGACAACTATTTCTTATGGCATACAACATTTATTACTTTTCTGGACCTGGGAGGCAGTGTTTACATTGTTGCTGTCAAGTACAGTCTACATGCTGTATTAACCACACAGGCAGAGACAGTCTTCATAAGCTAGCAGGTACTCAGTCAAAGAAGTTGCTTACTGAGAACTGCACTCTTCTGGGTCATTATGCAGCGAGTAGCGGTAATTTCTTAAAGATGTTTCCAGGGCAACCTATCAGTTCCACCTTCAGGGGTCAAGAATCCAAAAGATCTTGACCCCTGAAGGTGGAACTGATAGGTTGTGCTGAAACGTCGTTAAGCATCCGAAAGATCTTTTGGATTCTTGACCCCTGAAGTTGGAACCGATAGGTTGTCCCAAAACTTTGGTAAGAAATTACCACTACTTGCTGCCAAATAACCCAGAAGGGTGCAGTTCTCATCTCCTTTGTGGCAGAAGCCTGGAATCATGCAAGCTGCTTACAGTTTGTGGGATCATAATTTTCATTACCCCATTTGTAAGAGCCCAACATTGCACCCTGGTCTGAGCCAGATGAATTTTGTCAATAACTATGTAGTCTAGTCTTTCTTCTTTTGACCTTCATAATAATATTAAAAGTTTTTGTTCCTTAAATTTGAAAGTGTGCATTGTGTTGTGCTATTCATTCCAGAAATTTCAAAAAACCAATGGCAGTTCAAGACAAGAAGAATGAGCAACATTATATCAACAATTATAATGTAAGTTGACATTCATCAGATGTATTGTTTAAATAATTTATGTAAATTTTAACCCTTCTTTCAAAGCTTTTTTCATCCTTTTGCTGTCATATTATTCTCCTTCTCCTCTTTCTCCTCCTCTTCTTTCCTCTCCTCCTCCTCAAGCACTATAGTCTGTTGTGGACTGTGGCTTCCAGTGCAGTCTTCCTCTATTCCCGACATTCTGTGACCATTGCCTGCCTGTTTTTTCTCCATTTCATCTTTGTCTCTTGTCATAGCATGGGCAGACAGCATGGTGATGTTTGTGAACCTTCCCTTGGATCTTATTTTACAAAACCTTTCGCTAATTGGTTCAAATCCTATCAAGTTCTTTTTAATCTTCATGTTTTACTGTCATATTGACATGTTTTTATTTTGGTTGCATGTCAACCACCATTCTGTTACCAGTGTCCATACAATGTGATTACAGTCTGTGTAACTGATATTCCTGTAACAAGAGTTAAAAGTTTTGTAGTTCATAGTGATTAGTTTTTGATTGCTGTATTTTAATTTCACAGGGACAGATGTAGTGAAAAGTAGTACCATTATGTGTGAACAAATACACTGATTTTACATGAAAGTATAATTTGGAAAATATGTTCTTCATTAACTCAGTTTCATTCAGACACACAATTTCATTTTAATAATTTTAAAGTAATTTTTATTCTTGTTATAATAACATTAAACTGTCACTGTTATCATATTTTTCCTTTGGGAAGCTTTAAGACAGGTTGTTTTAAGCATAGACACTTCTGAATTTAAAATTTTGTCTTCTTGAAGTGGCTTGTATTTTTATGTGTGGATGTAACATGATTGATGTTGCTTGGACTCTTGTGGTTTTAAGAGTCATCACTTCACTTGTAGCGAGAGTCAGGATAATGCTGTCAGTGTAGTGGCTAGGCCGTTGACGGTACAAGTGATGGATTGCGATTTGATTCCCAGCACGTGCAAGGGATTTCTGCATATAGCCTAGCTTTGGGGCCCACTGTGCCTCCAATTCAGTGGGTGTCAGTGGGCATATCCCAGGGGAAAGTGGCCGGGTTGGAGGTGGTGCAGCTGACCATTCATCTCTGACTGGTGCGTAGGTTAAGAATAAGTGCAGCTACATCATCATATGACATCAACATAGACAGTTTTACCTTGATTTTCATTATGTACATAGTCATGATGGGTCGGTCTGTGCGAAATGTTACTTCAAGTTGCAGTGGAAGCAGAACATTCTGAAGGCTGTGCTTAAATGGAACTGGAATGTGTTGTGCTTTGTTGTGTCCATTGATTTTGAGAGAATGTTGCTGATGTTGCATACTTCATATTTTTGCAATTACTCTGTTGTCTTTTTATGCTTGTGCCTGTTTTTTTAACTTGTAAACATATTAATAACTTCATGTTGTTGTACCTAATAGTTCCTTGCTGTTTTACAGTATCTGAAACAGGAACTGATGGAAGGACCCCATCTGGTCACCCTCAACCAAGAACCTTATCATTATGGGTCCCATTATTCCAATTCGGGTACGATACTTCACTTCCTGGTTCGACTGCCGCCCTTCACGCGGATGTTCCTTACTTATCAAGGTAACTGTGAAAACCGTACTTTTTTATTCATTGACATATCATTGTATCGAATGACAAGGCACTGCTAACCATCTAATACAGCCACTGCATTTGTTGTGGTTTGTTACACTATGCCCAATATGTTTCAAACCTTTTAGTTCATTATTTTGATTGTGTATCATATGCCATTTAAAAGTTGTGAAGGAACCCTGGTGGAAACCTAACGAAGCCTCTGAAGGAAGCCTAATTTGAATGTTTGTATGATGTTAATAAACTGGTTGACTCCATGGAGAAGCTGATCATCGCCGGGCTGGGCAAAAACTTTGCCGTCTTTGTTGGCGCAAGTTCACAAGAATCTGCCACTGGACCTTGTCCTGTGCCAGTTGCATCCAGTCCATGCCCTTTGACTCCATTATTCTTTGGTAGGCCATTGTAATATTGGCTGAGTTTGCTTCACTTCAAGGGTCATCTTAGCATAGGAACTAAATGAACTTTCACATTTATCTTCCAAGTCTTTAAACATATTTTAATACAATCTGCTTTTGGTATGTGGCACATACAAGGTTGGTTGTTAAGTTCCCAGAACAATTTTATTGTGTGTCCTATTCTGGTTCATTAGACTTTATTATGTCAAAATCATATCTGTGCATGTTTCAGCTTGTGCAGACTCTGATTTCAGTACTTTAGGCCTAGTTGTGTTGGCCATGGCAGAAATGGGATGTGTGTGTTTATATTTCATTGAAAAATGAACAATAGTAATGTAGAAGAAAGAACAAGCATTAAGGTTTGTGTAAAATTATTACTGGAAATGCAACATGGTGTTGTCAGTATGACCAGGAAGCAAATCACAAACCAAGCAGAGCAATAAAGTGGAAAGATTAAACTGGGTTAGGATTTTACAGAGCAAGACATTGTATTGGCTGTGCCATAGCATAGGTGGTTAGTTACCAGCTGCACTGCAGAGACCCAGGTTCAATTCCAGACCACTCTCTGTAGGATTTGTGGCATATAGTGGGAAAAGGGGACAGGTTTTTCTGCAACTGCTTTGATCTTCCCATGTTAATATCGTTCCACCAATGCTGTATACTTACTCACTTATACATTTATAACTGATGTTATGTATTCTCAGTAATTGACAGCATCAGTAAATTACACATATAAAAAAAATATGAGTTTGGTCCAGTAGTTGCAGTAATGTTGTGTTTATTTGCAGATGATAACTTTGATCTTCCTGATCGAACATTCCATTCTCTGCATACAACATGGCGACTCACAAGTTCAGATTCAACTACTGATGTGAAGGAACTCATCCCTGAGTTTTTTTTCCTACCAGAGTTCTTGCAGAATTCAGAAGGTATGATCTCAAAGGACTTTTGTTCTTCCTTATCCCCTCCTTTTTGATCTTTTCTCCCTTCTGCTCCCTGTTGCTTTAAATTTAACACATATTTTCACATATCATTTTTGTTCATATACATTTGAGGTTGTACATGGCTTAATTATTATTTATAAAATGAAAATATTCCTTCATAAACTGAAACAATGATGAGAGTGTTTCTGCTTTATCTCCCGATCTTGATAAAATTTATGATGAAGACAAAGTTACAAAGATGCTGATTAATTAAATATTTTGCCATGTATACATTTTTTGTTATTGTGACCTGTTTCTTCTCATGGGTACTCATTCACTGAAATAAAGTGGCTGGGTCATGAAGTTGACCACTTGGCTCCAGCCCTTGTCAAAGTTAAGGATGCATGGAGGTATACTTCCACTTCCCCCAGTTCCGACATGGCATTCACAGGGGCAACTTTTTCTTAATGATATGTTTTCGTGAAACTTTAACATTTATTTGAGTATAAACTGTAGCAAAAATGTATCTACTTTTGTCGAATTTTCAGTCAAATATACATATTCACTTCTGGACTCATTGCAGTAAAGACTTTTTGAGCAATCAGCTGTGCTGTAATGAAGTTATTATTCAGTGCGTCAACACCTGTTGCTATCTGTAACTTCCTCAGACAACAGGCGGTGACAGTCTGAAAAGCCAGATATTAAGTCCATTTACGAATGGCTGATTGCCTGAGTGACTTCGTGGCCTTCTTTGCCAAGAAGAATTCAGATCTTATACAGTGCGAAGGGAAATTCACACATAGCTATATATGCTGGTGCTTTTCAGAGTTTGACTTCGGAGTTCGTCAAAGTGGAGACCGAGTAAGTGATGTTGAGTTGCCTCCATGGAGCCACGGTGATGCCAGACGCTTTGTTTTGATCCATCGTCAGGCTCTCGAGTCGGCACATGCTCGTGAAAACTTGCCCTTCTGGATTGACCTTGTCTTTGGATACAAACAAACTGGCAAAGCAGCTGTTGATGCCATCAATGTGTTCCATCCTGCGGTATGTTTTCAGTTTGTTTGTATGTCTAAAACAGCTGGGACAGCATAATTGCAACAGTGTGTAGACTACAGGTTATATGACTGGGAAATTGGAGTTCAATGGGTCTGGGACCCACTCTGTGTGCTAGTCAGTGGATACTAAGGGTTTTTTCTCCAGAGTGAAAGCAGCTTGGGCATGTAGCTGACCACTGATCCACATGGCTTCATGGTATATATACCAGTAACATAAGTATACCATAGACAAAACTTTAACATATGCATCAGAAACCTGGATACTAACAAAGAGAGATAGAAAGCAAATAAACATTTTTGAAAGGAAAGTCTGTAGAAGAATTTTAGGCCCAGTATATGACAATGAAAAAGAAAATTGGAGAATATTAACCAATAAAGAAATTTATGCAATGGTTAAAAAACCCACTGTGACAGAGACAGTAAGGTTAAATAGATTACGTTGGTTTGGGAATGTACAGAGAATGGAAGAAAATAGAATTCCCAAAAAAGTTTTACATGTGAATTTGAAAACAAGGCTGAGAGGTAGACCAAGAAATAGATATGCAAGATGAAGTGAGGGACGATGCAAGCCTAGTTGGTGGAGAGGGGTGGAAGGAAAGGGTATATGACAGAGAGGAATGGAAGACGCTCCTGAGAATGGCAAGGAATTGTCGCATTCTGCACGTGCCAATGAAATGAATGAATGGCTGAATAAGTATACCCCTTCAAATTTGAACTTTATTGGCCATACATTTTCCTATAGTAATGGTGCAAGCATTTGACCCAGTTGACAGGCATTGCTTTTTTTTTTTGTGGGGAGGGGGTACTATTACTTTGGCCTTCTTAGTTAAAATCTGCCTTCCAGTCAGACAGTATCAGAACAGAAAAGTTCGCTGTTCTCATTTGTTGTAGGTTAACAAAATCTTACAAGGGCTTGAGTGCATTTATAATATTAAAAAATCGTGGAAATGAATTTTTTGAGTTGGAGAGAAACAGGAACATTGTAATGTAACACTGGCAGTTTGCTTATTTAAGTTAAGTATAATGACTTAGTTGGTAGATTCATATAAGAAATCTATCTTCTTTTGTAAATGTAAACTAAACGTAATGTGTGTAGTAAGTATACATATATATGTGTGTGTATAAAGCACCCTGTTAGTTCATTAACATGAAAGATCTGAATAGGTAAGTCTTACAATTGCACAAAGGATATCTTGATGCAGTTGGGCTCTTACAGATTGGGTATGCTGCATGGGCAATACTACTGCAGTTTTGAGAAGCTGGGAATGTTTGATAAACTGTGCAGTGGCAAGTTAGCTTCCCTTTCCCCCACCCCCATGCACATACATTACGGTGGACCACTCAATATGTGGCTTACGGGCAGCATGTTGCTCACCACACAGCATTATGTTGCCTGAGAAGACATTTAAGATGAGAAAACTTCATTCAACCCTTGCCATGGCAAATCTGAGATAGAACCTGAAACAATTTTTAAAACTTATGAGATGTTTGTGTATAGATACATACATTATATTACTCATTCATTGGGTAAAAATGTGCTAAAATAGAAACACCCTAGTGGAGGTCATGAAGTGCATGTTTAATAAATTTTTCCTATTAATGTCAGTATTTCTTAATTTTATATGATGTATAGATAAATACACAGATAATATTATACATATAATTATATATATATATGTATAATTATTCATATTTCATCCAGTGTATTGAATTTCATATTGCCCGCTTGCTGACCAAATTTTACCTAAATTTCCCGCACTACCTAAAAGGTTAAGTGAAACTGCATTATGGTGTATTATAGTTAGTTTAAATGTGTGATTGTCAAAACTGTTACATCTTAGACATACTGTGGTTTTGATGGAGAGAAAATACGTGACCCTTTGGAGAGGAAAGCATGGAAGACGATGGTAAAGACATATGGACAAACTCCACGACAACTATTTCGTTCAGCTCATCCAATGGTGGTTCAGTCCCTGGCTTCACGGACACTGTCTTCATCTGTGGTGAGTTGTTCATAATAATGGCAATAATTGTCTGCACATAAAGATATGAGGTGACCCTGCTACATTATATGGAGCCAAGTGTCACATTTTGACACATTATTTAAATGAGATATTTTGGCTGTGTGTGATCACTGAATTTTGTGTGTCTTAAAGCTTATTGCCAATCCATAGGAATAAATAACAGTGAGACAGGAGGAGAAATCGTGTAAAAGCAATAAGTGTTACGTATTCCGAGTGTTTGTGTGTGTAGCTTTAGTTATCCAGCATGCGAAGCGAATGCTGGATAACTGAGGCTGGCTAAGGCTGTGGCTTCTCCGGATCTACTGTATTTCTCCACATTTTGTCATAAATGGCACAGTTTTTGAAAGAAACTTGTTGAACATAAAACATGTCTTTTTGTTTTCTCTACAATGTTTGTGTGAAACATATCTCACTCTATGAAGAATTCAGCAAGCTATCATAAATGTACATAGGTCTTTGTGTAAAGTACTCATCATTTTGTCATTTTTTAATGTTGCTTCAATTTTCTTGATAGATTTTCGAAAAGTACTCAAATGTCAAATTTCCTGAGAGACAGGCAAACATACCGAAGCTAGTAGTTGCATTTCACAATTTTCTGAATGTGTCTAGAAAGGGGGAGAAAATTGTCTTTCTATTTATTTAGGTTTTTGTGTGTGTGTGTGTGTGTGTGTGTGTATGTGTGTGTGTGTGTGTGTGTGTGTGTGTGTGTGTGTGGAACAAGAATGCGCTGATATTTACAGGCTCTAACAGGGCTGCCACAATAAGTGAGACTTAAATATGAAACTTATCATCCACATGGCATTTTTAATAATGTATACATTGTATTAATGTTAATTGTAGTATGATTAGTGAATAATGATTTGGAAGACATGGGGAAGGAATTGGCCAGGCCTAATGAAGGTAACCTTACAGTAATTTTTTGGAGGGACTGAAAAAAATGAAAAGCCTCAGCATCAGTGTGCCAAGATTTGGAAAGATGTCTTCCGAAAACAAAGTAGGAATAGTGTCTAGTGAACCACAGTTTTTCAGTATAGTTGTAGTGAAATATGCAGCAGTAATCACAAAGCTTTTCCTTGGCTTGACAGAGGGAGGTAGTTCCAGGTGTGAAGGGTTTGTTGTGGGGAAGTTACGTTGGCTCCCTTGCTGATCCAGATCCTGTAGTGGTATGGAAGCATCAGCATCGCACTCCTGTCGCCAGCCTGGTTCCTTTATTGACTAATGATGTGTTTGGACTGGCTCCACAGACATCCATTCTACTTAAGTACAGCAAAGAAAAAGGTAATTTAAAAAGGAAGTATTTAATGCATTTGGTTTTAGAAATAATTTCTGGAAAGAAGATTGAATATTATTTACTATATACCAAGAGTGTAGCAGGCAAGATGACAATATTCATTATAAAAACATTATTTGTTTTCAGAATAAAAATAGTTGTGTTGACTGCTTCAGTCTTCTTACATAATTTATGACACACAGTAGTGTGTTTTCTATTTATATTTCATAGGGTACATAACTTTCAACATTCTCTGTGATTAAAAAAAACTTTATGGAACAGAGGCCTTCCTGAGAAGCTTACAGGTCCTGAGCTAGTCAAGAAATTCCCCACATTTTATGGAACCTGAAGGTGCATTACCGCATTCACAGTTCCCTGCCACCTATCCCTATCCTGAGCCAGCTCGATCCACCCCATACCCCCACATTGCACTTCCTGAAGATCAATTTTAATATTATCTCCCATCCATGGCTAAGTCTTCCAAGTTCTCTGTGATACAAACAAATATTAAGGTGCTTCTTTTCAGGCTTTGTTTGATGTTTGTTAAATCAGTGGAATAATAACCATGTTGAAGGATGTTTTGTTGGAATTTGTCCATTCCCCTAATTTTTTTGTATAAAAATTGCACCGTTTTCATGTGGAGGTAGCAGGATACGAATTTCTACTCTTTGGGGCCATAGCATAGACATTATATGACTAGGCTGTGGGGTGGACAATCCAAGACAAGAGATTTTTCTGTTCTCCAAAATGTCCAGATCAGGTTTGGGGTTGACCCAGTCTTCTATTCAGTGGGTTAGAGGGGGTTCTTTCCCTGAAGAAAAGTGGACAGGATGTGAGGCCAACCACTCACGTCCATTTAGGGGTCCAACAGAGTTGTGACCCCTTTATATTCTGCCCACCTGAAGACTGCAGTGAAGCATATTTCTGAAGTGTTGTTATTTTACATTAAAAAATTTAGATTTTCCCAACAACTTTTCAGTGAAGACTCAAATATCAAATTATACAAAAAATCGTCCAGTGGTAGCCAAGTTGATAAATGTGGACAGATGTGATGGAGCTCATAAACGTTTTTTGCGACTTTGCAAATGCACGTAATATCTGGTTTAACTACTTAGCCTTGAACATAGAAGGGTAGTTTGGAAGTAGTGCACTGGTGTTTCAGAATGACTTGCTGCCTCCATCATTGCCAGATTACATGGTGTCACTTCCTGGAAAGTTACAGTCTTCAAAGTCACTCCTGTGATAATGTGAAATCTCAACCAATGATCTGTTAGAATGTTGCATGATTGAAGTTGTATGGCATTGTGCAACCAAACATCATCAGTGCTTGTATTTGTACTCTTACAGGGCTCAGCATGGTCAATGCTACATCAGTACTGGGGGCAGCATTGGTTACATGGGGTCATGCAGATGGTGTTGTGAGAGTGAAGATGAAAAAGGAGCAACCCCCATGGCCTGTCGTCAAATCTCCTGGTCTGGACCCGGTAAATTAAGCACTGTAATTTGATAGTTTAAAAGAGCCATTTGTAGTAGCAGCTGCATTCCTGCAGAGTGCCTCTTGAAATAACTGTCCTTATATTACAACTTCAGTATGGCTAAACAGACCTTCATGAGAAGTTTCACAGAGAATTTTACAAAAACTTGTTGAGCTATCTTCATTTCCTTTAACATAAGACAATTTTAATGCCCTGTAGTCAAGTGTAGTAAGAAATATGTGAATTGAAGTACTCTTAATAGGATCTGTAGTGAAGTGAACATGCCATGGTGGTTATGCTGTGTGTGCATTTCCATATTGTTAGGTATCCTTATCATTTGTTGTGTTCCCTTTTAAGAGGTCAGGTCAGGATATTTAGTCAGTAGGTGTTGTGATGGTGGGGAGATATACTTACTACAAACGTTTGTAGAGCAGAAGTAAACATTTTGTCTGTAAAAGTCAATGGAGAAATATATAAAGCTCCTCATTAATAAAATATGATACAGCACATCTGAGAAGCATTTAGTTTGTCTGAGAGTGTTGTGATAAAAGTGATAAAATGCTGTTTTTCTTCTAAAAGTAATTTTTTGAAATGTTTATATGAATAAGTGTTATTATGTCATCTTTATTCTGCTGTAGCTGCTGTTGTGACTTTCATAAGGTAGGGCAAATACTGTGGCAGTAATTTTATTTCATTGTAAGATGCTGCTTTTTTTAAATTTTGGCCATATTGATTTATGTATTTATAAGATGTCGAATGGTGATGTCAGTAGATAAGGCTATATTGTTTTATGCTTTCTTTTGGGCGATTTCCCGGCGTCTGACATTTATATGCCGACGTTTCGGAACACTCTGTCTGTTCCATCTTCATAGGCAGGTAGGTGCGTGTAGAATGAACTCAGCTGAGGGCATGTTGGGTATTATACGGGAAAAGCTTTGGTTTGGAAATGGTCTGAGCCATTAGGATGGGGGGGACAGAGTGG
>JGI20166J26741_11623586_pt1 | contig 11482 bp, 12 predicted proteins | sample TergutCu122P5_FD_26741 | JGI IMG/M metagenome (IMG submission 26741) | reverse complement strand
ACTGAACTGAATGATACAAGCAAGCATTCCCTGACTTCAGTCTGCTCTTATTTTCTTCCTGGATAGAATTTTGATTTGTTAAGGTTGTTCCCAAATATTTGAACTCTTTCACCCTTTCAAAGGAACTATTATCAGTCTTTATGTTGTGGCAAATGTCTGATTAGTTGATAGTGTAATGATATAACAACAAGAACTGAATGTGACTGCATGGATATCTGTAACAAAGCCAATGGTGTGCACAGTTCATTTGAATGAAGCTCACACAAAAACAAGTACTGACCTACGAAACAAGTGGAAAACGTAGTCACTGACACTGATTATTAGCATGGAACCGACTGTTTCATGTTTGGAGCAACAAGAGGCCAACAGCCCTAATGCCTGGTGCATGATCATTGAGTTACTAATAGTGACTTGTGTACATACAGCCAGCAACATAGTTAGTCGATGTCATGAAATTAGATACGTGAAGGTCATGGAGCATATTGGCTGCCCTTACAACACAGCTGTATGTTTGCAGTGCATCACTGCTGGCTGCAAGTTGTCTGTTATCTGCACTACAGAACAGTCTGAAACATACCCTGCCATGGCACTGTTTTGTTCTGGATTCTAATTGTAATTTGCTTTTTCATAAGATCATATCCATTACAATTTGTGCCTTGCATTAAACTGTTGAGCATGGTATGGTGATAATGCAAGATTAATTTGAAATGTCATCACTTGTTACATTGCCAGTGGAGCTGGGCATATTGGAAATAGTATGAGAACAGAAGTCACAACAAATGTTTAAAATGTACATAAGTTTTTTGGATATATTTTTGAGATACCTGAATTTTTGACAATTCATATTCCCAAAGAACTCAAGAAATAATAGTGAAAGCATGTTCTGTACATTGCAACCAAGCAAAAGGCATTTGTATTGAATCTTCCAGTTACTAATTAGATAATCTAGTGTATTTTCTCCAGATTATGGTCTTCTGGGATATTGTCCCCTTTAGTTTAGCGGCTAGGTACCAGTGTTTTTGAGGAACCTGCCATCTGTGTCACCTCCCTGAAGATGTATGCAGTAGCTTGCAGCGAAACTTTGGTGGCTGCATACCAAAATATATGACAGCATAGCATAGAAGACTGTAATCTTTATTCTGCTGACCATGAGAAGCTCACATCACAAATGTTCTTTGCATTGTATGTTCGCCTGTATTTTCTCATAAACTAAAGTCATATTGATATGTGGTTTATTGAACCTGTGTCAATTTATATTGTTGGTAGCAGTGCACAATATTTTGTAGCTGACAACAGTGCAAAGGTAACACATTTTTGCATTTTCATGGCAAAACCGAAAACTTTTATAATGTTGACAGCTATATGTAGATTGGCTACAGTACAAAGGGAACACATTATTTTGTTTCTGTGGCAAGAACAGTTATGCCAATGCACCATAATGTTATGTTATACATACATTGCCTGTCTTGCTGGTATTATTTGAACACTAACAGTTGAGCAAAATCCACAAACTAGGTAGTCTGAAACAAAATATGCTATTGAGGATTCAGATGTTCTGGGATGTGATTATGGTACAGCTGTTCGCAACGTTTCAGAGGAATGCGTTGCCTTTCCCTTGAAGGGGTCTCAAGGAGCCCAAGGATGGACCGTTGAAGATGAAGGCACTGTGTTTTCGCAGAATGTCGCAGGGCTGTTTCTAGGGACCCTAAGATCAAGCTGGGATCTTTGGTGGCTCCCTCAGGGAGGCATACGTAATCCAAGGGGGAAGCCTTAGACCTCTTGCTTGCTACTCATGGTCCTAACTTGGAGGTTACTGAGGAGATGGCGGTCGCTGCTTCTGTCTGCCGCACCAAATGTTTTGACTGGCAGTTAGCTGCGAGTGTTGTCACTTATAGGCGTGTGGAATGGGTGGCATATTCCCGGCCCTGTTGCAAGAGGGATGGAAGCTTGTTGTCCCTTACCTGGTCAGGATTGTTTGCGCCTGCCTGGATACTGGCTATGTTCCAACCATATGGCTTCAGGTCAAGGTAGTGTTTATACCTAACCCCGATAGGAATTCCTGTAGTGGACCTAGGGATTTTAGACCTATCAGTCTCACATCATTCTTACTTAAGACCATGGAGAAGCTGGTAGATAGGTCTGGCTTTAGTGCCATTGCATCCCAATCAGCATGCTTACCAGGCTGGGAAATCCTTGGAAACGGCCCTTAAACAGCTCATGGTTTGGGTTGAGAAGGTGCTTGACCAGCAGGAGACTCTGGGTGTTTTCTTAGATATAGAGGGGGCACGTAATAACATCTCTTATGACTCCGTATATGCTGCTTTTGTCAGACATGTGGTTGATCACACCATTGTACGGTGCATTGACGCTACCCTCGAAGGCTGCCTGACTGCGGCAGCTCTTAATGGATTTTCCGGGAGGATTGCAGTATCCAGGGGTGTGTTGTCACCACTTCTGTGGTGCCGTATTGTTGATGATCTGATAGCAAGACTCAGTGGGAGTGGAATGTATGTACAGGCTACGCAGATGACATTTGTCATCTAGTGGTGGAGAAATGCCCAAACACGGTGTCAGGGCTCAAGCATTGGGCCCTTCATACTGTAGAGATATGGTGCAACGAGGTCAGTTTGTCAGTTAAGCTCAACAAAACTGACCTCGTTGTATTTACAAGGAGAAGGAAACTCTCTGGTTTCTTGGAACCACATTTTTTTGGGTTTACTCTACTTCGCTGTATACCGGTCAAGTATCTGTGGGTAGCCCTGGATTCTCGACTGATTTGGAGGGAGCATGTGGATGTCAAGGTGAAGAAGGCTCACAATCTGATGTGGGCCTGTAGGAGGGCCTGTGGTGCAACATGGGGCCTGAGACCCAAGGTGGTCCATTGACTCTACATCTCTTATCATTGGCCATCCATCACTTTTGCATTCTCACTTTGGTCGCCTGGCTGTCAGATGGCTAGTGTCAAGAAAAGACGAAGCAAAATACAAAGACTTGCATGCTTTGGGACAACGGGAGCAAAGCACACTACTCCTACTGGTGCTATGGAGGCACTGGCTTCCCTCCACTGGAGCTGGTGATGCACGGTGAAGTGAGGTAAGCTGTACATCATCTCTGGAGTCTGGGATGTTGGTCCTACCTTCACCCAAATATATTAGAATATTGATGCAGCTTAAGAGGTCAGATCCTAAATTTAATATGGGGGTCAATGTTATGTGGCCAGCTTTTAATCTTGAACCCCATTATAGGGTTACTGTGTTGACTATATAAGAGTGGACCATAGGACCTGGGACTCCTCCTGTAGTTAGAGGGTTCGTTTGGTTTACAGATGGGTCCAGGATGACGGAGGGAACCAAGGCTGGAGTCTGTGGTCAATCGTTGGGAAGAAGGCTCAGTATTTCTATAGGAAAGCATGCTACAGTTTTTCAGACTGTGGTATATGCCATCTTGGCCTGTGTTTATGAAAGTCAAATGAATGCTAGGCCAGAGAAATATGTTACTATTTGCTCTGACAGTCAGGCGGCTCTGAAAGCCCTTCAGTCTGCCAAAACCACGTCCCTATTGGTACAGCAGTGCCAAAAGGCGTTGAATGACATTTTCACCCAGCACACTGTGGGGCCATTAGGATTCCTGGACCTTCTGGGGTACCAGGAAATAAAATTGCCAGCAAGCTCACCAGAGATGGTACTGTTCCAAAGTATTTTGGGCCTGAGAATGTAAGAAATTAGATAAAATGCTGGATAGACAACCAGCATATGGTAATGTGGCTGGGTCTTATCAGTACTCAGAGACAGGCTCAAAAAATTATTTCAGGCCGTAGTCCAACTGCAAAGACCAGAATTCTGTCCTTTAACAGGACACAATCCAGGGTTGTTACTTGCCTCCTTACTGGACAAAACACCCTGAGAAGACATCTTTACTTAATAGGGCTGACTAAGAGTCCCTTACGTAAGAGGTCTGAAGCAGAGGAACAAACCTCACCCCACGTTTTGTGAGAGTGTGAAGCTCTGGCTTCACTCAGACAAGCATATTTGGGCTCCTTTTTTCTTGGACTCAGAGGATATTAAGGGTCTTAAGTCTGGGGGTCATATGGAACTTTAGTAAAGGAACAGGGCTTCCATTACTTGGCATCAGATTATGGGGCATAAAGGGCCGTCTCTAGATGCATTGGGACTGAAAGGGTATTTCTCAGGCTGCCTTATTGAGGTACAACTAAAGTATCTGTTTGGATGCATTATAAAAACCATGTAAAGCGTGGTTCAAGGTAGTCAGTCTCTGAACCAAGATCCAAAACGGACATCTCCTGGACACATCTCATCAGCATTGCAGCTTGAGGCAACTTGCCTGGCATTAGGTCTTGAATAGACAGGACTGCTTGACCCTTGAAAATGGGACTGACAGGGTGTTCCAAAACGTCAGTAACCACCTACCAATCTGTGCTGTGTAACATTCCAGAAGAGCAAAGTTCTTAGGAGTGTTTATGTCATCAATGATTGCATGTTTTGCTTATCTAAACTGTTTCGTTGCTCATTGTAAGTGTATGAACACAGCACAATAAGAGAATGGAAAATTATACTGTGGGAATAAATAGAGTGTTTACTAAGGAAGTGGGGATAAGTAACTGAACTTTGCATTTTTGTTTGCAAAGATTTCTGTCATGTGGCACAAATATACACGTGTGGCCTTGGTCTCATGCCATTATGTACATAACTACATAATACTTGGCATTGACTTTGCACAGTACTGGGATTGTGCCAGACATTTGTCAGGGGCACATTTTTTACTAAAAATGTTATGCAAAAGTAGTTTATCTTTAGAGTCACCAGTATTTAAAAATGGCATTGGAATTAAAAATGTGTCAGACCCATCTCCGTATTTCATATGACTGGTTTAATTCTGTAACTCATGGACAAGGATAATGTTTAATTGAACTGCATCAGCTTGGTCTGCCATCCATAATCCAGTAATGATCCCACAACTGCCACAGTATTTTTGTGGTTACAGGTATTAATCCTTCAACTGACTGACTTACTGACTACCTAACTAACTACATGTAGCTGAGTTTTTCTTGAGAAGCAAATCATACCTGAGCTAGTCAAGAAATTTCCTGCATTTTATGGAACCTGGAAGTCTGTGCACCAGATTCTACCATTTGTACACATCCTTAGTAAAATAACTGAGTCCACACCCTCCCAATCCTACTTTTTAAGATCCATTTTAGTATTATCCTGTCATGTATGCCTACAAATTCCAAGTGCCCCTTTCCTTCTGGTGTTGCTACCAAAACACTGTATGCATTATGGTCACCTCCATACGTGGGTGTTAACCCTTTGAAACCTGATATTTGTCTCAGTTATTGAAAATGTTTAATTCCTAACACAGTGATTCCCAAACTTTCTCGGTTCATGGCGCCCTTAGTGCCCAGCAATTTTTTTTACAGCACCGCTAGACCAAAAGAAATACCTATCACTTCCCTTTATTAAGTAGTTAGCTCCAAACAACTTAATAACTATTTGTCCTAACAACTTAGTAGCTGTTTGAAGGAATAATACACATAAATTGAAAGAAGAAACAATATTTTGAAATCATTTTCATCGTTTTTTTGCCTGGGCAGGCTAATGCCGGCATAGTACTCCAAATCCCTGTTTTATTCCCTAGTTGTGTTCCTGAAAAGTGGGTGTAAATAAAAATTATATTCCCGAATAAAGAAGGCTTAAATGTATGGAAATAAACCAGCCAAAGAAATGAAAATGAGAGGACATAAATTAAGAATTGGTGTAGTGGCAAGGGGCATTAAAGCCAAAAGTTGTAAAATGAACTGTCATAAAACAAGGCCTTGTAGCACTCTACATTAGGCCATGACCATTTCTTTTAGCATTCTTTCTAATTCATTAATCATTTCAACCATTTAACATTGTATAGTCTGGGTTAGTGACAGTGTCATTAAATGGGTACAGCAGTTAATAGGAAGGATTTTGTAAGTTAGAGAAGTATGTTGGAGCATACATGATAACAGCTGAATTGTACCTTCATTGCATGCCATGTTACCAGCAAAGTTCATATCAAAATTACATGCAAAATAAAATATTTACACTATTACCTGTTTGTCAGAATTTAATGTTTTGGCTTTTGTTTGTATTGAATAAACATTGTAATTTTAAATGCTGGTCTCCGTTTATGACGATTCTGACAGGAAAGTTGAAGTACTTGAAGGAAAACTTGTCCAACCTGGACTGGCCTGAGCTAAAGGCCCAGGTTCCCTACCAGGCCAGTCTGTTTGGTATTCCTGGTAGACAGAGTAGCACTGGACACGTTGTTCTCCATGTCCATCAGTTTTGCCTTGTCAGTACCATTCCACCAATGCGGCATATTTATTCATACCTGTGCTGTCTAACATGAGTTATTGACAGCATTAAATTATGCACTTCGAACCCCTGTACTGCATTTTACACATCTCTCCTTCAGAAGATGGTCCACTGGTAAGGGGCAGTGATGGACCATCGGCCATTTATACATATCTTTGGTCTGTTGCGAAGAGCTACCAACTGCGGTCTAGAAAGTTGTGAAAAGGTGAATTTTATGATTGATGGGAAATAATTCAATGATAAACAAACCCAAACATTGCTGTATGGTACAAAAATTTGCATCATTCATTTCATCAGTTACAAAAATTATTACATTATTAAGAGCAGAGTTCATTGGGCTGCTAAACACAATTTTACTAATGTGTCAGTTAATGGCCTTTCCCATGACACTAGTGATATTCCCCTCCTGAATTTCAAAATGTCCATAGCCAATGGTGCTTGCTTTAAATCCTCTGAGATACAAGAACTGTCTCCTGTGTGTTTCAGTACAAGACACTTCAAGATGTGTGAAGGCGCGTTATGTGATGGCTTTTATGGGCTTTCTGGGATTTGCCAATGTTTATGCTATGAGAGTGAACCTGTCTGTAGCTATTGTAGCCATGGTGAACAATACTGCCATTCCAAAAGTGAATGCCTCAGACAGCAATGATGCATGTGCTGTGGATTTCACAAATCAGACAACTGTACAGGTGGGGCATAATGTTGTTCATTTATTCATTCATTCCATGCGTTCATTTGTGTTTGCACTTGTGTTTCTCATGACACAGTCTGCTTCATTTTTCTGTGAGTCTATCTAAGTCTGTTCCATTTCTCTGTGCCTTTCTGTAAGTTACATACCTCTTTCTAAGCCTACTCAGTTTTTCTGTGCCTCTCACTGTTTCTGCCCCATATTTCTGGCTCTTTCTCTAAGTTCACTGCATTTTTTGTGCCTGTTTCAAAGTCTACTCCTTTACTGTCTGTGTCAACTCATTCTGTTTGTTTGAAACTTGTCATCCCCAGACACCTTACTGCTCCATGTACCTGCCACATCTTTTCACCTTGCTTATTTTTATTTCACTTTTTTGTAGCATTTATTTTTTATTTTTTACATCCAAATTATGTAATATGCCATAATGCCATATGAGTCACACCCATGATGTGTGTCTCACATGGATGTTTTTCATACTTTGTTGCTGTGGTTCCCAGGTTGTAATGTCAAACCACATTTGCTACAGTTACCAGTTGCCATTGTTACTGGTTTGTGACATCACACCCTGGTTTACATGGTTACACCTTAGTTGACGTGTTTATTATATTCCATTGTTATCGGATGGTAACTTAACAGTACAGGAGACTCTTTTATTGTGATGGCATAAATAAGCATTTATTTTTATGTGTTTTATTGATTTGTTGTTGTTGTTGTTTGTGTAAGTGCATCATTTATACAAAGTGGTTAAAATATTATATAGCTCATAATGAATGGTGCTGATGCTGAAGAAAGGATCAGTAATAGTGGTTCACTGAATCATGAAAGTGATATATTGCATGCTATTTTCATGAATATCAGATGTTCAAAATACTATAATGATTGGAAATCCATTAGTAAAAGTAATGTTCACCCTATAATGGGCTATGAAGGCCCAGAGGTGGAGTAGAGGTATAGCTTTACTCTTTCTTTATCCTCGACGCTATATGGGAGTGGGTGGTCAACAACATGCCCCAACTGCTTTACCCTGGGAATGACCCGATACCCATTGTATAGGAGGCTGGGTGGACTCCAGGACCAATCTGGATGAGTGCGGAAAATCTCGCCCCCACTGGGATTCGATTCCTGGCCCGTCCAGCCCATAGTGAGTCACTTTACCGACTGCACAGTTCTGGCCCACATCCATTGGTGTAATGAAATAATAAATAATTTTGGACGGAGAAAAATGATAAAATAGGAGTTGGATTAGCATATGAATATTATCCCTCCTGTCTTATACTGGCCATGTGGCTAGTATTGGGAATAAATAAAGTGTCTTGAATTGTGACGAAGAATGTGAGTGTGTGCGCACATGCAAGTATGGGTATACACAAGTGTCATGTCTTTAAAGATACAGTGCTATACATGCATAGTGTAATTTTCTTACAATGGTTTCTGTTTTAATGATTAAATTTTATTTGTGTGTATTGGATACAACCAGAAATTAGTGCTTATAAATCAAGAGGTCTTTTTCTTGATACACCCAGTGGACAGGAGAAACCCTGCACACAGTTTTTAATTGTGTATCACAAAAACAGCAACGCAGCCTTAATTCCTTTAGCTATATGGTCTGTGCTGTATTATTTGGGATTTTATTGTATATAAATAGGTCACATTCATTTGATTTGTTAAGTTAAGCATTATGACGGTATCATAGCATTATTGCTGAGGATGCAGGTCGTATGGAATATGACACTGTGTCCCTGTGTTTTGAAGGAACATTGTGCATTTGAAATGTCAGGAACAACTCACTAAATGGCACTATTTCATATTTCAGAAAACCTGAATCCTTTCCGAAACAAAATTGTCATTTTGTCAGATAGGTTTATTGGAATGGCAGTCGTTCTCCTTTTTATAACTATTCACCTATTATATGCATTTCAGCATCTGCATTTTGTCATCATTGGTCATCTGCTGATCTGGCTGTACATGTGTTTGGCAAAATGTTGTCGGCACTGCCGTCTGTTCTCCTAAAACTGTTGTTGTGTATCACCATTAACAGCACTTACTGTGACAACTAAAATTTGAGTATTTTATGTTTTCAGCCTTCATGTAAAGTTGAGGGGCATGTAGTTTGCAGAGGGGAAAATGAAATAACATCGAATTCTGGTCCAAAATACTGATGGAAAGAGACCACTGCAAATTTTGAGGTATAGGTGGGAAGGTAATATTTAAAGTTCATGTAAGGGGTGCAGGTTGTAAAGATGCAAACTGGATTGATGTGGCTTATGTTATTGTCCAGTGGTTGAATTTTATGTTCATTTTGATTATCCGTCCTCTTCCGTAACAGCAATGAGTTGTTGAATGTCTGACTGTACCATATTAAATAAATCATTGGTCTCTCATTTATACAATAAGTTGGTTGATGGTTGTATACTTACTGAGGTTGTGCGTGTTTGTTGCAGAAGTATTTGAATTCCTTTTAAATTCATAGGTAAGGGTAAAATGTGAGGGGGACAGTAAAGATATAGCTCGACTCATTCTTAAACCTCATCACTAGATGAATGTGAATGGTCAGCTTTGTGCCCCCGCTGCTTTGCCCGCGTACAAAGAACCCCTATGTGTACCCATTGAATAGGATGTTGGTTGAGTCTCAGAGTTGGTCAGGTCATTTTGAAGAAGTGGAAAATCTTTTACCTGGCAGGAATTGAACTCCAGACTGTCAAAGCCATAGATTAATCACTAAGTAACTGCACTTTTCTATTTATTGATACACTTTATATATAAATATCTATATTAAGTGTGGAAATAACTGCTGAATATTATACAAGAAATAGCAGCTCCTAAAATATTTCTGCTCCATTTAGTGTGTGAACATCTATTTTATATTTGAGATTAAAATTGAGCTTCTTGTCACAGTGGTTATAAAGTTACAGTCATTTTACCTGTAATGAACTGCACAACAGAAGGTAACTACCAAATTTTCAGAGAAATTTAACTTTGCACATATTCCATGCAACAGAGTAACTGTACAGTATTTGTTCCAACATATAACTGTAAATAACTATTTATTGTTTCATAATATTCCTCCTAATGTTTTGGCCCATGAAGGCCATCTTCAGGAAGAATTTAGTTACAAAGGAGTTCATCTGTGTTAAAATATCATCAAAGATGTGCATAAATAAAGTTAATTTACAGTACCATGTAATAAAATATTGCTAAAATGTATAAAATATGAAATAGTTTTATGTTTTACATTTTGTTATAAACTTATACTATGGTTCCAGACATTTATCTATGTTAGTGCTGACATATTCTTTCACAAGGAGTTATACCCACATGTTGTGTGTTGATGTTTACTCTATAGTGGGCCAATAATAAATGTTCCACCTCCTTCATTGTTGCCCTGATATGTTATGCCTGCCAGTTGACCAGATAACATGACATGACTACCAACAATTTGATTTTAATTTATTTGCTAAATTGTTTGATATTTTGGTGAAGGCATTGTGGCAATTTTGTGTCCTTGACCACCAATAGTGTGATTGAAAAGATGCACTTTTTTAATAGTAATCATGTAAGCCACAAAAATGTATTTATATAATATGATTTAAAATATTTTGTATCTATTCTGCAAGCACCAGGATAGTATAGTCGGTTTAGTTACTAGGCTACGGGATGAACAGTACAGGGTTCAATTCCTGATAGAGGTAGGAGATTTCTCTCTTCTCCAAAATGTCTAGACCAGCTGTGCGGCTCACCCAACCTCCAATTCTACCCCCTGGGAGTAAAACAGCCGTGGCATGAAGCTGATTACCCACCTCCATCTAGTGCCAAGGTTAAGGTGGGTGGATCTGTATCTCTGCTTCTCCTGTATGTCTTCACAGACTGCGGATATACAACTTTACCTTTTACTTGCCCTACCATGTTGTCTCCCTGACATCTAAACTGTTATCCTCATTTTCTCGTTTATTCAGTAAACAGTAATTGTAACTGAAATTTTACACCCTGAATTTTTGCAGAAAATTTCAATTTTATTCGTATTCATGCTTTTGTGTTGTATTTATAGTGACTTCTAAGGGATTTTAATTTAATTTTGTCTTTATTCTGAGTAATTATATCATAAATGCTTTTTCTTTCCATTTGTGGTCATTTGAATTTCCATGAATGTGATTACTGCTAGTTTTCACCTGATTTGATGTATATATTAACCCTTTAAAGATTAAGTGCAGACTGCCTTATTTAAAGACCCAGTTCGTACCGTGCAGTAAGCACTTTTCATCTCGGTTATAAAAACCAATCAGTTTATGCTGTAAGTGACACAAGTCTCTGATTGTTCTCAGGTAAATACAAAACACATTAACCCTCTATCGACCAGTGTTACTTTCAGGTAACAACCACTTTTAATATTTTTTTCTGGCATGTTTTGACTTTGTTCCTTTATAAACCAAAGTTG
>JGI20166J26741_11623475_pt1 | contig 11482 bp, 9 predicted proteins | sample TergutCu122P5_FD_26741 | JGI IMG/M metagenome (IMG submission 26741) | reverse complement strand
CCCGAAATGGTTTATTGTTAAACTAATATTTACTTGTTTTTATAGTTGATTTTAAAGGAGATAGTTCAATGAGTTCTAATACTATAAACGTGCTAATTAGTTATCACACTTTTATGTTTCCTTTTGAATTTGCCTATGGAAAAGAAAATAATAAGATAGGATTAAATAAAATACTAGAAAAGATGGAAGAAAATAATCAATGGGAGCATAAAGGGAGTTTTGATATTAATAAAGTTTCGGATGATAATATTCCAAATTACAATGAATATTACTATTTTAATGAACAAGCAAGGCGCATTCTTTATGAAAAAAAATGTATTAAAAGGGGATGTAAAAATACAAAGTGTAAAGGATCATATAATGGTTACTGTATTGAAAAATCTGAAAGCTTTTATTTCTTAAAGAAAAATGCAAAAACATTTAAGTATATTATTAAAATTAAATCTAAAACTTACACTCTAGATGTTAGTGATATTTCTTTAAGAATTTTTAAGCATGGAATTGGGATTTTATGTTTCCATCTTGAAAATCGCACATATAATAGTCTAGACGATATATTAAATATTAACCAATATGGGAGAAGGATTTATCCCCCTTTTCTAAAATATAATATAATAAATCAAAAGCTATCAAGCAAAACTGTTGAGTTAGCTATAAATATAACCATTAAAGATAATACTAATAATACTATAAAGACCAACTTTCAAACTTTGGATGCCAACAAAAGATATGATGAAAAACTTGGATTTATAATCAAGAACCTGCCTAGTTGTTTTGTTGAAAGTGCATCTAAGAATAAGAAAAAAATTCAAATCAATCCTATTCTTGATGATAGGATGTTTGTAGTTTGTTGGTATGGAGATGACTCATTTTCTATAGATTTAGCAAGAAAATCTTCTAATAACTTAAAATATGATTATGAATTTTCGGACAAGTGGTATGAATTTTTATTTGTTGAAAGACCTGGTTCTATAACTTGCCAAAATGATACAATGAAAGAGGATCTAATTAAAAAAAGTACGTATCAAAGATGGATAGATTATAAAACTTTTTTTGGAATTACAAGATATTCTTTTGTATGTGTAACAAATTCCTATTCCACTCTAATATCAAATTCAGCTGTTTTTTTAATCGATCATATGAGAACATTATATTATCAAATGATTGTTTTATCTTTCATACAGAGAATTTCAATTTTGAGGTTTAAAGAAAGAATTGAAAATGCTTTGGAAAATGATGATAGAAATAAATTTGAGATAATCCACAAACATTATCTTAATTTTATAAATAAAATTTGCTTAAGAGAAGTTACTAGCCAAGAACAAGGAATAGAGATGTATGATTTGATGAAGAACATCATGGGTATAAATGAAAGTTCAAAAGAGCTTAAAGAAGAAATTGAGGAACTTTTCAATTTAGCTACATATAAAAAAGAAAATGAAACCAATAATAAGCTAAATCTTCTTGCCATTATCGGTGGTGCTTTAGGAGTTTCATCTTTACTTGCTAGCATAATGAGCTTAAATAATACTACTCCTTCCACTTCTGAATTGATTTTTATTGGAGCATTTTTATTCCTCACGATCTGTTTATCATTCAAAATCTGGATGCTGATTAGAGTAAAAAATAGCATTCTAAATATAATTTTGAAGCTTCTAATAATAATTACAATCCTTGCCATGATATCCATTACCATTTTTTATTTATTTTCTAATGATATTTTAATATCTAATTTTTATAATAGTATTTTAAAAGTTATTGATAATCTAGTAAATAATTTTTAGGAGTTCTAAAGAGGCAATCCTAATACCCTTTTAAATATCATTTGTAATAAAAGAAAATCAGCTTTGATTCAAAATTTTAGAATCAAAGCTGTTTTTTACAAAATACCAATATTTTTTAATTTTCCTTCCAAAACTTCATATTCACTTTTTATGTCTAATTGTTTCCTCATCAAATCGAACAATTCTACTCCCTGCTCTTGCATTGTGATTTTTGACATTAAAAGCCAATTTTGAAATTCCAAAAACTTATTTTTCAATAAAGCATCTTCTAAAATCTCCTTTAGCATCAAAGCTATAGAATCCCTTTGAATAATAGCTAGACATACCATTTCCACATATTGATTTACAAATGGAGTTATCACCGAATACTTCAAAAACTCATCCTCCCTTGTTAAGCAAACGAAGGAGAATGATGTTATACCATACAATGTCCCATAATCTGCCCACCTTGCATATATAGATTCTTCAAGCTTTCTTTTTTTCATGTTTTTATTTTGACAGGTCACTGACGTTTCAATAAATGTATATTTATAAAGCTCATTAGATGATGAATTTTCTTCGTCATTATCAAAATCGTTCAAATATCCATATTCATTTAATGAGTATTCACAAGTTCTATCAACTAATTCATTGTTTCGAGCAAGTGAACACACAAACATCCTATCATCAGAAGTATTGTGTTCAATTGGCAAAAGCTCAGATATTAATTTAGATTTTGCAGAAAAAGAAAATTTCTTCTTTTCATTTAAAAAGTTAGTATTTAATTTATCAATAGTATCCTTAAAATTCTCTGAAGCAATTTTTTTACCGTGTACAAAGATCTCAATACTATCTGAAACTAAAGGATGAGAACCTGAACCTATAAATGGCAACGTTAGTCTTCTCCCATATTCATTTATCTTATTTATATCTTCCATTGAAGTCCAACCATAGTTTTCTAAGTCAAAAATAATGAGTCCTGATCCAGTGGAAAAAAGTTTTAATTTAATGCTTTTTATTATTAATATTATCTCATCATTTCCTTTTTTTACTACATATTTACCGTTATCTACTTTTTCACCATTGTGCCAAAGTTCAAAATTTTTTACTACATCATTTTTATGAAAGAGAATATACCTTACCTGTTCATTAAAATATTGATATGTTGCATATTTATTAAAATATTCCTCTTTATCTAAAGTATTTTTAAATTCTTCCTCAAAATTAGTCTCCACCCAATGGTATTTCTTTAATTTCTCTACAATATTATCAATATCCAAATTATTAAAGTTAAAAGAATAAATAAATATGTGATAACTACACGCTAGCATTTTCTTCCTCCGCATTTAAATAACCATATCCAGTATTTGTTTTAGCACCTATTCCTAAATCCATTAAAATATTTCTAAATAATTCTTTTTTATCTTCAACAGCTAAAACATGATCCCCATTTTTACTTTCCCTCAATAAAAACTGAAACACAAACTTTACTAAAGGCTTTACCTTAATCATGGTTATAGGATTTGGGTCAGCTAACTCTAAAAGGTTTGAGTCTTGTTTTTTACCTTGTTCCTGTTTTTGATCTTGTCTATGAGGAGTTATATTATCAAGCTCCATTACACTCTTATCTCTAAAGTCTTTATGTAATAATGCATCAAAAAATATATCTCTTTTTGAAACTGCCTTGCAATCTTTCGAATCGCTTCCAAATATACTTTCTCTAAAAGATTCAACATCGTTTTCTGTATATTCTATTTTATCATTGATGCCTTTTAAAGTTTCCACAATGTATTCTTTATGATTGAAAGCTTTTTTTAAACATCCCTTCACTGAAGAACCAGGAATATAAGGAACTCCTGTAACATAATCAAATGTAAAACCTAAAGCGATCTCTCCTTTTCCTCCAAATCCGTGAATATTTCCTGTTCCAATCAAAAGACCTGGATATATTGTTTCCATCGTAAATGTTGAGATATTTTTATTATTTATTTTTTCCTCAATAGGATCCATTAATTCATTTATAATAAATTCTTTTAAATATCTATTTCTTTTTTTTAATTCATCTGCATCTTTATTTCTTTTTTTTAATTTATCTATGTCTTTTTCATCTTTGTCTATAAAGTATAAATCTTTAAAATACCCTACATTAAAAAAATAATTAAGATTTTTATACTCACATTTATCCATTTTGTGCTCCTTGTGCCTTTTGGTCCTTCGTTTCTGTTTTTTCTTCAACAAGTTTACACATTCTAATAGCAAGCTTTACAGCAACTGCTGCATCTAATATTTTACTTTTAAACTCTAAGATCTTATTTTCATCTTTTTCGTTTACAATTTGTTCAAATAAGGATCGATTTTTACATATTGTTTTTTCATCATCAATATCTTTATCTTCATTTATGATTAAGTAAATTGCCTTCATCAAATTTTGTCTTTGAGTTTTAGCATCTCCTTGATCTGAAAAAAATGCTACTGCCGATTTTAAATTTCCCATGTTTATTGCCGATCCAAATGAAGCAATTTGCCCTTTTAGTCCTTCTATAACTTCATAGTCATCGTTATATTTTGTAGCTATATCAGTATGTTTAGACTTTATTGCCTCATAAGCTCTTGGAACATACTGCTCAATTCTATTTTTGCTCATAACAATATCCTCCAATACAATTAACTTTAGAAAAGCCATAACCTATGGAAGCATTACCTCCAAATTGTATAACTTTATTGTCAATTTTTTCATGAAATTTAGCCAAACAATCATCAAATTTCTTATTATAAGAAAGTGCTACAAAATAAAATATGCTTTTATGAGGGACAATTTCTTCATACCATAATCCTTTGCTTTTTCCATCTTCATCAAGCCTATTCCTAGATATAACAGGAAGAGAAAGTTTTAGAAAATCTTTATCGGTAAGTATACAATACCTTTCTTTTAAATGCTTTTCCAAAAAGTAATGAAGCTCAGTATTGATATCTATTGATTCACTAATATTGATTTCTTCAATTTTAGTCCCTTCCCCTAACTTTGGCGACTTATAAGATTTTTCCTCTTTAATATCATTAATATTAAAATTGATAGTTATTCCAAGGGATTCCATTAAGTGTATATAATTATCTATAGCAGTTTTAGTAGTTACCATATAATATGGGTGATTATTATCAGATGAGCGCATAGGCATTGCTAACATATTTGCAGATAAAAATTTTACATTTCCAGGAGTGCTTGTTTTTTGATTTTTGCTTTGATCATTATTTTGATTTCTATTTTTATCCTTGTTCTGATCATCATTTTTATCCTTATCTGTTTCAACATTTTCCCTTTCAGATCCAAAAATATCTTTTATTTCTTTTATTTCATTTTCATCTTTATCATTTATCATATTTATTTCAAAAAACTCTCTCAAAGAACCTTTTATCCCAGATGAATTGATGGTAGGATAGCCTGTAACAGGGTCTCTTTCAACTTCATTATCAGTAACATTAAAATTAATATCTCCCGAACCTGCATGCATGTTTGTCAAACACTCTAATTTATAAACTATAGCTTTCATTTCTTCTCACCCTCTATTTTTATATATTTATTAAATCCAATTTTTTCTAAATTCTCATTTTTAATATCTTTATCATCATCAAAATAAAACACACTTCCTGCTTTTAGCAATGTATACAGCTTGCTTTTCTTTAATTTCTCATAATAATTATCTTTAGACATATCGCTGTTTAAGTTTCTAAAATATTTTTTTTCAGCTATATAAAACCCTTTATTTTCTTTGTTTTCATAAAAAGAATCATTGGGAAATATATCTGAAATGGCATAATAAAAGCTTTCATCGCTTTTTATTTTATTTTTAAATGCTTTTTTTATTTCAACGTCTAAATCATCTTTTTTTTCTTCACTTGAGAACTCAAATAACGATTTCCCTTGACCCAATATCACCATATCTTTTTTAGGAAGATCGTCAACTTTTTTAGTTTTTACAAAAAAGGCAAATTTAAAATCTTTGTTCAACGTTTTATATTCTTTTTTAAAGAAGGAATTGTCTTGATCTTTTTTATTTCCTGATAAAGTTTTCTTTATTCCAGTTTGAATATGAGGTTTAAATAATGATTCGTTGCATATTTTCTCGTTGTATATTGATAATGCACCAGTAGATAAATTCATAAAACTATTTGCTACTCCTTCTTTAGGATCATATTCACCTTTATTAGGAAATGCAGTCACTCCTATTGAAGTTTTTAAATTAGAATACTTTTCAACTTTAAATGGAGTATAGATTTCATTTTTCATATTGTGGTTAAATGGAGTTTTTATATAATAATCTTTATCATTATAAATTAAAAAAAGCGGTGAGATGTTCTCTATATTGCCAAAACTTTGCGAGCCTTTTTCAAAAGAAAAGCTTGTCTCTCCAATTAAATCGTCTGTTTCAGAAGGACTGAGATTTAGCTTATCTTTCTCCTTTAAAATTAAGAATCTTAAAGCTCCAAGTAAAGTTGTCTGACTCATTAAATCCTCTGACTTGATGAAGTAATTACTATAAGTTACAATTTCTTCATTCACTTTTTCTCCAAAGCCAAATGTTCTCTCTCCTCCAAAAAAATATGGTTCCATTGGCTTAAGAGTCACTAGATAGTTGCTCACGGTCTCCCTCCTTTTCACTGAAAAATTTCGCAATTCTGAGAAGGATTAAAAGCATATCAATAGCCTCTTCTTCTTTGCTTTTTTCGCTAACTTTGGGACTATTTATCTTAATTCTTTCATTATCTTTATATATTTCATCCAGCAATTTTCTTATAGTACCAATATATGTTCTAGATAAATCATGTTCTGGACCATCATACATGTTTTTAAACATTTCTTCCATATTGCACTTTTCTTTTAGTGCAGTAGAATAAATTTTTTTAAAGTTTTCAAGGCTGTATATTATTGAATTGATGACCTGGTCTGAAATATCATCAGGAGTATTATTATTTTCTTTTATACCTTTTCGCTCAATTAGATACTTAAAGATTCTTAAAACTTCAGTATCATTAGTTGAGGTAAACCCAAATTTCCCAATGCTATTTTTGTGCAAGTTAAAAGATATGGCATTTTTACCTTCATGGCTTTTTGCTTTACCAAATAATAAACCCGCAGCATCTGAAAGAGCTTCGTATAGTGGAAATCTTTCATAGTTAACCGATATACCAAATGAAACCGAAGGAATTTTAACATTCTTATTCTTTTCCTTTTTTTCTTTAGCTTTATCAATGTATGTCTCAAAAGTCTCATTAAATCTAACTCTAATAGTCTCACATAAATCAAAAATGTTCTCTTTTTTAGAGTTTTCTACAGGTGCAAGAAATAATAGATCATCTCCTCCTGCATATATAGTGACACCACCATAAGCACCGATTTCTTCTGCAGAATTTGAAGCATACTCTATGCATTTTTCTGAAAATTTATTAATTGATTCATCAATGAATTTATCAGCCTCTAAATCCTTTAGTATTTGCGATACATTATCTCCATCTGCTTGTACTACCGCAAAGTAATTGTGCTTTTTAAACTCACTATTTTTAATTCCATTATTTGAGATATCTTCTAATTCTTTAATTTTATCTCGCTTTTCTAATAATTGACAGGTATTTGCCATTAAGAAAAATTTTTTAACATATCTATTTCCATCGTCTTCGTAACCATAGAACAACTTGTTTAACGGGTTGTTATCTGCATTTTTAGGAAAACCTATTGCTAATTCTAAATTATCTAAATAATATGAATATTCTAAAATTATATTTTCTTCGGGATTCTTTTTGGTAAAAAATATATAGTTTATTTGAATGTACTTTTTTAAAAAATCTCTAACATTTTTAATTTCAGTTGCATCTTCGATTTTTTTAGTCTTAGTGGTTTTAAATATCTCTTTAGATAAGTTTAATATTATATTTTCAAATATAGACTTTAACTTCGCTTCATTAAATTCTTCTTCAAATCCATCATTAATTCTTAAAAAAATTCTATCAGGATACCTTCCAACACCATCATTAACCATATATTTAGTTCCATAATAGAAAGGTGATATAATAAAAACACCTTTATTTCTATAGGTATCAAATACTTCTTTACAAATTTCTTTAGAAATATGAGAAAAAATACTACTTGCACACCAAAGACCTGCAGGTGAATTTGCTGATAAAATAGTTTCAAAAATAGGACCAATAGTGATTGCTATATAATTCAAAATTTCTCACCTCTCTTTTGAGGAAACCTTTCAATTACTAGTCCTTTCTTAAATGTAATATCTGCTCCTTCAGTATTTTCATTGAATTTACTTAATGTATTCTTTGTTGTTTCATCATTAAAATAAATCATAAATTTATCTAAAAAATCTATCAGGTTAAATTCTTCTTTTTTAGGTGTCCAAATAGGTTTACCATTTATCGTAAATTTTCTATTGAACATTTTTTTATTTATTATATTTGGAAAAATATATAAAATAACGTTACCTTCATTTTCATTAACTTTAAAGGTTATAGGCGAACTAAATCGTGTAATTTTATCTTCTTTTTTTTCAAAACCTGAATCTACAATTTTTATTTTATTTTCATTTTTAGGGATATATGTTTTTTTATCTTTTTTTGAAAAAATTGTTGTACTAGCAAGACCTAGCATTCCTCTTACTAATCTATATTTCTTTTTATCAATATTTTTATTATCAATTATATTAAGAACTTCGCTTTTTATAAATAATTTGTCATTATAAAAAGATTCTTTTTTGTATAAAAGCGAAAAACCTTTTACATAATTATCCTTATTTTTATCACCGTCTGTATAATTTAGTCCTGATCTCATCAATGAATAAATGTTTTTTATATCATGTAATGCTTCAAAGCAATCCTTTTTGTGTTCAAAATTTTCTTCATGATAAGTCTTATTTTGAATTTTACTATAGTCAATAAAAAAATATATAGGATATATATCTTTAATTGTAATTTTATTATCAAAGTTATTTTCTACAATAAAAGAGCCAAAACCCTTAGATTGCCTTGTCCCAAAATTAGTAACTTCAAAGAATACAGGTATAAGAATTTCTATCAAATCTAATAAAGTCAATTCTTTATTTTCAAATAAACTAGGTATAGAAATTTTACCTTCAGAAAAAGAAAATATCGTTAATATAATTGAATCTTTATATATGATGTATTCTTTAAAACTTTCTTTTATCGTCTCCCTTTTATCTTCTCTACTTGCTGTTTCATCCAATTTTACTAAATTTCCAAAATAGCTTTTGGGAATCGCTCTTTTCACTTCTTTTTTATCATCACTGGTTGATAATCCTTTTTCGAAAATTTTATAAACAGTCTCATTACTTTTAATATATTTCATTTCTTCATTGTTTTTTAATACTTCTATTTTCATCTTGTATTTAAGTGCTCCATACTTATTTTTATCGACTTTTGTTCTGTCTATATACCAACTATTTGGTATATCTATTTTTCCTTTTACATAATCAATGATGAATCTATCTAATTTCGGTTTAACCTCTGTGGCTCTAAGTGTAGCTCCTTCTTGATCATACTGAAAGTGTATCATTGGTGTCTGTTGCTTTAAACTGAAAGTCAATTTAAATTTTGATGTAGACTCATTGCTCAAATTTTTCCCTCCATTTTTTAAAACTAATTCTGTCTTAATCCTATTTTACGAACATCTATACCTATCTTGTTAACTTTAATTAAACAATACTATTATAAATAAGTCAATTTATTAATAAAAAAATAAAAAAATACTTTAAAAGATAAAACTTCTAAAGTATTTTTTTGGTTTTGTATTAATCCCTCATAGTAAGGTTTTTACCTGCAAATCCCATCATGATAGTTTGACCAGGAGTGGTCACTATGTATCAATCCCTCGTAAGGTTTTTACCGATAGTGCCATACTATATGACTTAAATGATAATAGGGTGTTAAGTGTATCAATATCTCATAGTTAAGGTTTTTTACAAGAAGACAATACATTAAGAAAAGTATTGGTAGGACTGTATCAATCCCTCATAGGTAAGGTTTTTACTAGCTTATGGCTATATATGGATGACAATGGTAATGTTAAGTATCAATCTCTCATAGGTAAGGTTTTTACAAGCGATTTGGTTGATAATGAAGATGAGGATTAATTGTATCAATCTCTCATAGGTAAGGTTTTTACCTGTACTAATTAGCACCGGAATAAAGGAAATAAGTATAAGTATCAATCTCTCATAGGTAAGGTTTTTACTACTGCATCCAAGCCATTCTCTAATTCTATTATAATCTATTTTAACCTAAAATCAAGCTTTTCCTTATCAATTATTGGTCGATCTCTTCTCCTATAAAAATCTTAAACTTATTGATACTTAACGATTCTAAGAGTTTTATGTTTTTTTTAAAATTTTGATTTTTGATCGACCAATTTTTAAGCCCAAAGCTACCAGTTTTTTTTATCATTATTCTAAACTTTGTTCTTCAAACCACTGATACTAAATGATTTTGATTGACCAATTTTTAAACCTAAAAAATCACACTTTTTATCAGTTTTAAAAAAAATCTCTGTTCATAGCAAAGATTGAAAGCTCTTTAGCAATCCCAATTAATTTCGTCATGTGAAACCGTTCCAAACTTTTCAATACTTTCATTAGCTCTTTTAATCGCTTCTATTTCATCTGGAAAAGCTTTATCTTCTGGAATAAATCGAATTAATAACTTAAAAATCGTCTCCTCATCATTTTCATCAATTAAGTCAATCAAGTTTTTTAATAAAACTTTACTCATATAAAAACCTCATATTCTATCTTCACTTAGTATTTCTCCCTTTTGATATCTCTCATATCAAGTATTATTGTTTTTTCCTTTAATTAATATCACTTTATCTTTATTATAAAGATCTTTACTACAGCATCCAAGCCATTCTCTATTTCTATTATAAACCATTTTAACCTATTATCAAGCTTTTCTTTATTAATTACCGGTCGATCTCTTTCTAAAATTCACATAAAAAGTCGAAATCTCCATTTTCCTTAGGTTCAACTATCAAAAAGTTGTACTCATCCATTTTTGAAAAATAGAACCATTTTAAGGAAAAATCGTTCATCTTTTTCTCTAAATTTCTGCAAGAGCAATTTTTGGTTTAATGTGTTTTTAAATTTAATTTTATTATCATAAAAATATTTTAACTTTTGGGCATAAAAAAAGGCATACTCTTCCTGCTATATTTTATCTCCCTTTTTGCCCTCCTTACTTTCTTCTGTTCTTAAACTCCACTCAACAAATCTCTAAAGTCTCTTTTGCACCGCTTTTGTTTTTAATGATTTTACAAATAAAAACTATCTATAATTTTTTAATTCAGGTATTGTTTTAGCATTAACCTTTCCCAAAACTTTCTCATCAACATAGCCTTTTTCAGAATAGTACTTCATATGATCTGCATCGAATTTTACTTTAAAGTAATAGTCGCTATTATTCCTCTGGAATTTTCCTTCATAATTTAACATAGCATATTCGTTAAAATCAGCGTTTAATTTCATATATTCACCGACTAAATCTTTGTTTATTGTAACTGAAATATTAGTAGTAAAAGGCACCAAATCATTTGCTACATCTATCCACTTTTGCAACCTTTCCTCAGTTTTAGCATCATCGCTTGTTAAAAATTTTATCCTGTGGATTATATTCACTTGTTCTATCCCATATTTTTCCAATATCATCCT
>JGI20166J26741_11623250_pt1 | contig 11483 bp, 6 predicted proteins | sample TergutCu122P5_FD_26741 | JGI IMG/M metagenome (IMG submission 26741) | reverse complement strand
GTTGCCAAACGTAGGTCCATATATATACGACGTTAGCATTTCTGGCTTTACTAGGAGCTCCATATATATACGACATTAGTAGCCTAAGGGTTAATGGCCAATTGAAGAATGTATTGGAACTTCATGTGTTCCCACAGATAGATGATACAGAACTGAGAGTAGAATTACAGTTATTTTTCAATAGGTCAGTGTTTTTTTTGAAGTTGTATACAAACAGCTAATAAGCCTCAAGTACCAAACTTTTAAGCCATTTTATTTTAAATGATAATCTAGTTGTGTCATCCCTTGAGGTCTATAAAAGTTTACTGAAGTCTATAAATTGATTCCCAAAATGGTAGTGCTTTCATGTTTAAAAAATATCACCCTTCTAAATGAATTACTTAATAAAATATAGCTTTCAAAAATATGGGCATTCTTATTTGCAGACCCTGTATTTTAACTAACTGCTTATATAAAATACCAGTATTCTTCTGATCACATACATCTGTAACTCACATTTTATGTGGTTCTCAGAATGTCTGGAAAAGTAGAGGACACTCATAAATACTGTAATATAAAATTACTTCCTCCATTACAACTAAGCTGGTGTTTCAGGAGTTATTTGCAGACAATATCCTACATACAAAATTAAACTACATGTAAAGAGAGATCACTTGTATCTGTAACCATATCAAACGGTAAATTAGAAAACCTTTTTACTTGTAATCACTGTTCCATATGGCAGATACAGCTAACGGTTGGAGCTTCTGCTATTGCATAAACTTTACCTCTATTGTAGCCTTCTGTTCTCTTGACAGTAACAATAGAATAGAATTCAAAGAAGACTGTACTGAAAGTGAATCTAAACAAAAAAAATCATTTGATATTTTTAATACTTCAAGCTTATAATACATCCTCAACCTAAGGAAACCCAAGTGCCTTCTGCTCTATCTCTTTTCAGACCATAAGGTTGATTTCAAAGATTAAAATACAATATATATGGTATTTCATACATATTGCCAAGTGTTTGAAGAGCTTTCAGGATTAAAATATCGGTAAGATTTCCTGTATGTACTTACAGAAAACACAGCAAATCATAGTTCAGCATTTACCACACATTACTGAATATTCAAAATTTATTAAGAAATCTCAGCATGTTATAATTTCAATAAATAAAACAACAGTTGTATACATTTCACATTCTCTTCTGATTACTGCCACTTTTCCCCCTGTATTTCTGTTGAATCAAAATCCTCTTTGTTATTTTATCACTCCATATACAAAACATGCAGTTTCTCTCTGTTGTCTGCTTATAATGTCTAAGCAAAACAGTAATTTTCAATGCGTTAACGTGTTTTGTAAAACCAAACAAAACTATTGGAAACTTTCCACTCTTATGCAGTTATTCCATATAAAGGTGTACCATACACTCAACAGTTAATGGGAAATTATTATTTATTTATAATTTCTTTCCAAATCATGTCAGGATTAAACACACTGCAGAACTAGGTACTAAATATTATCAAAAATACAAATGTGGACTTGATATTTAAATATCAAGTTGGTTACTTAATGTGATTTATGCATTTCATTCTGGAGAAGACTGATTATGGAACTGTTTTTCTCACACATGCTTCACTCAAAATTGATGAGAAATAAAGACATGATGTCATAAAGGGGATGCAGACAAGAGCCACACTGAGTGAACAGGACCATGCTCTGGCCACTTTACCTTGGGGTAAAAAAAACTGATTCTTCATCAGTAAAAGAAATCAGTCTACCTTATATTAAATTTAGACTAATTATAAGTAAAAAATCAAAGGGTTTCTAATCGTATACAATAATACAGCTTCTCTAATACACCATTACAGAAGTATTCATCGTCATAACATAATGTGTCCTTGAGTAATGTTCATAATCTTGTGAAACAGTTCTGTCATTAATTACATAGTCAGTCAGTTGGCTGTAAAGAAGAGTATTTAGATGTTTATTTTGATTACACCAATCAAAGAAGAAATTAATAAATGAGAAATAATGCCCCCTGTATAAAAGAAACTATATTAAAATAAACTCTGTTGTTTGAATTACAAAAGTTCTTCATCCATCAGTAGTCATCAGTATGCAGATACAATACCATGCCATCAACACAAAAATGTACAGAGATGAAATTATTATAAAGAAACAAATTCATAATAAACTCCCAGTATCTGGTCTGGAGGCCTCAATAGGTCTCCCCTGATCATTTTAAGTGCATTCTCCTCCAGTAACACTGCATTTGCTAATAGTATTTCACCCCCTTTTATAAATGACGAGAACTGTAACACTGTGCAGTATAGTCTTCTCCTAGTATTGGGAACAAGAGAAATCTAGGGAAAATTACTATCATTGAGGAAAGTAAAAAAATTAATTATGTATAAAGAAAACAATGTTAGTGCTCATGTACCACACAATTTTTTGAGAATGTTAAATATATGACAGAAATTCCAGGTCTTTGATAAGAATTTAAGACAAGTCAGAAGAGAAAAACAACAGACATCTCTGTGGCTACATCACTGACAAAAATTAAAGATAACAAATTCTTATGTACCACATTTCATTCAGTATTGGTAATGCTAATCGCAGTTTATACCATGTATTTCTCTGTCCTTACAGTTATAAAATAAATGACTGAAATCTAAGTTTCCTCAACAGTAATCAAGACATCAGAATGTTTGTGTGACAACATGTCTGAATGTGGAAAATTTTACCTTATTACTGTACTCTCTCCTACAACCCATTTCCACTCTGTATTAATACCTCAAGTGTGAAGTATTCAGTCAGTACAATGTAGGCAATAAAGGGCCATATTAACCCAGAAACCAGTATTAAATACCATGAACAATTATTCTGTGAAAGGTATGATTATGCTAAACACTCAGCCATCTCATTCTCTGATGACATGGAAACTGTGAGATCTTGAATCTGCAAGAACTAAAGTTGAGAAGAAAGGTGTTAAAATGACAGAGATACAAACTGATACATGACTTATACTTAGTGAGGAAAATAAGCAACCGCATGTACATGTAATAAACGTTCATGAAATGTAAACAAATTGAAAAACAAATAATTTTTACTTTAATCATTTAAAAGTTTTAAACAAAGTACAGATTTATATTATGTTATAAGATACAGTGAAGCCAACATTCTTAAAAATCAAGAATCTTTACAATATCTTTACAATAATATGATACTTCCATTTTCATTTTGTTTTAGCAGATAGCATTATCACAAGTGTCTTATAATTAATAATAACAATAAATTAAAATCTGACAGGTAGAACTGTTTACTTGTGGCAATTGTACCATCTAGTTTAATTATCCCTGTAGCAGTTGAGTCATCTTATGACTCATTCAACTTCCTAAGTCCCAATTGCACTGTGCACTTCTAACAAGAAAAAAAAAAAACAGCACAATCTAACATTTTTTATAATACAGTAATTAGTAAACGACAGAGGCAGGACCTTTCAGCATGTATTTTTAGCTTGATAAAAATTCTAATTAATATTTCATACCATTCTTAAATGTTTCATTTTTCATGGCATGATATTAGATAAATATAACAGAATTTATGAAAGTTCAGCTTCTCACAGCAGTGACTATGGAGATTACAATTGAATGTCAGACCACATCTGCCACACAACATGGCATCACATCCCAGAAAAACAATAATTAACTTTTCAAAGCTATAAAAAAAAGTATTTAAAAACATCAGACTCTAACTACTGAGAACTTTTTAGAAGAAAATTTATTAGTGGTAAATAACTCGTCAAAATAAAAAATTAAATAATATTCTCAAATGTTTATGTTCAAGATCCTAAAAGAAAGATAACACCACCTTACCCAAGAGTCTCAACAGATCCAGAAACCAGATTAATTTCCAGTGATACTGGGATGATGTTTGCATTAGAACTCACTGAGATTAAGAACATTGTACTACAATTATGAGAAATTAATTAAGAAAATATCATCTGTCATAATATCTAAAATACATTTCTTAGAGACCACACTACTTCTAAACTTGTAACAGTATTCTCTTGTACACATCACAAATTATTACCATTATCTGTGCATATGAAATTGTCACAAATAAGAAAATTATATTCAGTTTCGAGTAAGCAAGTAAAAGCCTCTCTAATGTTGGATGAATGGAAAGCATGATTATTTTTTTATAATCAAGCTGTAATCATCTTTTCACAAAATTTAACATCATGGCATAAACAAAACAGCTAGGACTTTCTCAGTAAATTCATATTAGCACATAACATTTTTCATTCCAACAGGCATATTACTGCATTAATTTCCCTAGCAGAATCAGAGTTAGTGAAAAAAACAAACCAAGACCTGAAAAATAAATAGTTCGGTATGACACATTTATAAACTACTATTTTGTTATCAAACTTGAAAAATATTTTATGTACTAAAGTACAACATGTATAAATCACACATTCTAATATCTCCCTTGTTGCACCTACAAAATGAATGATAAGAATCGGAAACATAACCAGTGTTTTTTACAATAATTTATGACTGCAGATCCAGATTCTGAAACATATTTTTGTAAACACTTAGATAATGGATAATATGCAGGGAATAAAACTACAATATTTTTATGTTTCTCTTTTTTTTTTAAGTAGGCTTTAAATATTCCCCATCTCAGTTACCAAGTGTCTTGTCCTAATCTTCATTATCACTCTTGTATATAGGACTTGCCATAAGGAACCCTGTGACTTGAAATATTTATTGAAAAGTACTTCATATAGAACTCAAGATGTCAGGGGTAACTACAAAGGAAACTGTCTTTTGGGACATGATGTCACACAGTCTGACAAATCTACTGATTTCTGAGGTAAATTCCTGCCAGCCTACACAATAGCACACCCCAGATTATAGTATTCTTTGTAATATTTACTGACCGTATGAACAACTGTCAGAAATCAAGGACTATACTTAATAAAGTCAGTCAGTTAACTAACATAGTGCAAACAAATTATTCTGTGTTATTGTTCAATAGTGTGTATTCTTTAACAAACATAATTTCTGAAAATATCCATATAATTTTGGCATAATAAAAACAATGATGTTTATGTTTGTAATGAAGGTCACTTAACATTCCTGCATTTTAAAATTTGGGAACAAAAGTCCCTATTTCATATGCACAAATATCCCAAATTTATTGTTTGAAGCTCCTGTGGTCAGTTCAGTGGATGGACTATTTAATATTGCAGTAATCAAAATACATACTGGTACTATTTGTCAAAGAAATCTCTGTAATATTGCAATGAAAACAATTTATTACAATTTGATCACCTAATGGATGCTTCTCCAAATTTCATCTTATCAAAAAAATACCAAATTAAAAACATTATGTGTGAATACATATCCACTGATTCTCAAGTAGTTATACAACTACATAAAAACTATCAAGAAATCTTCATACCAACTTTATATTTCCTTCTTTTAAAGTACATATGACTTAACAGTAAATACATGCTACAACTTCCTGCCCCTCGTAATAAGGCAATATTATCCCTTAACCTCAGCTTAACCCCCATTTCTCTTCTAAAATTTGTGTGTTTTATACTGAAAAGTTTTCTTTGAAGATAACAGCTATAGAGAGAAATATTTATATATACATGTACATATTTTATTTCACACCATTGTGCCTTGTACCCCATCAGCAAATTAACAAAAAAAAATTCCGCCACCATAATTAATTATCGGAATTCTTCTTTCACTGTTACTTCATAAATATACGCAAATTATTCATGTGACATTTACTGCGCACTGGGAAAGCAACATGAAGTACAAGAAGGAATATTATCTGATTATGGGGTGAAAATTTCCATGAGATGAGGTTTGCCCAAAGAAATAAATCAGAAGTCATATACACTTGTACTTTGTAAGTGGTGGTTAACTTGCAAAGAAAATTACATAGTGCTGTGTAACTTTTCAAAAAACAGGATACAGAAGTTAAACTGAAATTTGCTTTATAGGCTTACCAAATATGAATTTGAATGGAGGTTTCAGAAACACTTACTTCAATGACAGAACAAACACAAGTGCATGAGTGTATGAGTATGTGTGTGAGTGTAAGAGTATGTGTGTGTGTGTGTGTGTGTGTGTGTGTGTGTGTTATGTATACACACACACACACACACACACACACACATCTGTTTCTTGTTTAGTTTGTTTGGAACACTAAAGGTCTTTATAATTTTATTCTGAGTATCTCCATTCAAGTGCCAATATTGCAATATTAAATGTAATAAAATTATTGGCCTATGAAAACTAGTATATTTCTCTGGGCTATCCTATATTTATGTGATGAGCTTTGTTCTGTTTTTACACAAAGAAGCGTAGGTTGTTTGTGAAATAACTTCATGTTCCTCTGTAAGCATTTCTGGACAGTTCTTATTTTTTTTTCAATATAAATATGTTAAAGGAAGAAAAACTAATGTTTCAATTCCCTCTCAATTTAAGTGTAATTATTAGAAAGTCTCTGGAACATTTAAAACTGCTGAATGTTCACAGGTTCACTACTGTTGTTGCTCGTGCACTCACTCGCATTGTTTGCAACATAGAGTTTATCTCTCTTTCTCGTTCCCTGCCTGAGAACAGGGACACTACAACTGAAGTCTTCATTTTCTTCAGAACTCCAAAATCAGTGATTCCTCAGTCCTCAACCTGAAAACATCACCCTATTTCAAAGGTCACAATATTATAATAAAAACACACAACAAGAATGGGTGTGAATGCTAGGCCAGGTGTGTTGTGGGTACCAGGTGATATAATGGCAGATACAAGAACCAATGAAGGAACTGGAAAGTGGTATCAAATAATGGACAACCAATATGATAAATAAAAAACTTTGAGTCAATGGATCTTTAAGGCACACTCTACACTAGCACTTTTCAGCAATACTTAATAAAAAGTAATACTTACACTTCGACTAAAATAATAATACAGAAATGTGTTCCAGATTGTTGAATTAATATAAAGTAATAGAAACACCACCTTCATGCTTCTAACACACAAAAAGTTGTGCAATAAGGAACCGATATACATAAATAACAGTAGATACATTTAGAACCACTTTCATTTCCTATTTGAAGAGATCAAAGTGCTTTTAAAACATGCCGTTTCTCAGTAAACAGTCAAAGGCATGACCACTTCTTTTGGTACAAATGTCAGCAGGGAAAGTCTTCTATCATGCTTGATTGACTCCATTGAAATGTACACTGACCAACCTAAAATTTTGTGCACATAGCTACTGGATAATTTACAGGGCAAAAGAAATATAATACAAAGGAAATAAGAGTATTTGTTCTATATAAAGGGTAAAATGGAGATTGAATTGCTTTTTATAGATAACCTTCCATGTCCAATAAACACTTTTCAAGAGTATTCAATGATCTCTGACAATGGCTGCAGTATTTTAATCCTACTGAAATTTCTACAATCCTTTTCAATCAGATCAAACAATATACTGGTAAAAGAATAACTTTATCATTACAAGTAATCATCCAGTCCTTTCTATTTAAATGTGCATAATGAGAACACTTCTACTGCTATAATACACAAACACCACTTCCAAGTTTCCTGTCATCTGCTAGTCCAGTCAAGTGTTCCCAAATCGAATATTTATAGCATCAGTTTAGAATCTGTCTCAGACTATGGTCACCAGATTTTCAATATATCAAGAGTTGAATGGAACGACATTATTACAGTAAGAGTTACTTCTTATTTCTCATTCCAAAAGCATGTAGTTTTGTACCAGTTACTGCAATGTACCAACTGTAATGTCTTCAGTGTTTGGTGGAGATTTTGCAATTTTACTTATACCTTTGTTCAGCCACACAAACATGACATACATCCTGCCAATAGTAAATCATACTAACCTCACAGGTCCAAGTGTTGAGCACTGGGTTGGCAGCCAACCGACGCCCAACTCAGCTGTCAACAGAGAAGAGCTCCTTGTGCAGAGCTGGGAACTCAAGATGTGGTGTTGACCGCTTAAACTTGGCCAGTGCATCCATGTGAAGCATGCTCAGTTCTCTGTCAACACACAGTACCTTTGTCTTAATATGTTAACTTGCATGTTAGATCACTACATCATGTGCCATGCTTCTGAATGTATGCCATTTTTTTAAATGTCCTGCAATTGTCCTACTCTGGGGAAGAGGCTCAGATACAACTTGTCTATAACATCAACAGAGCTGGCATTCTGTGGAAATATAGGCAGGAAAAATCTTCTCTTTGAATGACCAATTTCTGTTACTGCTACAGGAAATAATATTCTTTTGGTAGTTAAACTTGCTTGTCACACTAAACTGATCTTTATGTTAAGTAAAGGTAAAGGTAAAGGTAGTTGACCTTTTCCACACCAACATAATCATAATATCACAAGATATACTTACTACTGTTTCAGGGACTGGGATTCGAAGTTAGTCCCCTATCACTGGATCTAGTGATTCAAGAGATATATGTCTAGAATGTACAAATTTCCTGTTTGAAAAGTGGCTGTATATGAAAAATGCAAATACAACCTGTTCCACTCTGCAGATATGGCTCATTTAACATGTTGAAAATGAATTTAAATATCTGTTTTATCTCACAAAGGCCTGAGTTTTTTAGGTGTGTTTGCAAAATTGCAGGTGACTACTAGCTTCATTATGACTGTATGTCCCTCTGTCTTTCCACTCATCTGCATGGAACAACTCAGCTCCACTGGACAGATTATCATTAAATTTGATACAAAAATTCAAGCTTCATTAAAATCTGACACAAATAACAAGTACTTTACATGAAGACCTCTGTACATCTGTGATAGCACCTCAATGAATTCATCTTAAAATGAAAAATGTTTCAGACAATAATTGTAGAGAAAATCAAAACACACCTTGCATGTTCAATAACTTTTTCAGTCACAAATTGTGCCATTTTAGAGATAATGTGGAAAAATATGGCAGATCTAGACAGGCCACCTCGTACAGTGAGAGAGACCACAGACGACAATACAATACAGCATATGCACTTTACATGCTGGATAACTAAGACTACAAACACACACTGAGAATATGTAATACTTACTGCTTTTCCACGGCAACAAGGGTTATGCCAACATGCCTGAATGTTACATCATGCATACATTTCCTGTCTTGTCTGGCTTAGTATGAACATTTAAATTTCTACAACACAAACAAAGAGATAGGCATATGACATGCCAGTGCATTTTAGAAGGCAACTTATTGTCTCTCAGGATGATAAATATTGACTGTAGAAGTGGGTTCAGAGTCCCTTGGTACTGTAACTGAAAATGGGTCCACAGAACCCCTGACAAGAATGGGGCACTGGTGGAACAAAAAGTAGCAGGGGAAAACCAAAGTCCTTGGAAAATATCTGCTCCTGTGTCATAATATCATTGACACAAAACACATACATTACCCTTGGATAGACTGTGTGCCTCCACAGCAAGCAGGAGGGAACAACTGCCTTTGCAGTTTTGTTTGGCCAAATAAAACTCTCATGAATTGCCATGAAATTTTCTGTTCAGTATACAGATAACATTCACTGTTCATGTAAATGTCTAACACAGGCTTCAGCTTTCTGTGAAAAATGTTAAGGATATGACTACCTAATATAGAAACACCCTACATTACAGTCCTTTCATACTTATTAAATAGTCATAAACCTGTCCTGAACATGTTTTTTGCTAGACACAAGTCACATTTTTGCATAACAACACAAACCCAAAAGTTTGTGGCAATAATATGATACACTACAAAGTTCATGTAACCACAGCAGCAGATACATCACACAGTTAGTTACGGGATCCATATCAATTACCACATATTTACACAAATACTCTCCAGATGGCATGACAGTAGTTCAAAGGCTGTTTCTGCACTTTCTCGTTTCTGCTTTCAGAAATTCCAGGGAAAAGGAGAGTTGTATCATACAACATTCAAGATACCAGAAAGTACTGGATTTTGTGTGACAGTGTGATCATTGAGAAATAAAAAATGAACATATCAAATAAAGCAGGGAGGAATATATCCTGTCTGATGATGGTTAAATAAATTGAGAAGTAAATTTTAGTTATGTGTTATCATTTCTGTAGCACAGAATGTTTTTGCTTGAATGTTAATTTCCCCTTTCTTTAACACATACCACAGCACAGAAAATGAAACTATAACAAACACATTTATCCACTGAAATGTAAACTAAGCATGCTACTCAGGGTATCATTATATATTTCTGTTTAAACTAGGTGACAATACAAAACTTAGGCAGGACTACAAAGAAGAATGTTCCAAACCAGCCTTTGCCTATAATAGCAATTTTAAACTCAAGCATACTTACCAATATCCCTGCCTTCAATTTATTCTTCAAAATATTTCCAGACCAATCGAAGTTTCTGTGATACACCACATTACATGACCTAACATTGTTCTGTTCCTACTTTGCTGCCATGTTCTCCAAATCATCAAATTATTCTATCCTGTTAGTTGGCGAATTAATATCACATGTTTTATTTTGTGCTGTCTGTATTTCAACTAAAAGGCATATACCACAGTATTCCTGCTTTTCAATCAACCTTGTGTATATGACTCCCCCCCCCCCCTCTCTCTCTCTCTCTCTCTCTGCAGATGACATCCTGTTATGCTTTTAAACTCAATGGAAACAAATAGTTTCAGTCCAACACAACAATATATGTTTTATTTTTATTTTCACATTGACAGCATGTTTGGGTCAGTTGACCATCATCAGGTCATCTTCACAAAAGTTAAAAGATATATATATAGTGCTAATAGCATTCATGTAATGTGGGATCCCATTAAAATTATAAACTGAAAGAACACTAAAATATTATAAAATTACTGGTTTTTACCCTGTGATATATCAAAGTTCTGTGTAACACTGTGCAAATTTGGAAGCTGGAACAAAATTAATTTTAGTTTATAATATTAAAAATAATATGTACTGTTTGTTGTTTGGAGTCACAAGTTCTTGCACATGATGTAACACCTTGTTTATGACTTTGTTGCTGTATACGCTGACCTATGACTGGCAAATGCAGAATTCCTAGTCTCCTTTCTGTGTGTTCTTATTTCTGTCAATGGATGTCTTATTCACATTTCAGATTGCTCACTACCTTGGTAACGCACAATTATGGATTACACCAATGTGAATAAGACATCTGCTGACATAAATAAAAACACACAGAACAGAGACTAGGAATACTACATATGAGAGCCGTAGGTCAGCATAAACAACAGTAAAGTCACAACCCTGGCTATAAATCATGTGCAAGAAATTGTGACTCCAAACAATAAAGAGTAGATATATTTTTTTAATATTACCAACTCAACCTTTTGGAGCCGGAATTTTACATTTAAATTTTAGCACACCCTGTAGGTAAAATGCGAATAATACAGGAACCAAACAAGGTAGCATTATGAAATA
>JGI20166J26741_11623139_pt1 | contig 11483 bp, 15 predicted proteins | sample TergutCu122P5_FD_26741 | JGI IMG/M metagenome (IMG submission 26741) | reverse complement strand
GTTCCATTGTAACATTATCCTCCCATCTATGTCTGGGTATTCCAAGTGGTCTCCTTTCCTCAGATTTCCCCACCAAAACCCTATATGCACCTCTCCCCTATATGTGGTACATACCCCACCCATCTCATTCTTCTTGACTGGATCACCCGAATAACATTTGGTGAGGCGTACAATATACTATGCTCCTCATTATGTAGCTTTCTCCACTCCCCTCTATCTCTTCCATCTCAGGCCCAAATATTCTCCTCAGCACCCATTTCTCAAACACCCTCCATCTACATTCCACCCTCAATGTAAGTGACCAAGTTTCATACCCACACAAAACAACAGGCAAAGTTATGGTTCTGGATATCTTAATCTTTATACTTTTGGATAGCAAACTGAGAGACAAAAGATTCTGCACCACATGACAGCAAGCATTCCCTGACTTGAATCTCCTCTTAATTTCTTCCTGAATGGAATTTTGATTCGTTAGGGCTGTTACCAAATATTTGAAATGATCCACCATTTCAAAGGATATATTATCAATCTTTATATTGTGACTTCATCCTGCATTCTGATCTTGAGACATGATCATGTACTTAGTTGTATCAGCATTTACTTCTAGTTCAACCATCTTACTAGCAACTACTAAAGCTTTTGTGTTTTTATTCACAGCATGTACACTTCCACCCTATTAATATCAGCAGCATAAACCAAAATACTGATGTGTACCATGTAATTTCAAGCCATCTTGGTTTACATGAACCCTCCTAAAGGCATACTCTAAAGCAAAGGTGAAAAGCAATGGCGATAAAATATCTCCTTGTTTCAAACCAATCCTAATAGGAAACATGTCAGACAAATGCTTGCCTACCCAGACTCCATTATAGGCATCATTCAGACATATTTTTATTAGCCTTACTAGTTTCATGAGTACACCAACTCAATGAGAATATCATACAAGACCTCCCTCCTAACTGAATCATAGGCTTTCTTGAAGTCTACAAATAGCTAATGTACTGCTTTATTGTATTCCCCTTTTTTCCTATTTGACAAATGCAGAATATATGTTCAGTAGATGACTGGCTATATCGAAAACCACACTGACGATCCCCAGTATTTTCCTCTGCATATGGAGTTAACCTTGACAGCAGGATCTAGGATAAAATTTTTTACGTACTCGACAAAAGTGATATGCCTCTATAAATACTACAATCTGTTTTATCACCCTTCTTAGAGATAGGTACACTGATGAACTCCTTCAACTGCTAAGGCAATTACTCCTTGTTCCAAATACTATTAATCAACACTTCTGTACATTATGATTATAACTGTCTGATCACAGAAGGAAAAAGTTCAGCACCACAGTTATCGCATTCCTAAGACAGTTTCATCCATCTCACATCCTTGAAACTTATTTCTCCAAAATCTACCTTAATGTTATTATCCGATCCCTTTCTCAGCCTTTGAGGTGGTTTCTGCAACATTAGTTTGTCCATGCATCAACCTCACATTTGGCCCATCATAACCTACTACTGCATTAGCATAACTCACAACCATCATTATTCAGTTATACACTACAGTAGCATACTTCATCCCTCTTAGGTACCAATATTTTATAAGCCTCTCTAATTTGTGTCCTCCCTTCCACGCAAAACATAATGTTTCACAATCACACAAAAGAACAGGCATCAGTATTTATTTACGAACACTGATCTACTGTTTTGGAAATAATAATTTTTAACTGAATAATAACCAGTAGTTCTTGAATTTACTTTTCTCCTAATTGCAACACAAATGTTTCCAATATAATGATTTATTTTTATTTTTTGCTCCCAAATACACTTCAAAACATTTTCCAATAACTCATTGCTATTACAGTTGCATATTTTTTATTATTCATTCCTCTGTATGATTTGTGCAGTAATGAGGAAAAATAACATTATATCAAATGAACTTGATTACCTGTGATATTCTGGGAGGTGGGGGTACTTGTGGAGAATCTTCCGACTTCTCTCTATCATGTAATAGCTGGCTGAACACATTTTCTACTGAAGAAAGCTCGGTGTTGAATGGTGCTACTGTGTCAGTATGCTCCAACGGAAGAGCAGGAGGTGGCACATTGTACACTGGAGGGGGTACTGGTTGGGGTACGGATGTGGGAGGCATAACTGGTGGGACGGGAAGAGGAACTGGAGGAGCAGAACCAAAAGGAGGAGGGATGTGAGTTTGTGGAGGTGGAGGTTGAACTACAGCATCTGAGAAACCAGTTTGAGGTGGGTAACCATGAGTGTATGTTGAAGGGTATGGAGGGTATGGAACAGAGGAAGGAGAGAAAGTTCCTGGGGCAGTAGAGCTGCTGGGATCATAACCCTAAAGAAGGGCAAACAGAGACTGCAGTATTAATAAATAATATAACAGAAGTGTACAGGTGTACTGCTTGTTCAGAACCACACCAGACTTCACATTACAATACACCTATGTCAGTGGTGAAAGACAGTTCTCCATTAATTTGTTCCTAGTGCCTGAACCACATGCCCCCACTTAAGAATGCACCAACATCACTGACCAACCAGCTCCTCTCCCACACAACATTACATGAATTACTATAAGTACCACATCTCTGTCCCGGACAGCAGAACATGGCATAACAGCAGTTGCCAGAGACTTCCCACAGACACAACACACTACTAGTGTCTGATGTATATTTACCCAAAAATAAGCATAAAGAAACATGAAATGCACTACCAATCAACATCAAAGAGCTAACAGAGCTACAGATGGCTCTTACACAACATTACACTGGTTCATCATAAGACAGCATAATAGAAAGTAGGGGAGAAAAAAATTCTGTCCATCTTACCCTAACCATCAAAATTTGACTTCAGTAAAATATTATGTTGCAAACAAGAATGTTACATTCCAGTGTTATGATTCAATACAACTAGTCCAAAAAAAAAAATAAATAAATAATAATAATAATAATAATAATAATAATAATAATAATAATAAACTGTGTAGGATGCAAGGGCTTTTGGGTGCAGATAGGCAAGAATATGTGAAGAAAAATGTTTGGCTCTTGAATACATGATCAATAAAACTGAACAAATCACATACAACCTGAATGAAAATGTCAACAGTGGCAGTGACAATATGATGGCCTCAGTAGCTGCAAGGAGAATACTGACGGTAAAGATGGGGAGGGGTACTCGCAGGCATAGGAAGTTCATTATCAGTACATTTGCACTTGCAAAGTGCCTCTTTCAGTACACACAGTGATTGAAAAAATGTTAATAAATGTAGGGATTTTCTTCCTTCTACAGGTTTTGTTGATTGTGGAGCAATGAGATGGCCGTAAGGTTTACTATGAAGCAATATGGGAAGAAAGGAAGGAAGGAAGGAAGGTAGATAGGTAGGCAGGATGCAGCCTGGATGGAGGCCTATCAGGCTGCAATCTTCCTTCACTGCTTCGAAGTCAGCCTGGCTGTACTGTCAATGCTCCTCATTCAACAAACCCACAGGACAAAAGAAACCCCATACACACATTATCAGAAGTACCAACAGGTAGGCTATTAAAAAAAATATTCCATTAATTAAAGATCCTACATGTTTCAGTGAGCCACCATCATCAGGGATAACATGAAAACATACAGAAGGATTTTTCAGACCATCTGTTTTCATGTGACCCTGGTGATGATGACCCACTGTAACATGTAGAATCTTTAAGGAATAAAATGTGCTGCTAATAATTTACTATTTTGGTATTTCTTATAATAGTGAACTTTTATACATAGTCATAACATGTTACAAAACCCATACAAGTGATGACATTTGCTGAATCACCCTGTATTTTATGTACAGCAGCAATGTATCTAGTCATGGTGGTATGGGTCTAAACACAGACAGTCGTTTGATCATGACCAAGTATTCAAATATATCACATGGTGTCAAAAGACAGCTTCCTATGTTTAACAAAAATAAAGGAAACAAATGTAAGTATGAAATGTTTCACAATGAAGTTGCCACTCTTACGTTTGCACAAGCATGGTACATTTTAGATCGAAACTGACACCCTTTCAGGGCATGTCGTTAGTTTCTCTCATCCACTCCAAAGAGCACAAATTGCTCTCTCCACTTCCACAGAATATACTTAATACTTAATTTATCTGATGACACTGTAAGTAACTCAAAAGCATACAGCACTGACTAACTGGGTAACAGTGCATAATGAAATGAAAAGGTTGTGGAAGGAAGTGGTGACATTCTAATTTAAGACATTATCCTGGCATCTGCCTGCAGATACTGAGGGTAACCATGAGAAACCAGGTAAGGTAGTTGAAGTCACGGCCAACATTTGGATTTGGCACTCTGGGAAATCAAGCCAGAAGTGTTACTATTTAAGCCAACTAGCTTTGTTCATCAACAATAGATCTATACCTGTTGGCCCGTTCTGAACCACTTTGAGAGTGAACCGATCTTTCCATCTCTTTTAGACATCTACCCCATTGGCTTTCCGTGAGAATTATAGTCTGGTATCTTCAGTGAAATTTGGTATATTGTCAGTTCACTGAACAATACAAACACATAAGCGTCATCAATGAAATATGGAACATGAAGGATAATTGTATGCATACAAAGTCAAAATTACAGATTTGATTTTTGTACATAAGTGTTTTAAAAGTCAGTATAGTGATAACCAACCACATGGAGCAGGGTAATTTGTAACAAGTCAAAAGTTGTTCAGTTAGTGAAAAAAATTTGTTGATATTTATGGGAACTGCAATTTTACCACATTCACATGAACCTCACAGTAATTCATTATGCAAGCCTATCTGCCATTAACAGATAAGAAACACTCTCACACATAATCACACACACACACACACACCAACCAAACAACTGTGTGGGGCAAGGTCTTCCTCAAAGGCCCACCAATGTATCCATCCTAAGCCTACTGAATCCACAATCCCTCCTCAAACAAAATTTCTCTGAGACTGACAGTAACTGTACTAAGTGATGTACTCCTTTGATGTTTTCTGACAAAAATTCTGAACACAATTCTCATTTCTGCTCTGCATGCTACCTGTCCTGTACACTACATCTGACTTAATAGCCTGAATAATATGAGGTGTAAGAGTCAGGGTAGCTCAGTCAGTGAACTAGCAAAGACTGGATGGCCAGGAATTCAGTTCTGTGAAGGCAGTGATTTTCACCTCACCACATAGTTCAGGGCATCTGTGGGGTCATCAAGCCTCTTAGTACTTCCCAAGTAGCACTTTCCAAACAGAAAATAAAAACATTACAACAACCACAAGTGTTGTAGCATTGAGGCCAAATGGGCATTTTTTTTCTGTGCCCCTTACAGGTCAGTGTGTGCAGCTCAGGCACAGAAGAAACACTGTATTCCACCTTAAAATCTGACAACATTCAACAAATGAGTACAAACATACGAGGCGTGCCTGGAAAGTAAAGACACAAAGGTCTTAATGAATTGCATGTACATAACTGTATTTTTCAACACAGTCGCCAGCATTGTCCAAACATTTATTAAGTCTTGGAACCAGCTTCTGTATCCCGAGTCATAGAAGTCTGCGGCCTGCCCTTTGAACCATGTCATGACTTCTTCTTGCACCTCATCATCGTTGTCGGACTTTTTCCCAGCGAGATGTTTCTTTGGGTGAAGAAACAAGCGGAATTTGTTGGGCGCAAGGTTTGGACTGTATGGTGGATGGTCCAATATATCCCACTTGAATTTTTCCAGAAGCACAGTGGTGACGTGCGTGGAATGGGGCCACAAGTTGTCGTGGAGCAGGCACACGCCGCGTGACAACATTCCCCTCCTTTTGTTTTGAATGGCTCATTGAAGCCGTGTCAAGGTGTCACAATATGCAGCGGCATTAATTGTTGCACCAGGAGGCATGAAGTAGACCAGGAGAATGCCTTTTCTGTCCCAGAAAATGGACCATGATTTTTTTCACTGAAATTGAACTTTTGAATTTTTTGGTTCTGGGGGAATGTGTATGGCACCATTGCAGTTGACTGTTGCTTGGATTCAGGAGTGTGGTGAAAAACCCATGTTTCATCTCCAGTTACAATGGAGTCCAGAAACTCATCTCCTTCCTGTGCGTAGTGCATGAGAAACTTCAGCGCAGAACCCATCCGTTTTGTTTTGTGATGGTCGGTTAACATTTTAGACACCCAGCGTGTGCATAATTTTCTGTACCCTAATTTTTCTGTCACAGCTTCACGAATTGTGGTCTTCGGGAATGATGTGATGCAACTCTCTTATCATCATGTGTCAATTTGCATGAATTTCTCCTTCAGTTTCCTGATGAAGGTCATCAGAGATCAAAGTGGCCTACCACTCCTTTGTTCGTCATGAATATCAGTCCTTCCTTTGGAGAATTCACAGCACCACTTTGTCACATTTTGCCGATTCATAACGTTACCATAAACAGCAACAATTTGTTTGTTAATTTCCGCTGGACGTTCACTTTTTGCATTGAGAAATCGTATAACAGATCGCACCTCCCATTTGGTGGGACTTTGGATCGGCGCTGCCATTTTGAACATGTCTCACTCAAATAAAGCCGGTTCTACCACTGCCAAATGAGCACAGCTCACAGGTAAAGGATCAATGTCAACGGGAGTGTTGCCATAATAAGCATAAAAAATTTCCCTACCAGCCTACACGTGATGTATCTTTACTTTCCGGACACGCCTCATTTGTAAACAACTAATATTATAAAAAGGAAAAAGAAACTTGTACTTACCCCATGGTGTGTTGGCCCAACTTCTGAAGGCAAGGGGTACACTGCTGGCTGATTATACATACTACTGTGAAAATCCTTTGCAAATTTACGCTCTATTTCCTTCCAAAAGGGTGAGCGCTTCCTCTTTGGTTGTCGTTTGTAGTATGACTCATCAGACAAAGATAAAGACACATATGAGTCAGAACGTGAGAATGTCAATCTGCTGCTAAGAGGTGAAAATGAGGAACCACGATAACTTCTTCGATACTCACGCCTTCTTCGCTCTCTACTGACTGAACGAGACAAACGTCTCCGTTCTCTCTCTGCTGGAGAAGGAGACAATTCAAATGAGATACTAGAAGATAAGGACATGCGCCCAGCAGAGAAAGGAGAGAGGTCAGGTGTTCTACGCTTATATTTATCCCAACTCGGGGATCGCCTTCTCTTCAATAATGATCTCTTCTTTTCTACTTCCTGACTCATGGATCTTCTTGGTCTCTCCTGCATGTCTCGATATTTACTGGATACAATCCTATACACTCTGTCTCGACTATGAGATCTCAATTTTCTTTTGGGTAGAGAAGAATCACATTCTTTAGCTCTGCTCACAGATCTTACCAACCTCCTACTCTCATTATGAACATCATTCTTTCTCTTAAATCTTTGTTCATTAATGTCAGATTGCCATCTCTCTGCACTTGATGCCTTCCTGTACTGATTGTCTTGATCTCTGGATCTTCCCATACTTTCTTTTTCTATAAATAATTCACGTTCTTTGCCTCTACTCCCAGATCGTGATCGCCTGGTGTCATTATGAGTCTTTCTGTACTGTCTATCTCGACTTCTAGATCTTCCCATTCTTTCTCGTCCTACAGATAATTCATGCTTCTTACCTCTGCTCCCAGATCGTGATCGTCTGATGTCATTCTGATCACCCTTCTTTCTCTTTAATCTGTGTGGATCACTGTGGTGTTGCCATTTTTCTCTGCTTCGTGATCTTGTGCTATTTTTGGTACTGTCAGATCCATATAACATTCTCTTCCTTCCTGTTTCATCCAGTTCACTTTTAACTCGTGCTGCTCCATGTTTCTTCTCTAAACTTGTAGAATTCCTCTTCTTTTCTTCAGAGGAATTGTTTTGTGGATTTCTTTTCCTTTCTTCATCCAAATGATCACGTTTTTTCTTGCTCCCTGAAGCTAAAGACTTTCCCCTCTCTGAACTACTTGATCCAGACCTCCTCCTTTTCCTCTCACGTGAAAAATCCAATCTTTCTGCTTCTTTACGTGGTCGCTGACTGGTAGTACATGAAGGATCTTTTTCACTTTTAATGCCCTCCAGTACTTTATGGTCAGCATTTTTTTCACTTGCTTTCTCTGAAATTTCTGTTTTTATTACAGGATGACTGAATGATTTCCAATCTCCAGACAAAAGATCCTTATTATTTACAATTCCAAATTCAGGCTCTTCTTTAACCCTTGTAATATTTTCTTTTTTAAACTCAAGAGCTTCATCTTTTGTGGGAAGAATAAAGTCACTCTCTGTACCAGGAGGTACAAGATCATCCAGCTCCTTTATGCATGTATCAAGTTTTGTGTCACTTAATGCTGAGTTATTAGGCCTGGTAACCATATGATTTTGATCCCCTGTTTCTCCCTCAGTGACATCTGAAGGCCCATGAGACATTTCTTTCTCCATATCATGCTCCTTATGTACAGATCCTAACTGAATTTCTTTGTTAGCTATTTTAATGTCAGAGCTTTTCTCCTTCCTAAGGCTTTCATCTGTGATATCCTCTCTTCTGCTTCTGTCTTTGATGTTTTGCAACACTCCATCTTTTCCATCCACACAGAGACTTTGCAAATCAGATTTCCTTTCTTTCCCGCTTTTATCTGAAGTCGTCCCTCTGTTACTTACTCTATACTGATAAGAGTACCTGTGACCTCTACCCTTGTCGCATTTTTGTATGGACCTTTCTACACTCTTGTCATTATTTTCTCTACTACTATTACTACCACCACCACCACCACCACCACCATCTTGTATATTCTTTTCTGCATCCTTCTCCCTGCTCTTTCTGTCTCTTCTATTCCTGCTATCTCTCTCTCTTCTGTCTGCACATCTTTCTCTATCTCTGTCCCTCACATTCTGATGTCTCCTTTGCACTTCTCTTAAGTATTCATCTATACCAACTTTCCTACTTCTTTCCACTGTTCTCCCTACACTTCTTTCTCTGCTGTCCCGTTTCACCTCAACTGAAGTGCCAGCATATCTTCTACCATCTTTTCGGTTGCTATCATCCCTGCTCCTCCTACGGTCATTGGAATCTCTTCCACCTTTACTCACTGAATGCTTGCTGTTGGATTCATTTTTTCTTTTACTTTCTGAAGGTGAGTGTCTGTTCCTACCACTTTTTCCCTTTCTAGTGTTATTCTCCTGCTGTTCATTACTTTCACAACTCTCATCAGCATCTGGATTCCATGCATCCACAACAGCTAAGCTATCTAAAAAATCCTCTTCCAAAAGACCATCAAAGAAACTGTCTGGTGGATCATCAACAGCTTCTAGCATTTTCTCATCCAGTTCACCTTTATCCTGTGTTTTTAGAGGTGTATCATCTTGTGTATCCCCAGCCTCAGTAGCAAGATCACTATTTCTGATATTTAATTCATTTTTAGCACATGTAGTCTCATAATTTGGTACTTGCTCTGCAATGTCTTCTTCACTGCATTTCTTCCTTACTTGATCTTCGTTATTTTTGTTCTCACTAATTCCCATTTCTTTCCCTTTATCATCTTCACTTACAGCTGTGATATTTGCAGCAGCCAATTCATGGTGAACAACTTCATTTGCCATCACCTGAAAGAAATTTGAAAATGTAACAAAATATTATTTGCCGCAATTTTATGTCTGCCCTCTTCCCCTCCCCCTCCACACACACACACACACACACATCTAAAGATGAAACTGCCAAAAAACATTTTTTACACATCTCAGTAGAATTTACTCACTAGTCTACAAATCCTGTAAAAAACACCAATGTAAACAGATGAATAAAGGACCATCAATCACGCCTATATTTGCACAACATTTTAACTGCCATGGGTGCTACAAGTACAAGCCATCATCAGGTACAGACTATAAATGTATATGTAAAAAAGCACATACAGTCATGCGCCGCACGATGACATATCGGTCAATGACGGACCGCATATACGACGGTGATCCCACAAGATTATAATATTATAATATGAGGGGGGGGCTGATAAGTCCTTAGCCCGACCAGGAAGGAAACAAGCTACAGCAACCAAACTCGGGATTTATTCAACATACTCACCACAGAGCTCAATACACTTCTTAGCCCATTGTTCCAACTTTGGCAAGCCACTCAAAAAAAAAAAAAAATCAGAAAGTTGTTCATCCAACCAGGTCTCCACGGCAGCAATGACCTCCGTGTCAGACGAAAAATAGCAACCTTTCAATTGTTTTTTCAGTCCAGGGAACAGTTGGTAGACCAACAGGGCCAGATCCGGAGAATAGGGTGGGTAATCAAGACAATGGAAGCCCAGGTAGGCTGGTTTCTTCTAGGTTGCAAGTGCCCGATGAGCCGGGGCATTGTCGTACAAGAACAAGACCACCTTAGTGACCTTCCTGCAGTGTTTTTCCTTCAAGAGGTCCTTCAATTACACCAGCAGAAATGAGTACCACTCCACGTTGAGAGTTTGGCCCTTTGGAAGATAATCAATGAGGAGGATGCCGTCTTGATCCCAAAATATCAAGGCAAGAACTTTTCCAGTGAATTTTTGCACTCAGAATTTTTTGGGGCAGGGTCAGCCACTAAGCCAACACATCAGTGATTGTTTCTTCATCTCCGGGTCATACTGATGTAACAAGGTTTCATCCATGGTCACCAATTGCAACATGAAGTCATTTGGATCACGTCGAAAAAATTCCAAATGTTGCTCAGACAACTGGCACCACTGATGTTTTTGATCCGCGTTCAGGCATTTCGGAACCCACTTCACGGAGAGCTTCCGCGTGTCCAAATCTTCATGAATGATGGAACCAACCCACTCACATGAGATGCCCAGTTGCTCAGCCATTGATTTAGCCGAAATCCGGTGGTCTTCCAAGATTGGCTCGTGAATTTTATCAATAATCTCCGGGGTGGTCACTATTTTGGGTCGCCCAAGATGAGACGCATCACAGGTGGAAAAATCACCATGTTTAAACTGGGTCACCCTGTTTCTGACGGTGGCATACGATGTGCATGTTCCCCTAATGTTTCTGTCAGAATGGTGTGAATTTCCTTTGGCACCTTGCCTTACAGGAAAAAAAACTTGATGACAGCTTGTGTCTCATTGTTGAAATCGTGCATGTCACCTGACATGCTTCCTTTCAGCCTCTGTAACAAGAAAAGACTTGCAATTCAGCATATGAACAGACCCCTCTTTCCCACGACACTATCGATTCTGTCCTACGACATCAGGAAGTAGGTCAGGCTAAGGACTTATCAGCACCCCCTCCTATTATATTATAATACTTAACACTGTGTTACAATTGCCTACAGTATTCAGTACAGTAACGTGCTGTACAGGTTTGTAGCCTAGGATCAATAGGCTATACCATGTAGCCTAGGTGCGCAGTAGGCTATACTACAGGGGTGCTGATAAGTCCTTAGCCCGACCAGGAAGGAAACAAGCTACAGCGACAGAAGATTTTGAGTTTCATATATCCTATTTATAATCATAA
>JGI20166J26741_11623028_pt1 | contig 11485 bp, 6 predicted proteins | sample TergutCu122P5_FD_26741 | JGI IMG/M metagenome (IMG submission 26741) | reverse complement strand
TCTCAGATAATTATGCAAAATACAAGTCGCAAAAATAATGTTGTCCGCATTCTCCAGCAATGACTGTAGGGTCCTCTGATAAATTTGAAATTTCTGGCTTAATATTCCAAATGCATTTTCCACCACTCTTCTGACTCGGGAAAGCCTATAATTGAAGATGCTCTTCTCAATGTCCCCTTTGCTTTGCGATCCTGGGTAAGGTCTCATTAAGTAGGTTTTCAGAAGAAAGGCCTTGTCACCCACAATAACATGACGGGCTAAGCATGATGTTCCGGGAAGCTGTTTATCTTCCAGAATGACTAGATGAGTTTCTAAATATTTCCCAAGTTTTGAATGTGCAAAAGTCCCTCCATCGCTGTTTCTTCCATACGACCCTATATCTACAACTGTAAATTTATAACGAGCATCTACCAATGCCAACAGAACAGAAAAACTGTGTTTGTAATTAAAAAACTTGGAACTGCTATTTGGAGGGGCCTGAACCTTCATGTGTTTTCCGTCAACAGCACCAATGCCATTAGGGAAATTCCACAGGTCCCAAAAGTCATCCACAATTTGCGACCACGTTGTCTAAGGGGTTGGCATAACTTCATTTTTTAAGTGTTTTATAATTGATTTGCACACGTCTTGAACAATACTCTGTACAGTTGAGTGTCCCAGGCGAAAGCTGAATGAAATAGTTTGAAAACTATCTCCTGAAAGAAATGTGATGGAATTAGTTTGCAAGGTTATTGATAACACAATAAGTAAGAAGTATTTTTCGAAAAAAAAAAATATATGTATATATATATATATATATATGTCAATTACGCGAACACATAAACAACGAGAAATGTATGAGCTGAAATTACAGATTCACCACTTAACTGACCAATAAATGAAATGAGGCAAAATGAATAATTTATCCGTTTATTCGTAGGTTACAAGTGTAAGCAGAGATGGACTTCGTTATGAGACCAGTATAGATAGTATTTGAAGAAACAGACTATCAAAAGTGGTCAGTCTGTGTCAATAAAAATTCCGAAGTGGAACTATGCGCCCATATTTGCATGAAAGAGACACCGTCGCTAATCTAGAATTTGACATAAAAGGTGAGATGGACGAGGAATTGTTACAAGCAGAGAGTAAACATGATGGTACAGCGGAAAAAGAGGAGCAGACTCCAGCCAGTGCAAAAAATAAGTTCGAAAATAAGATTTTCCAAGGGACAAAATGCGCTACGTATCAACCTGAGATGGCATCCACAGTACTAATGCAATATTTGGTTGAAAGTGATAAGCAAAGAAAAGCAGAACCACCTGTTGATCCCAATGACGCATTTTTCAAAAGTACTGCAGCAACAGTAAAAACGTTTTCTCCTTATCATCAAAACTTTTGCAAGTCGAGAATATTTGAGATTCTATCTGAAGTGGAATTGACAGAAATTTTACAAGAAACCAAGTCTACGCATTCATCAGAATATTCTTCTGGCTATCCAGATGAAGCAGAGATACAATGAAACCGCGTTTGTGACGCAAATTCTGCCTTAGTCCGGGCGTCAGAATCTGCGCAACTGAAATTGTCTACATCGTCCGATATGGCTACATATTATCGAGAGTTTACTTCTGAATTAGATATGTAATGAATTTTCTATTATTTCTTGCAGCAGTCAGTGTATTTTTGTAACTTCAATAAATGTTTTTGAGTAACATTGCATTAACTTGAAGTGCACTTACTGTAGACAAGTTGCTAGTTTCTCCACAGGTGATATTGCTTCTCAAAAGGTGGTATTCTTCTTTTTCAAATCTTTTTCAATCTTCTGAAGCAGATAATTGAATTGGTGCTTGGACATTCTAAAATACTGATAAAATTTCATTTCTTCATCAGCCAATTCTTTGTACAGGGTCCAGTATTCGCCTTCTGATTTTCTGTTTCTGAAACACTTGTGAACCCACATATGCTTCTTTTTATCATTCAGAGCAGCATTTTTCTCTTCTTCAACTAACATCAATGCTATTGCTGCTAACTGTCTTTTGGAAAACGAATGAGGCTGCATATCTGATGGAGATAAGCGTGGGCCTCCTAACACGTGCTACGCTGGAAGGTGACTGAACATGACAGACAGTGTGAAGACAGATCAATCTGACGGAATGGAGAGGGAACGGTGACAGAACAGAAATGTGACGTATAGTGTGAATCAGCCCTTAGGCAGTCAATCACCACCCTTCACTGTGAGGATGTGCGTTCAATCCCAGGCCTGTCCACGCTAGATTTGTAGTGGAAACAGTGGCACTGGGACAAGTTTCTCTCCAAGTAGTTCCCTTACCATTATCATTCCACCACAGCTCCATATTCATTCATCACTAATGCAATATAATCTCAGAAGCTGACAGGATCATTAAATAACACACTTCACAAATCAACGGGTATGCTAAAAACATGGGGCCAATTTCATAAAGTCTTGGCATATTATTTATTAGGTCATCAGTAGGAATGTGGAACTGACAGCATAACAATAGCAAAGTTACAGATGTGGGTGTGTGTGCACTGATGCGTGTACACGCGCACACACACACACACACGTATCAGACGAATGAATGTTGCAGATTTTGGCAGACATTAGATGACATATGCAAGAGTGTGTACCTTAGCTCGAGCAGCAAGTTCTGATGTGGTAAATTCATCAGGAACACGCCTAAATATTTCTCGGATCTTGTGCTGGACATCAGCACCAGAGTAAGTCAAGAAGAAGCTGAGAAGGGGATCGCCACTTACTGCAGGGTGACGCGCTACTAGTGTCAACCATCTTCTTAAAGACTTGCGTCGTTCCTCAATGAAGTGGGAATCCGCTAAAAGTAAACCCCATATGTTAGCTACAAACTGGTCACAGAATAAGACACAAGCAGTAATCCAAACGTGGCTGTGTTTAATACACGTTTTGCAAGTGATAAACTAACATATACCTCCAACCATTCTTTTTGGTGGCAGCTTAGGAATAAGTCTATATGGAAACCTCCCCAGCAGAAGCTCATGAAGTGCCACAAAATCGTTGTACCGCCTCCTTACAAGAGTACCAAACCTCTGTCAACAAAAACATAAGACCAGTACACAATCAGGACTGATATCTTTATCACCCAGCACCTTTCATAACTTTTCAGTGACTTAACTCTTCCGGCCACACTATGCCCTGGGGTCAAATCACGTGTAACAAAAATAAGTACCAGAAATATCTCCTGGGGGTAAAAATGGCTTGTGCATACAGTCGAAAACCTTACCACCTTCATGTGCCAACTGTCTATAAATTCTGGGAGCTTCAACCTCCTGGTGCCCTAAGTGCCTGTCCAGGCCTATAACAGGCTAGGTTACCTTACCTTTCAAACATGTCAGTATAGAAACTACATACACATCATGCACTTGCACTGCTGTATTTTTCTTTTGGGGGCTTATACCTCTCTCCATAAGACAATAATTTATAAGAAAAATTATATTTGCACAAAAAAATTAATACTTAAATCCAACTGAAGTACAATCTGATTAAAATCTGGGAAATTCTGGCATACAGCCATACACAGACACTGATGTTTAGTATTGTACAGGTTAAAGTACAGTGGCCTCTAGGGTATGACACTGTTGAGGTCTGGTTGGTCATTACCAGCATTACACAGGATCCCAGCAGCTGAGATGGAAGCAGAATGCAGTTCTGAAACATGGGCAGCCACCTAGCATTCTAAGTTTCACAACCTGGAAAACCTCAACTTAAATCTTATGAGGTTAAACTGTTCATTACCTTGCTAGACACTTGATATTCTACATGTTTCAGGAATAGGCCTTTCTTTTCAGGTACTAAGTCAACTTCAATCACATCCAACTGGCAGATGTCAGAATAACAAAGACCAAGTTGTGTTATATTTGTTCTTTCTGGTGCAAGATCTGTCAGGTCACCCAGTTCCGGTTGTGGAAGCTCTACAACAAGCCAATATAACTGAACTGAACCCACTGATGCATTAAGTTCTGCTTCATCTTATTTAAAAAACAAGTTTCTAACCCACAGAAAACAAAGCACATATACACTGCAAAGAACAACCAGTTAATGCTGTTCACAGATAAAACCACTGTTTCCTGCAAGAATCATACACACACTACACATAAAAAATTCAATATTTACAATGTTAGAGCAAGCAGTATAAAAAGGACCCTTTAGCATGCAACACAAAAAAGAATCTTACAGAGATAGCAAGCAATACAAAAGCAAACCTTATAGAGACAGCTACTGCCTATCTTTTAACATAACAAAGAATGCATCTAAGAGCAACCTTATACACATTTTGTTACTGTCTTCCTGGAAGTTACACCATGGAGCTTGGCAGATGGGTACCACAAGTAGCTCGGCAGATGGGTACCAAAGCTTTTGTGGAACCTGCTGCCCTCATCTTCAGGTATGTGTTTTTTTAATATAATTCAAATATTTAAATTATTTTAAAAAAACACACAAATGGATTACTAAAATCCACAGCAATCAACACAAATGTTAAGTAAAAGAACCTCCATTCTACCCAGGTATCAAATATATATTTAAAACAGCATGACCAGTTTCCTAATAAATTTTTTGTTACAGGCCTAAAAAGAAGCACATTTTATAAATTTAGGCCCTAAAGTATCAACACGAGCTGGAATAACACCCCCCCCCCCAAAAAAAATAAATAAAATAAATAAAAACCTTAACTGAGCAAACAGGAGTGATTCTATCTGAACCAGTGGGTCCATCTAAACTGACAAAAATGTGAGGGGATTTTTATTTACATCATATCTGGATGTCATCTTAATCTACAAACATGATAAATTTTTATTATTTATAATAAATAGCCCAAATTTAGTGAGATCTCACTAACAGAACAACTTCATGCTAAAATATAATTATGTTTTTTTAAACTATTGTAATAAGTGCCTGATGATGCTTTGTGCGAACTCAAACATGTAGCACAGTATGAAGCGACATTAAAGTGTTGTGTTGGATGATGTATTTCGCTTGTTTGTACTATAAACACACACACACACATAATGGGATGTATCATAATAAAACTGATTTAATAATTATTTTTAAATCTTTTACTAAAGACAAAAAAAAAGTTCTAAATGAAGAATTCAGAATTTGTAAATGGATAAAATTAATGGGATTGAAGTTAATCTAAGAACGCATTTTTAACTGAAAATTAAAGATAATAGAACCAAGAAAGGAACAAAGTTTTGGAATCATGCATGGTCAAGTTACACAACTGCAATCAGGGATGCAACTATAAGCTGGGGAAACCTGTAATTAATTTGTTAACAATGGAGTCAGAAAGCTGATATAGTTTAAGATCTGAGCATTAAATACTGTTTACTTGACATTTATACAAGGCAGTACACTTAATTTCATGGAATTAAAATGTGTGTGTGTGTGTGTGTGTGCGCACGCACGTGCCTACATGCATACATGCATGTGCAACAAAGGTACAGCTGTTGGCAGCAGTTCAACATAAATATTAATAATGATACTTTTTAATTACATTACTTACCTTCTCCAGAGAAATTTTCTAGAAGTTTTGCACTTGGCTGTTTGCCCTGCTGAGCCCAGGCAACCAATGCCAAAGCCTTGTATAAACTGCTACGTGAAAGTGGTCCTTGTTTTGTGTCAATAATCTCCCAAATCTAAGAACAAACAACATTTCACAATAAAGGCAACGTGTCTTAAAAAAAAAAAACAGGAAGTCAGGTGTACCACCAAGAAAAATCTCAACTCAAGATTCTTCAACACACAAGACAGAACTGACCACCATTCTTAAAAATGTTGAACATTACAGATGCGTTTAACCTGTACTCACAAAACTTCATTTAACACAGTAATAATGGGAGTATTTTTCATACACACTCAAGAAATGGTTACTAATCCTCAACAGTATTTAATCATTGCTATGCACATAAAGGTACCACCAACATCACTGGTGAATGAGCAATAAATCATCTTTGCAGTAGCACAGATCTATTCAAGCTGGAATATAGTTTAAGTTTCACATCACTAAGAAGTTAATAATACAATTTGTACCTTTCCAACCATTTCAGCAGTCCCATTCAGATAATCTTCCACTGATTAAAAAAATTAATCCCATACAGATCTCTAGTGTAACTACTACACAGACGCGAACATCCCACTTTAAATGACGGTGTAACATCACATACATAATACCCATATAAACGCTGAAGTTGGAAGCAGTGGTACCCACCATCAATAATGCAACACATTAAACCCCCGAATTCGACTGCTCAAATTTGGGATACTTCTGACTTTCCTGAAAATACTTTTTTGACGACTTACCGAACTTAATGTTTGGGATGGAAGTCCTGATTTGACAAGCAACCTTGTAAACATTTCTTTACTGACAGTACTAGAAGCTGGTGAAATGATACTATAAACTTCACGATAATACGAAGGAACTGAACCTGAAATAGACAATAAACATTAAGTTGTCTGTCACAGCTCCTACTTTATACGCCTTCATGCAATCAAATTATTAACCCTAAAATCATATTTACGAAGTTCCTGTATTGGGTAATCTTTCCGTCATATAAATATTACGTAAGCATTAACGTTTTCGGAAAGAAATGTAAAATTCTCATTTACGAACGCACCACAACCATCCCTTATTATTACCAACAAGTGCTACATAACACACACTACGAAACACACATGAAAATACAGCCCAGCACACCCACCAAACACAAGATCGGTCGCCATGTTCTGACACCTCATAAAAACAAATGCGCATCGTGTTCTGCTTCCGCTACTCGTAAATCAAACGGGGTGTCAATTTCAATACTGTAATTCTTCGGTATTTCCACAATCCCGCACCTAAAATGAGAATGTTTATATTAAACAACAGCAATTTCCGTTCATTTAATCATAACTGTACAATTATATACGGTGCTTCCTCTATATGCCAATCTTGTGATTCACTGCCCTATTAATTCGATAGTTTTTCGCTTTATTCAGACAGGGCACAGAATTAAAATAACACAATTCGAGAAACCGCATAATGGTCGTAATAGATATGCCAATGTGTATGATACGTATCTCTGAATTCTGATGTATTTATTCACCACTTGCGTACACGCTAAACCGCTGCTGGCTCCAGCAACAGGTAAGTTCAGACACCAGAAGATTCATATGCTTTCCGACACTATTAAATGATCCACATGACGAGACTATCGGCAGCTGAAATGTCGCCCTCCCCCCTCCTTATGCCCCTTTAGAATTATTGGCATCTACTTCCCATAAGCCGAAAATTACCAGTGGTCTGAAACCTCTACTACTTTTCCCACTTTTCAGCGCCAAGGTCCTAGAGTGCAAGTGTTTACACACATTTATAACCTGTCCCCATGCCAGATTTTCTACACATAGCAACGACCAGCACGTCGAGATTAAACTGAAAAATGACTACACAATTCATGTAGTCATGCCATTATTTTATACTTTATACACATTCACCTTAAGAAATTTTTTAATCCTTTCAACAGTCTAAAAATAACAGTCGTAATATCAAAATCTGCCATTTCGTCCAATCCTGAGTAGCAAACAACCACACCACACACATTATTCTAGCATGTCACACTGATATTCTTTTCTCCCATTTCCTTAGGCATTTTCCTACAGACTTCCACAACAGTCTACACACTGTCTCTCCCATGTTTGTAATATCTCCACCCCACCACAGCCTCCTTGATTTCATTATCCTTAAAAGGCCACATGACCTGTAAAAATTTGCCATCTACATCACACTTCCTTGGTGCATCTATCACCATTCACCATTTCACACAACTACTTTGAAAGGTTTACATCTACTACCTAAACCTCAGAACCTCACCCTGCCATCATATTGACAGCCTAATGTTACAGCAAAGAGTGGAGATCATAGGTGTCACATACAGCAAAATTCCTTTAATCTGACTTGCACAGGACTGGCCAGGTGCCGAATTATTAAATATTCCAGATTATCAGATGGCACCTATACTGACCACCCTGGTTCATACAGGTAACTTTTGCTACTGTCCCTGTACTTGGGCTGTACAGCTAATAAGTGGAGTATTCAATCTAAACAACTCCTACTCACTTTGGAAGAGGCTATGGACCTGTCATGAGACAGGAATGAAACTCCTTTCTCTGCTGGTCTGAGATCATCAGGGTCCTCTTCAGTATCTTCTGGAATCTTTAAAGCTGAAGAAGTTTATGGAGTAGGGCACAAAGGGTCATGATATGCCACATCAGTTGAATGTAACAGGCAGCCTTCAGACCTTTTTGAACATGCCACTGGGATAAGTCTGTTTCATTGATGACTTTTTTTTTTTATAAAAAATAAAACTTCTAGTTTTGGGGCTACTCTCCTCTCCTACAGTACTGATTATCAGGATTTCTGACTTATCAGATGTCCGATTAAGAGACTTTTGCTGTAGTTATTTTTGGTTTATTTAACAATTCAGGCTACATGGCATCAGATGGTTAGAGGTTTAGAGAATAACACACTGGATGTGGTTGTAGCTTATTTTAAGGTAGTATCCTAACATCTGACTGGGTGGATAAGGGAAGCCACAACAAAACCTCAGACAGGATGCACATACACATAGGCACTAATGCTTTGAAGGACCCTGCTGCCTCCATCTTCAAGTGAGGAGAAGAGTTGTGATGATAGGTGAAGATAGAAATGCATATGTAGAGCACTTGAACAAACACAGACCATCACTGTAACCTAAAGATGGAGGCAATATAGTTCCAACTTAAAAGTGATGAATTTACACCAAACTATGGTGTCACATACTGACTTCAGTGAGAACTACAAAACTCATACTGTACATTCTAGACTTCAAACTTTCACCGTGTTCTGAATGTTGTATTCGTTCTTTTGGGTGATTCCCTGGCATCTGAATGTTATGTGCCAACGTTTCGGAACACTCTGTCTGTTCCATCCTCATAGGCGGTGTAAGCAAGAAGAATAACTGGGCTGAGATTGTTTCTCTACTTGGACATTCCCCCTCTAAGTCCCCCTCCTTCCGATCTGCTAAGGTTATTTTCGAGCCAAACTTTTTCCCTTATAAATACCCCAACAATCTCATCCTGGTTATTCTTCCTGCTTACACCACCTATGAAGATGGAACAGACACAATGTTATGAAGTGTAGGCATATAAAATTCAGATGCTAGAGAGTCAGCCAAAAGAAAGAATACATCATACTGTACATGATATATTTGTTAAACTGCAATTGGGTTGCCACCCGGTGGCAGTAGTACAGTACACATTCACACACAAACAATACACAGAATGAAACAAAACAAACAATACATAGAACAATACAAAAACTTCTGGAAGAGTGTGGGCCGTGCCCCATCTTTGCGAGTTATACCCTGGCATTTGCCTTACAACTGAGGAAAAAGCATGAAAAAACCTCAGTCAGGGTAGCCAAAGAGTGCCAGCTGGCAGATACATAAACATACAATAAATACATAAACATACAATGTTCAATCTGTAGGACCTAACCTCAAAGTTATGCATGACCACCATTTTGTAATTATGTACTCGAAACAATAATCACCTATAGAGTGTAGCTATGTTATGCTGTACATCTGTACTAAAACTCACAACTCTAACTCCAATGTTCAAGAAAATTTTGCTTGCGTACTTGCCCATGGGTTGGTAAAATGGTGTACCATTATGGAGCAATCTTGGCAGAGCAGATGGATTGTGGAAAGTGTGGAATACCATAAACATAACCAACATATATTTCATAAAAGACAGAGCTTTAGAAATAAGGAAGGAAACTGACGCGGAGGTTTTTTTTGTCATCCTCCAACTCAGGCTGATAAACAGGAAAATTAACAGGAATGGGTAAAATAGACTCGCGTTACCTAAGGAAAGTTTTTCACAGGCATAATGGGGTCAAATCAGCCTCTAACAGAAATGAGTACCACGAATATTTCCTGGGGGTAAAGGCGGCTGGTGCATAGGGCTGACAACCTTACCACCTGCATGTGCCTACTACCTTGAAATAAGAGAGCCTCAGTCTTCTGGAATGCTCAAGGCCTGCCCAGACCTGTAAAGGAACTGCTTTACCTTTACTACACTCCAGTTCTAGTAGTGTTCCAATAAAAAATAAATAAATAATTAATTAAAGAAAAGATGCATCAGTCTGGAAACTGGATATATCTCACTCACTCACTCACTCACTCACCCACCCACACGCACGCACGCACACACGCACGCGCGCGCGCGCGCCCGCACACACACACACACACACAAAACAATGTCAACTCCAATGATCATACAGCACCAGTGATAAGCAAATGAATGAATGGATGAGTATGGAACAATGACGCACTGTCAGGGAAAACTAAAGTACTCAGAGAAAAACCTGTCACAGTGCTTTTGCAGGTTATCTGCAAGCTTTAAGGTGGCATCTGGCATGGCCTTTTGGAATCGCAACACACACACCTAAACCTTTAACAATTCACAGTGGTGCAAAAAAAGACCTATATCTCAACACAATGGCCTGAGACAAAGGACATAAAAAATCATGCTAACACTCAATCATGTTAGCTCCATTCCATGCCACAGACAGGAGCAAGAATAAAATATCAAAATAAATAAATTATACTTCTTTCACCTTCCACCTTGAAGCAGCCCATAGTTGATCAGATTTTTGGTTGCAAAATAAAACATGCCATTTTCCAGTAACTCCCCATCCCAGTCCTGGCGTCTTGGGCGTCTCTTAGGGTTAAAGTTTAATGGTTCAACTCCACCATCTGAAAGCAACGTTTAAAATAAAGGAACACACTAACAAACGTCCTGCCATAAGCACACAAACATGAATTTTCTACTTAAACAATTCAATTATATTTATTCCTTTAAATTACAATTTTCAATTACATTATAAGTATAGCTAATACCCTTACATCATTATATATATGTGTATTTTTTTACAGTCTCCTTTGTAAAACAAATTAAATCCTGAAGTACATAATGAGAAGCCCATTATTTTATGAAATGTTTGTATTATACCACATGACATGTTTTATATAATACAATGTAATATTATATATACAATAATACAATATAATATATATTATACATACTATAATACTATACACACACACACACACACACACACACACACACACACAGAGTATATTCCTCACATACATAATCATTCATTGCTGTTTTTATAACATAAAGTCAACAGACAAACAGTACTGTATTCCTCTCTGTATCATTCCATTAATTTTGGTTGCAGACTCCCACAGTATTATGACGAGGTGGAAGAACTATTTCTCCCAGCTGCTGAATGTACATGGAGCTAAGGATGTTAGGCAGGAAGAAATACACAGAGCAGAACCACTAGTGCCTGAGCCAAGTGCCTTTGAGGTTGAGTTGGCTACTGAAAAGCTAAAAAACCACAAATCACCAGGTATTGATCAAATCCCAGCG
>JGI20166J26741_11622917_pt1 | contig 11485 bp, 10 predicted proteins | sample TergutCu122P5_FD_26741 | JGI IMG/M metagenome (IMG submission 26741) | reverse complement strand
ACTCCCTGATGATGATCTGTTAAGATCGAAACATGTCGGAGTACCTTTACATATTTTTATGTATTTTAACATTGAAATTAACATTTTAGACTAATACAGTCTTGAATGTGAAAAAGTGCATATGTTGGTGTTTAACAATTAGTTATTAAGAATTTGATACAGATCCCTCAGCGTCAAACTGTATCGAAATCTTTAAAATATTTTTGGAGGTGAAGCATGTAGAGAGACAGACAGACACACAGACACACAGACACACACACACACACACACACACACACACACACACACACAGAGGATCTTGCCTTTATTCTTCCATTTTATAAACTTAGCGACGGAACATAAAAATAATCCAAGATTTCAGCCAACTCACTTTCGGCATTGCCAATTTTTTAAAGCCTATGTCTTGGGTATGAAAATAGAAATTTCTTTCGACATTTTGTGACAAATTGTGCATATATTACATCAACTTAATTTAACGATTAATTCATTAATGAGTGTTTTTCAATTGAAATGTTATTTATCTGCTTTTCATAATAAATTCGGTTAAAGTGAATAAATTAGTCTGGGCACCAGTGCACTGTCCAAGTCCGAGGCCCTGTGTAAGAGTTCTTAATATGTTGATTTTTTTCTGTAAAAAGTTCCCGTTGCTGTACAAAAAGATGAAGGTAAAAATACGAACAATCACTTCTTTTGTCTATTGTTTTGTACGTGTGTAAAAATTCATATCTGACCTTAAATCAAGAACATGGCCTGTGGATGTTTGAAAATATGGTGCCGAAGAGGATATTTGAGACTAAGAGGGATGAGGTAATAGAGGAGTACAGCAGACTGCATAATGACGATCTTCGTGATTTGTGTTTTTACCAATTTTTTTTCGCGTGAACGAATCAAGAATAATGAAACGGGTAGAGCATATGACACGGACGGGGGAGAGGATATATGCATACAAGGTTTTGGTGGAGAAATATGAGGAAAAGAAACCACTTGGAAGACACAGAAATAGATGGGAGGATAATATTAAAATGGATTTTAGGATACGGACAAGTGGCGGGATCTTGTGAACACGGGAATGAAAATTCGGGTTCCATAAAATGCGACTAATTTCTCGACTAGCTGAGAAAATATCAGCTTTTTAAGAAGGACTGTTTTCTGGGGAGTGCGGTAGACAAATAGAATGTGCCTCGGTGTAATTATTATTGCTTTTCCACTGCAACAATGGTTACACGAACGCACCTAAGTGTTACGTTATACGTACATTGCCCGTATGGTCTTCCGTATCCCTACGCAATGTCCTGTAACCAGTGCGCCCGGGTTTCTAAATCCACGAAACAGTCTTACGCATACGTGTAACATCCAAGATTATTCAGCTGTTTAGAAAATTGGCTGTTTTTGTTAAATCAAAAGATTGAATGTCACTTCATCCGAGGGGGTGCTGATAAATCCTTAGCCCGACCTACTTCCCGATGTCGTAGGTAGGAATCGATAGTGTCGTGTGCCGAATTGCAAGTCTTTTCTTCTTACAGAGGCTGAAAGGAAGCATGTTAGGCGACGCGTGCGATTTCAACATCAAGACGAGAGCTGTCAGTTTTTTTTTGCAAGGCAAGACGTCGAAGGAAATTCACGCCATTCTGACAGAAACAATGGAGAAACATGCACCATCGTATGCCACCGTCACAAAACTGGGTGGCCCAGTTTAAACGTGGTAATTTTTCCACCTGTGATGCGCCTCGTCCTGGACGACCCAAACAGTGACCACCCCCGAGATTATTGATCAGATTCACGAGCTAGTCTTGGAAGACCGCCGGATTTCGGCTAAATCAATAGCTGAGCAACTAGGTATCTCACGTGAGCGGGTTGGGTCCATCATTCACGAAGATTTGGATATGCGGAAGCCCTGCGCGAAGTGGGTCCCGAAATGCGCGGATCAAAAACGTCAACGGTACCAGTCCTATGAGCAACATTTGGAATTTTTTCGGCGCAATCCAAATGATTTCCTGTCACGATTGGTGAGCATGGAAGAAACCTGGTTATATCACTATGACCCGGAGACAAAGCAACAATCAATGGAGTGGCGGCATAGCGGCTCACCCCGCCCCCCAAAATTCCGAGTACAACAATCCGCTGGAAAAATTCTCGCCTAGATTTTTTGGGATCAAGACGGCATCCTCAACATTGATTATCTTCCAAAGGGCCAAACTATCAACGCGGAGTATTACTCATCTCTGCTGGTGCAATTGAAGGACATTTTGAAGGAAAAACGCTGCGGGTAGGTCACCAAGTGGGTCTTGTTCTTGCACGACAATGCCCCGGCTCACCGGGCACGGAGGTCATTGCTGTCGCGGAGACCTGGTTGGACGGACAAATTTTTTTGAGTGGCCTGCAAAAGTTAGAGCAACGGGCTAAGAAGCGTATTGAGCTTCGTGGGGAGTATGTTGAATAAATCCTGAATTTGGTCCCTATAGCTTCTTTCCTCCCTGGTCGGGCTAATGACTTATCAGCAACCCCTCGTATAAGTCCGCCGTTTGACAATCGTGCACCCGGAAAATTAGTTCACATTTTCACGTCGCATTTCTAAACTTAATTTTAATAATGTCCTCCTACTTGCACAAATATATCGCCACTGGTCACTTCCCTAGTGTATTGTAATTAAAATTTATTGGAATACCCTGCACGCCACCTGTCTAGCCCATCTCGTCCTTGATATAATCAAGGAGTGCAAGTTACGAACCCAGCAGCGATAACACTTGAAAGAATACAGGATACTGCGGTGAGATTATCCTGCTATCTGGTACGTGGCCTAAATTGCTGACCCACATCTAGTGCTAGAATTTAAGAAACACATCGGTAACATCCATCTTAATATTATCGTTCGTTTACACTTTTAAATCTGCGTGAGCAGCCATCGTTTCAGCTACCCGGGTTGAAAGGTAATCACCGACAATACACATATTTGCATTTTATACAATGTTTCTCCTCCGTTTATCCTAGTTACCGTCCTGATATTTTAAGCCTTTAAGATAAACCTTAAATGTAATGATCGCATTTACGGTAACGTTCCGTATTCATATTACTCGTAAAATGTATTTTCTGGTCCCTTATGCACGCTGAACTTGGTAAGAGATCTTGCAACCAGATATTTTCTCTCTCTGTATAAACTGCTTATTGACTATAACACCATGCTGTGCCAATAGAACGTGTAGCGTGCATAGGTGTTGCCGAAATAATTCCTGTGGCGCAATTTACCCAAAATGAGAGAATGAACCAGGACGGAGATCCGATTGAGAGAGGTCTCTCAAGTTTACTCTGCATATGTTATAAACTTCCCAAGACAGACACTCTCTTTTTGCATACGTAAGAAGATATTTAAATGATTTGCTTTTAGGAACTGTGACAAAATCAAGGTTTAACATCTGCATCTCCCACATACGAAATCCTTCCGGCCTGCAGTCCTAGCACTCTCTTCATTAACGTCTTCATTTTCCACACACGAACTCCTTCCAGCATGCAGTGCCAGCCCTCACTGCACAATATAGCTCTGTGCCATTTCTTGTGCATTAATTCCATTCGCAAGGTTGTTTGGATTGTTCATCTTTCACCAAAAAAAAAAACGCACTTTTGTGATGATCCTCTTCGATCACACGTATTTCTTTACTTTCGTTTTCTTCACTGCTGTCTTCATGAAGTTTTCTCCTACTGCTCTTCTTGCGTCTTTGCCACTCTCACCATGCTTGACTACAAACACAGTTGCGAAGGTAAAATCGCTTTCCCTTGAAAACGAGGAAGGAAAGAATGACGTCCGCAGTCGCATTTGTGCATGCCAAACCTTAGCATGTCAATGTCGCTCAACACACGATTATATCATTACGTTCTTTGCCTCTTTTATGACAGACCTCCTTGTTAGCTTTTTTTTTTAAGAAACCTACTTTCGTCGGCATTGTAAACGTTAGTTGTTTTGTCGTAAAATATTTAGGCCAGGGAATTCTTCGCGGAGCTGGTCCAGATATTCTGGTATTCTCTTTGCTTTTGGGAGCTTTAAAATATGAAAACGATAGGCTTTGTGATTTTCGAAGAACCAGTTGTGGTTTTTGTCCTTTAAAAAAACATACAACATTTCTTTCAGCCATTTGAACTTCGAAGAAATATTTATGTCTCACGTTAAATGCAACAGCAAAGCTTTGAACATCTCTTGTAACATCGAATTCAACAAGAGGGAAACCAACTTTCGATAATCCTATGACTCTTCCTATAATCTTATGACTCTTTCGGATAATTTTATTACTCTTTCGACAAATTGTCTGACCCTTTCACATGAAAGACATGCCTGGTCATAATATTTCCTAACATTTAGAAACTTCAATACCTACAACCTAGAAAAAGTATTTACCAATCGGCAGGACGTCATTTCCCAGAAAGCTTGAAATTTCATCAACACCGCTGTTAGGGCCTCAAATCTCGCAAGGAAACGGCGGTTTCAAATTTTAACCAATTGGAAAATTGAGAACTAACATCAGTTACAGCCGCAAGCATTTTATATTGCTTTTTTTATATGTTCATCCATTATCTGCAGCATGCAAATTCAATTCAGAAGAGTGCTTCCTCGACTAACCCAAAGATGGAGGCAGCATGTTCCTCCAAAACATCGGTATTTATGCAGTGTTTACCGCTAAGGTGTGCCAAACTTCAGGATGTTATATGAGTCGTTTGACTAAAAATGGTAAAAATGGCTTCAACATAATTGGTTTTGTTAACCGGTTTACAGAATGTCCCAGGAGTTAAAGTAACTGCTTCGGAATTTAATTCCAGAGCTGATTCTGAGTCAAACATTTCATATACACATGGGTCCAATTCGCAGCGGTTCAGGAGTTATGAGTTTTAAAGTGCGGTAAATAAATTACGAGGGGGTGCTGATAAGTCCTTAGCCCAACCAGGAAGGAAAGAAAATACAGCGACCAAACTCTCGGGATTTATTCAACATACTCCCCACGAAGCTCAATACACTTCTTAGCCCGTTGCTCTAACTTTTGCAAGCCACTCAAAAAAAAAAATCATAAGATTGTCCGTCCAACCAGGTCTCCGCGGCAGTAATGACCTCCGTGTCGGAAGAAAGATGGCGACCTTTCAATTTTTTTTCAGTCCAGGGAACAGGTGGTAGTCCAATGGGGCCAGATCCGGAGAATAGGGTGGGTGATCAAGACAATGGAAGCCTAGGTAGGCCAGTTTCTTTCGGGTTGAAAGTGCCCGGTGAGCCGGGACATTGTCGTGAAAGAACAAAACCCCCTTGGTGACCTTCCCGCGGCGTTTTTCCTTCAAAATGTTTCAATTGCACCAGCAGAGAAAAGTAATACTCCGCGTTGATAGTTTGGCCCTTTGGAAGATGATCAATGTTGAGGATGCCGTCTTGATCCCAAAAAATCGAGGCGAGAATTTTTCCAGCGGATTTTTGCACTCGGAAATTTTGGGGCGGGGTAAGCCGCTATGCCGCCACTCCATTGATTGTTGCTTTGTCTCCGGGTCATAGTGATATAACCAGGTTTCGTCCATGCTCACCAATCGCGACAGGAAATCATTTGGATTGCGCCGAAAAAGTTCCAAATGTTGCTCATACGACTGGTACCGTTGACGTTTGTGATCCGCGTTCAGGCATTTCGAGACCCACTTCGCGGAGAGCTTCCCCATGTCCAAATCTTTATGAATGATGGACCCAACCCGTTCACGTGAGATTCCCAGTTGCTCAGCTATTGATTTAGCCGAAATCCGGCGTTCTTCCAAGATTAGCTCGTGAATTTGATCAATAATCTCCGGAATGGTCACTGTTTTGGGTCGTCCAGGACGAGGCGCATCACAGGTGGAAAACCACCACGTTTAAATTGGGCCACCCTGTTTCTGACGGCATACGATGGTGCATGTTCCCCTAATGTTTCTCTCAGAATGGCGTGAATTTCCTTCGACGCCTTGGCTTGCAGGAAAAAAGACTTGATGGCAGCTCTCGTCTCGATGTTGTTGAAACGCGCGTGTCGCCTAACATGCTTCCTTTCAGCCTCCGTAACAAGTGAAGACTTGCAAATCGGCGCATGAACAGACCCCTATTTTCAACGACACTTTCTATTCCGTCCTACGACATCGGGAAGTAGATCGGGCTAAGGATTTATCAGCACCCCCTCGTAGGAAGGAAAGTGGAGCATTGTGCATTTATTAAGCTATGTTGCTAAATGCACAGTTACAGATTAGCCGTTCAACACTCAAGCAAACTGTTCGAAGTGTTCTCCGTCTGCTTGGATGCATTTTCTGACTCGTATGACCAGAGAACCTGCGGCCATGTGTAGCCGGTACTTTAAAAACTCGTAACTCCAGAACCGTTGCGAATTGGACCCACGTGTTTATGACGTTTTTGACTCAGAATCAGCTGTGGAATTAAACCCCGAAATAGTGGCCTTAACTCCTGGGACACTCTGTATTGGTACGAGAATGTTCATATTTCAAGATACTATGTACGTTATCAGTGCTTATGAACCTCCTTCTCACTTACTCCAATATCTGGCAAACAATACTGTTTTGTAATTCTGTTTTGAGAAGGGCACAATTGTGCATACAGAACGGTTAAGTTAATTTTGCACAGTAACACTGGTCGGCAAAAAAAATCGCTCCCCGTTAACATCCAGGGTAATTCTTACAGTTTTGGCGTTTCTGAATCCTTCTATGACAGCCAAATTCCCCTGTAACCACCCATTCTTAAGGGAGAGATGATTAATGAAAAAACACGTTTGTAATAAACAATATATTGGCAAGCCCTACGCTTTCTTATTCCATTTTCAAAGATATTTTTATCAAACCGAGCTTGATATGCATTGGAGGCACATAGATTTTTTACTTATCCCCTAAATCATGATGTAGCACATTCTTATTACTTGGTGATGTTTCTGAACGGAGTAGTTACTTTTTTATTCTGTAGTGGCGCTCCTTCGCTCGGCTGTCCCATTCACATTAAAGGCAGCAGAATTTAGTGTATCCGCCTTGCAGCACAGCCAGCATTGCATTAACTTTTATTTCAGCCAATATGTTCCACCGGTGTTCTTCATAGCGTATTTTTTTGCAGGGAAACCTGAAGGTTCTCTTATGTTTCTTTCAAGTGAACTGCATGAACTAGTGGGATAGAAGAAAACTTATTTCTATTGTGGAGTGCAGTACCTTCAAACTGGTCTTAATTGAATTAATGAAAAGCCTTCATTGCCCAAAGGTGTTTTCGAGTTTCAATTCTTCCATTAATTCTTGGATTTCATTTCAGTACACTAGATCACCATCCATTGAGTAATACGTTGCTGTGTCTGACTGCCTCTTCCTCTAAAAAAAAATATATTATTACACATTTATTAAGAAGATTTCACTGCTTAAGCCGTGATCCAAGTAGCTGAGCCTTTGTTTCGTCGCTGTGATAAAATGTCGCTGTGTTTAGCGTCTCTTGCATTTGAAAAGTGATATTTAAGGGACGCTAAACAGCTGGAAGGAAGCCTTTTCAATTTGAGACGTAGTTTAAGACGATATTATTCTAGGGATTTAAGTGATTTAAGTAAGTCAAAATAAATGGGCAGCATAACAAAATTTGGCCCAGCCCCAAATATCGGTTTTTAGACATTCAACTGAAGTATCAACTGGTATCATCCAAATGGAGGATTATATAAATATTTTATTCACACATCCGAGTCTGTAAACCTATCTCCAATAAAAATTGATCAAAATTATTTCAGGGAGGAGATTGATACCCATCAGTGTAATCAGTCTAACATAACCGAAATTTTGCATTGGTGGATACTATCTACGTTCTGGGTGCACAAATCCTGAGAACCAGGTCGTCCGGGCGACTAAGTCTTGTACGATGGCTTCTAATATTGTGGGTCCTCAGTACGAAACTTGCGTCTTGCCACCTGTCTGGCGTTTAGAATTTTAAGGTAATCCCAGAGATCTTGGAAAATTCTTGCACCACCGATCTAATTAAACGGAATTTTCTTCCGTATTGTAACGTAACTATGTAAACTAATATGACTAATTCGATAACGTAAATAAATTTGACGTATTTTTTTATGATTTTATCTGACACAAATTTGTTCCGATGTTGTACACACATTACGGTAAGAAGTGATTCCTTCCTTTTTATGGTGTAATCGGAGACTTGTTTTACAACTGGTTAAGACCTACTAGAGATTCTTTGTTTTGGTGTTATCTGACATAAAATTTTCTTTTTATATACAAATACGATAAAATATACATATTGTAAAATTTTGGCAATATCCACATTAACGTGCTCCTAGCGATGTAATGGCTGATAATCGGGTACATGTTGATATAGCATTGTTTACTGAAAATAACTCGTAAAATAACAACCTGAAGTTTTAGACACCTTATGCGGAACACCTGTGTAACGAACTGTACCGCGTCACATCCCAGGAAACTGGAGACTTGATAGTATATATTTACCTTATTGTATTACACTACTGCCTTAAAGATAAAGTCAAATTACGAAAATTTTAATCACTACAGTTCGGGACTAGGTTTGTGACCCTAGGAGAAGAGGAAATGAAGAGAACACAGAGCGGCAGATCTGACTTTCAAACGACCCTACGACGTCCTTTATGATCAAATAAACTACTTCTGCCACACACACACGCGCACGACTTTAGCTGCACGTCTGCGTTATAATATAACGTGAGAAAGTTAGATTTCAGTTCCTTGTGCAGTGAAAAAGAGAAGGTTTTATATGGAGACCACTTCCATTCGTCCGTCTACCTCCTCGTCGCCCTTCCATCTTTATGTGACCTAGTAACCGCGACTGTCGTGTACATGAAATTCGGCATAGGAAATCTGTCGGGTAGGCTTGTGTGTAAGTTTCGTGAAAACAAGCGCATTAAATCTTACTTTGAAAGTAAGGGGGTAAATGCATTTCTACCCGTACTTCATGGATTTCTTATGCCATCTGGATGAAGTTCGACACAATATATCTCCGCATAATACCGTTGAATAATTGCGAGTTTCGTGAAATTCGGCACAGTGAAAGCCATACTTTACTTAAGGGCGTGAATGAAATTTTGCCTATTTTCTACAGTTTTCGTCTGACTTGGATAAAACTCGGTACAGAAAACGTCCATAAAAATGTGTTGAGTGGCTTCAGTTTCGAGAAGATGGGGGCAAGCAAGGCCGCAATTTCTTACTGGCATCAATAAAATTACATTGCATGCGCAACGTCAATTCATATGGCAAAGTCTGTGTGCTATGCTACGGAGTATTTTTCCGTTCTTGCTTATTATAGGTGGTAACATCGGTGAGATAATTTAACTGACGTCTGTCGATATAGTTTGTAGGGTGATTACACTTGACCCGCCTCGTTACGCTGTGCTCTAGAATGAAATAAGTGACACATTTTGTCGAACTGTGTATATTTGCTACTAACAGACCTCTGTTCATCAAAAACCTTGTTTTGCGGCAGAGCTCACTGTCTATTCAGTAATCTTATTTACCTGTGAATCATTTAACGACGCTGTCATTAGCCCAGAGCTTGGGTTGGGGTATGAGGGGCAAGTTGTCTTACCGCCCTAGGCGGCAGAGTCAGGAAAGTGAATATTTTAAACAAAAAATGTTCTGTTCTCAACAAATTATTTATTACAGAGCAAAGAAAAATAATTTTAAGTAGACGAATGTGTTTATTTTAAATCCATAACTGCTGCCAGTGGTGTCCATTGTGATTATTCGCCTCGGGTAGCTAACATCTAGCTATTATGCTGTAGCTTCTAATGACTGGATAGATGAATAATGAATAAAAATTGGATATGTAAGGAAGCGGTAGTGGCGTAATTTAGTGAATGTCGTGCCACTTGCTAGGAAGGAGTGACGAAAACTATGACAAAACCCAATCGGAATACGCGATCTCCGTTCGAGATTCGAAATGGGCTTCTCCCGAATTCAAGGGAAGCACCAACTTTCTCGGTAGGTTATGATATGAATGTGATCTTCAACACGTACAATAAGTCGATGTAAATACGCAGCGTGTAAGACACTTACCGATATCCACTGCTGTCCTGTACGCTCGCACTTTGCCAAATCACGCGACTGCCTCTCCTGCTGACTGTCTAAATAGCTAGCCTTGCTACGTGATGTAGTCCTTGAGTGACTACGCAACTTCACAGCTTCACATGAAATCACGTATTACACGGAACTGTAAGCATGTACTTAAGCTTCAAGGGCATCATAATAACACATTGTCTACACTATCTGAGCGACCTGCATTCCCTCTCAGAAGTATGTTGAGTAGATGTTCTCGGATCAGCCATTTCATTGCCATAATCAGTCTCACGTATCGTGATGTTTTTCCTGTACATGAACCCATTGTGCAATACTGATATAGTCGCATGTTCCGACGTGGCTGCACTGAACATATCAAGACTAATTTGTAATTTTCCCTTTCGGATATCATACATGCCCGTCACATGAACGGACAAATCGGTTTCGGTTCCCGGTATAATTAAGACTTGTCTCTTCATTACCAAGTCCCGACCGGTTATGGATGTGCACAGCCTCCTGTCAAGTGTGTTCAGTGGTTAATATCCCCAGGGATTCTGCAGCAATATTCTCAAATTTATTACTGCCCACAGGCCAGATTACCCCTGCTACGAATGCGACAGATGCACAAAATTTCGAGGCGAATGACGAGTCTGCCCCCATCCTGAATGCATTTGTACAGTACACTCGCTCACTACACCCTATTCGAAATGTTTGATGTTTTCAGTCTGTGTAGTAGTAATAGAATAGTAGTAGTAGTAGTAGTAGTAGAGGTGGTGGTGGTGCTAGTGGTGGTAGTAGTAGTAGTAGTAGTAGTGGTGGTGGTGGTTGTGGTGGTAGTAGCGGCAGTGGTAGTAGTAGTAGTAGTAATAATAATAATAATAATAATAATAATAATAATATTTATTAACTGCAATTGGGTTGTCACCTGGTGGCTGTGGTTATTTTACATGTACACAAATAAAGAAAAAAGAAACTAGAAAATTTAAGTCGGGAGGGCTACATGAGAAGCATGTAGTAGCAACTTGCAAACTTGGGAACCATCTCAGTATTCTCTTGCAGACACGGGGAAACCAAGAAAAACCTGTGTCGAGGTGGCCGGTCGCAGGACCTTCCGGATACTGACTTCTAGCCAGCAGTCCGGCATCTAAAGTAGAACAGCAATACACACATAGTACAACAAATACACATAAGGTACAACAAATACAAATGAGATAAACAAATACACATAAGATGACAAAAATACACGCAAGACAAATACGGTTAACAAAAATGCACGTAATGAAAACAAAGAAAGTACTGTATACAGGGTGTCACAGGTGGAACGGACCAAACTTCGGAAGGGTGTTCCTTATGTTAAACTATACCGATATCACCCAAAACACCTATATCCAAAGTTGAACGGTTACGGAGATAATGGCCATCGAAAAGTGTGGGCTTC
>JGI20166J26741_11622695_pt1 | contig 11488 bp, 4 predicted proteins | sample TergutCu122P5_FD_26741 | JGI IMG/M metagenome (IMG submission 26741) | reverse complement strand
ACGGGTTATACACAATGCTGGTGACTACATTGAAGGACAGTAAAACTTCGAAACATGTATATATTTTGTATCAGTTGTAAATAAATAGTTGCCACTATTAGAGTTCCAACTCTCGTATGTCGAAGAAAATGTAATTGAATTAAACCACTAATGAAAAAATAGTGCGTTTTGTTGGTTCTTCTCACATATAATTTGTGCATCTCACGAAATAGAGTAATAGATAAGAGGAAGCCATGCCTCACTATTAGGACGGCTGATTTAAAAACTTGTAATCTGCATTCAATGACTGCTAAAGGATTAAATAATGCACTTTCCTATCAGTATAGAATAACTTCGAGGCCTACAAATTGTGTACTAATGGTACTACTTCATGGAGTTACAGTGATAAAATTGACAATGACTGGTAAGGCACTTCAGCGATAAATTTTGAAAACGCATTCAGTTTTATATTCACTCTTATATTACACCAGTAAGAGGGCACAAAATACATGACACACATCTGAAGTACGCAAATATCAGTGGGATGTGTAAAACTTTGCCATGGTGTTACTTCAACTGAACGGGTTTCGGGAAGTGTATTATTGTAAAGATATATTACCTATGAAATATACATAATCTCTTTTATAAAGTACATGAAATGTTCTATTCTACTCAAGACACGATGTATTCAAATACATGGCATAAAAACTTAGAAGGGGGAACAGTCTGAAATATTGAACCACCGTGTAGGCAGCTACTTGAAATTGAATAATAAGGTAAACCCATTGGAGAGAAATGAATGGCAATAGGAATATACGACATCTTTCTTAAGTAACCCGTCTCCCCGGTGGGATGTACATTCCACGCATTTTACAAAGTGTCGGGTTACAGCTCTACAGCTACGGACTGGGTTAGAAATGAGACGGTGCTCCGAGCTCCAGAAGAACAAAAACGCAGAAGGTAATAAGCTAAACCGCCATATTTCATTTAAAAAATTACTTACTGTATGCAAATTATTGACGCATGAAAGCTGTTTCATGGGAATTGAGACGGCTACATATACACTTCAGTCCAGATCGAGTATAATGTATTGGTTCCTCAATAAATCAGCTTTCACATATCAGTATATAAACTACAGATGATACATGCAACATGCCAGGTAATTTACTATGACCTAACATTGAGGCGCTTTCGTGCAACCATTGTTGCAATGAGAAATCAATAAGTATTACACATTCTGAGGGTGTGTTTTTAGCCTTAGGTATCTAGCATGCAATGCGCATGCATCGTATTGTCGTCTGTGGCCTACCCTGCCCTACAGTATTTTCAATATTATCTAATAAACGGCACATGTTCGAAAAACCTATTGTGTTTCGAGTTTTTCTACACGTTTGTCTGAAACATTTTTCAATCTAAGAAGAAGTGAGCGAAATATGATCGAAAATGTAAATTTGTCTTCATGTAAAGTATCCGGTATTCTTGTCCGATTTTAATGAAACTTGAATTTTCTCAACAGATTTTCGAAAAATGTTCAAATAAAATTTCACGTAAATCCGTCCAGTGGAGGCCGAGTTGGTCCACGCGGATAGACAGACGGACGGACGGACGGACAGAAAGACATGACGAAGCTAGTAGTCGCTTTTCGCAATTTTGCGAACGCGCCTACAAGTAAATCGTCATTTATTTCCGAAGAACTACAGCCTTATTACCTATAATAATCACATCAGCCTAAGCTATGTACACACGCTCATTTCCCAGCGCATGCCACGGACACAAGCGAGCGCGTATTTGTGCATTAAATGTTAAAAATAAAAAATTCTCAAATTATCAGATTTCCCATATTTCTCCATATTCTTTTTACACACGGCTGAGTAAAAATAAAGGTTGGAATTACTTGTTTCATTATGTGTTCTTCACTTCTAGAGTGAAAATTTCGCGGCAAGCCATTCACTTCAATTTATATAGTCTCACGTTATCTTCCCACTAAGCCCAACCTAGTCTAGAGGTTAATCCCATTTTTTATTTATACTTTGTCATGTGTTGTCAGCCTAAATGTCTAACTGCCATAATTAAAAAATAAGTATATATAACACAGTTTTCGTCGAATATCGTATTGAAACAATCTGTGGTGGCACGGGTTCTTTCCACATACAAATGCCCGCATAAAATAAATTACATTGCTAAACTTCTACGAAAATAAAGTCGAAAGCATAAAATGTGGGCATCAAATTGTGAAACATAAAAATAAATTAAACACATTTTTTTTTCTTTTGCCCGTAAACATAAAGTATTGACAAAGAGTGCACATACAGTACCAGAAATCGGTAGCGTTACATACATGCCGATATAAAGTACATATACATATTGCAGAAGGTTATCGCAATGTCAATGAACATGATATTCATCCAGACAGCATCAAAAATGTACGTATGTATGATCGGTCAGTGAAGACGTTGTGCTTCGGATTCAAGTACAATTTTGTCACAGACGAATAGCAAAAAGAGATATGCGAGCATAAAAAAGACAAGACGACATAATTCCCATTTGTGTGTGAAGAATTCTTACAGTATACTTTGCACTGCAATGAACACATCACATTAGCCCTGTATCAGATATCAGCCTACACAATATTAGTAGTCACTATCGTGCAACTTCGGCTTTTATAAACTTCCGCTATATCGCGAAACAGAGTAAATCAAACACAGGAATTTGATAATAATTAAAATATGCCTTACTTGAATTCGCACCTGAGAAGTTATGACGGTCCATTAATGCCAACTGGAGGCCATCCAGCGTGACATCGTAGTGCGGTACCGCCGACTGCTGTCCAGGATCAGACGCGGAGACCGTCGTCTTCTCCACCTCCTCATCACCTGTCAGTCAAAATAACAAAGTGTTCACAAGACACGAAGTTGTGACGCCAACCAATTACATTCAGTAATGCATTGAAAACTCTACCGCAAAGAATAAATCGTATAAAACACCGGAAAAACAATAAATTCCGTGGCTCTCAAAACACCTGCAACACACAGTGTATGTTGTTCTTCTTTCATTAAACGACGCTTGGTGAGATGGATTCTTACTGCCAACAGCACAAGAGACAGAAGTAGCAGCCTGTGAGAAGGAATTCTTGAAGAAACTTTTAGGCAATACGTCCCGTCACCGTATTGGTACTGGTATCATTTCATACACAAAAGCAAGTTTTGTGCGTACTGAACTTGTATTTGTGATATGAACAGCATCAGTAATATATGCCGTTTTCCAAATTAAATGTTTCCGGTATTAGCACTATTTCACATAAATATAACCTGCATACTCACCCACACTGCCTTACATTCACATATCACCTCTATTTACAGAATTTGCATTTTTTCCGGAGATATAATATTACCACAAAACATTTTAGAGCCCTACTTTAAATGACTTTGTCACTTTCGTCGCACACTTTCGCAGGGGCTTCGCTTGAACACTACTAAAGGTAAAAGTTGAAAGGTTCAAAAACAGAATGGCCTAAAATGGCACAATTTTGTCAGTTAGTTCCACAGAAAGTTGAAACCTGATTTAAAATTACTGGAATATACATGTGTATGAACACTGGCATGACACTAATATTTATTTGCTCTTACAAAGTAAAGACATCGGATTCAAAACAAGAACTCAGACTGATACAAATTGGTCTGAATTTAGTTCGAGTAGAATTCAGAGGGATCTATGTAGAATTCCAGGACCACATATGCACACTTATATGACTGGGTTGGATGTTTCACTTCTTTTTTAATTTCTACTGGACTATCACCAGGACAACATGCTAAAACAAGCTATGACTGCTCAGCTGACAATTTCATCCTCTTTACAGCCATACATACGCCCGTACACAAATCCTGAAACAGAAATGTAACATCTAAATCTAAAGAAACAACATTTTACATCTGCGTGATACATTTCGAGCTCAAGATGTCAGGCCAGCCACAAACAGAAGAAAAGTGCAGACATCTATCCTCGCAGTAGCAAGAATGGCGGCAAGCAAACACATCGCTCGTCGGACCAAAGACAGATGAACACAACAGTTGGCATGCGGACGACTGCTGTTTCACCCGACACCGGTTATTAATATTAACGCCTCTTTAGAACAGCGGGCAACGTAGCAATAAATCATATCTTTACTCGAACAAGCAGGCAGAATTGAGGTAATGCAGGACTCTCCTCCTACACTCGCCCGTTCCGGTCCTTGAATTAAGATATCAAGACACCAATGGACACGCCTATAACACACGAGAACCACATGCGTTTTTAAAAAGAAAAAAAAAATCTGATTAGATCTCAAACAAACTGAGTACCAAAGAACTTCCTTACACAATATCAAATGTCGAAATATTCAGGATGAAAATTAAGTTGAATTTTTGCATTATTTTACACTTCAAATTTATGAAGCTAAGGTACAGGCAAAGTATCAGATTTATATATTCATTACTAAAGTCAACGTTCAGATAGTGACTCGAAAATCTGCAACAGTGCGATTCAGTAATCAGAAGACTGTAAAAGCCAGTGATTAATTAAATATTAATATTTATATTTCCCGCAAAATAAGACTTTTTCACAACTCGAATCTAATCTTCAACTTATAAAACTTTTAACTCAAATTTTTTATTTAATTTCACCCCTCACTGTAAGTTAAATTACGGTAATAGACAGATATAGGTAGGTTTTATCCTGTCACAGGCCACGAAGGACCTTAGGGAGAGTAGACGTATAGCTCTACTCTATTTTTGACCTCGGCACTAGAAGGGGGTGAGGGGTCAGAGTCACGCCCCGGCCGCACCTTACCCCCGGGAAAGACCCGGTTCGCATTGTACAGGAGGCTGGGTGGGCCTCATACCGGTCTGGATAGGTGCGGAAAATCTCGCCCCCACCGCGATTCGATCCCCGGACCGTAATCGACAGATATTACGTCAGTAAATAGACCACTCTACACACAGAGTGCAGTAAAAAATAGACATTTCAAAAATATTTGAACAAAAAAAATGATAATATCGATCGTCGGAACAAAGCAATGGAAAAAAAAAAAATATTTGTAATACCGTAAGATGAGGTGGTATGCTGGCTATAGAGGGGTTCGGTGTTTCTGCCGGTTCACGAAAATAACAGAGCCGTGAGAGCTTACACAAGTTAAGAAACCGTCAGCAACAAAGAAATAAAGCAATAAAATGAAATGTAATTAATTCTGTGACTTCATATGAAAATGTTGAAAGCCACAAATTTATCATGGTTACGGCCTGCAAATTCGTTAAGTGATCACAGTTCACTTCAAGGTATTATCTTGAAAGAAACGTAAGATCAGGAAAGTTTCACAAACGTGTAATTTACTTTATGTTGATGCACTAAGAGCTCAATAAGAATACAGGCCTCTCTAGAAATCTGTTCCATTTTGTTAAGGTTTTAAATAAAAAGAAAACTGGTTGGGCCGGAGAGTTTACCCCACATTTCAAAGCAGGATTCTAGCCGGCACACTGGATATACTAACCAGCTTTCTCTCTACTTTCCATAGAAACTTCGGGTGAAAAGCGCGACCCAGAGTCCTTGATTGTACGTTCGAATTTTTATTTGAATTTTTATCTCTGTCTGTCGACGCCACTTTCTTATGTAACCACTGAAGTTCACGCACGAGTATAGTATAAAACTGCGATATTCCGGCTGTTATTAAGAAAAAATTACAGTACTTTTTTGCAAATTTATAGGTACCGTTGCCACACAAACGAAAGTTTGCAGTTCATTTGCTAGTTGAGAACATTTAACCACATACTAGACTAACACAGATTAAGATACATGAAATTAAGTAATACGTATTTAGAAAATACCTACGTACGTGCCCCTTTACCGACAATATTTTTATTCCTCACGCGTCATTTTTATTGGACTTCTCCGCATTTTGTACATGACACACGACTTAAATTCGACGCTGTAGAAACTGTAAAACTTGTAAGAGAGCACACACATACCACACGTTCTACAGTTCGTATAAAAGAAGCAGAACAGGTAAACATTCTTGAATAATTCCGCTCATATTTTACACGTCCAAAGATTTTCAAACAAGGCCGTCCCTTTCGTTTCACCGACAAGGGAAACACAGCGTCATTGTTTTAAGAAATGCGAGGGTACTTGTAGTAATTCATTGTGATAGAGAATGATAAAATTTGAAATGGTTGACGTAATCGCAATGTTGCATCTCTCTCCGTCTCCCTAGAGTGGCAAGGGTACAAAGAGTCACATAAGGAGTAAAGAAAACAAGAGAAGAAACAATTTTAGTGAGTAGCAGGGAGACGAACAGGTAACAATAGAGTCCATCATTCCACTCAGACGTTAAAACCTTATATAGCAGCTATTCAGATGAAATCCTTGATAGTCGTTAAGCCAGCAGCGGGTAACTTTTCTCCGTAGAAAAGAAAGAAAGAAAGAAAGAAAGAACGAAAGAAAGAAAGAAAGAAAGAAAGAAAGAAAGAAGTCTATACTTAACATCAAGGTAACATAGAATCACATACTTCACATCACACGGTCCGTATCATGCAATTAAACCACAACGTAGCACAGTAAAATTATAAAAATAATACTGCATGTTAAGTGGACTTTATAATGCACACAACATCGTAAACCCAGTTAGGAGTGCATTCAATCACAAAACTCTCTGAATTTTAACCGCGATTTCTAGACCCTCTTTCAAACCACATAAAAACAAACAGTAGAATATGTCCCTGAAGTAGAACTTATTTACATTAATCTTCAATGAGGCACTTTATAATGTGATGATAGGAGAAGAACTTTAACTGCAAGTCGTTGGGCTCTCTTTTGGGTCTGAGCCCTCAGAAATAAGGTTTCCTTTCCCTTGACGGAAATTCATTTTGACAGGGTGGTTACCCCACTATACTTAAGAGACTTAATCCCTACAGAGAGGGTGAGCTACTCCTGACTTATGGCGGCACAGAATTAAGCTTCCCTAAACTTTAAATCTCGTAGGGTCATTCTTGCGCTAAAATCATTACGCCAACTCCTTCGGGGGTAAATAGCATAAAATTTTTTAATGTCAACATATTTCTATCCACGCTCTTTAAAAGGCTGATAAATATGTAAAGGCCTTAAGTAGAGTACACTAATTCATATATTTCATTTACCAATTTAGGATTATAGAAAGCACACTTACTATGACGTGATAGCCTATATTTATTAGTTTTAAGTTGCTGCTGCAGAATTCGTTTGAAGGGAAGGAAGAAGTAGTAGAAACATCGGCCAGGAAAACCGAAATTGTGTCTAGAATCCCACCCCAAAACTTCACTGTGGATTGATAACAGTCCAAGCACGGTCAAATACGCGCATTGGAACAACAAAAACTGTCCGAGAATTGTATATTTCTGCTGATCTTATTTACATCACATATGTCTATCACGGCAGACACTTATTTTACTAAGCAATGGGCCTCTAAACACCATCCAGTTGTTCGCCTTCTTTGTAGTCTCCCACAGAATTCCATATCACTCTCGTACAATGCTTTGAATTTTCTACCTCAAACAGGCCTAATTCGAGTTGTCTTCTAAAGCTTACGAAATAGGACATCGACATGTTGGGACTTCAGACTTGTGTCTTAAAAATATATGGAATATTCACATATTAGACTTACATCGTGATAACAACGGATGGAATAGAGGAATTTTCTATGTTATGATAATGCATTCAACAGATGCATTATTTCCGTCATACGTTGAACTGAATATAAAACTCCTATATACAAAAGTAAACGACGGTAATTATAAACCTACACATATGAAATGTGAATGAAACATGCTCCGTAACATCCATCATACAGTTTGTTTACCACATAGCTCTTCCCACAGTTCCGAGCGATTAGTCTGGTAACTACGTTTATTGCAATCATCTTTATATTTCCGTCATCTATTAGTACGAAAAATTCGCTGTGAGCAGATACGGTGACAAAAAACTCCCACACGAAGAGTTCATTTTGAATTATGAAGATTCATCGATCGAATAGGGAACATAGTTAATAAGAGGCGAATTCAGGGATAGACGGCAATATACAGACTAGGAGATGCACTTAATACAATACACTAAACTACATATCATAAAACAGAATTCATGGTAAGTATAGAACTTCATAAAAGGTCACGATTCGTCTTTCGCTGCTCTTCGAACACCCACATCCACCAGTGATACTACCAAGTATACAAATCAAATGATAATTCGCCAAATAAGAAATGTGGTCACAGTCGATACATTTTTTAATAAATAATAATCCTTCTGCCTTCCTTCTTCTTCATTCCCTTTGTTTAGTCATTTCAAAGTGGGTTTACCGCAAGTTAATTATTTGTTGAAATAATTCGTCCCTTCTTTCTTTATTCCCATTCGTGTTCCTTTGACTGAACTTAGTGCTTAAGTTCCTGCCACTCACATTATTCCTTACAACACGTGACCGGCATTGACTGCCCTTTAATCTCCAGTCTCCTACAGCCCAATGGTTACTACCCGTATTGTCTACTTTAACATTAAAAATCTCTCTACTTTTCCCACAGAGTGTATTTATTGCTTCATTATGAATACAACAATGAGCAGTGATTATTCGTCTTAAGCTGCTTTTTTTTAAATCGAGATTTAGTGTCTTTTATATAATGTGAGACATGGACGTTTACCAGGGGCGTCTACTCTACGTGTGCTAGGTATACAGAGCACACCGTATATAAATTAATCTCCAGTAGGTGTTTATAAACGTATGATTTAATTGCGCGGGCGTGCTGGTATCGCCCATGTCGTTCTGCTTTTCTTTCGCTCACCTTCGGTGCACCTGCATCTGAGATGGCTGTGCTGGTCACCCTGCACACGCCGACTGCGTGTTACTTTAGGAAGTGAAGCAGCCGTACGGGGTGAGGGGAGACTGCAGTTGTAGATACTGGAAGGCGTGCTGCTTCCCGGAAGAACAGCTTGACCAGTTTTCAAGATAGTTGTAGGTTAGAGAATGTTAAGCCACGGAAACTTAATCGTGTTTTTATCCTTTCATTATTTATTACTGTGTTTTACATCATACTCATATTTAGATAGTATGCTGTCTCCGTTTATCATTCTACAGTGTTTTAAGACCACTTAAAGTGGCAGAAAATATAATAACTCTTAAATAATCCATTTTCCATGCACCCGCTACACGATCATTAAAGAAAAGTGAATAAAGTTCGACCTACTCGACCATTGTCCAATTTAATAACTCATCATAAAACTACGACAGAGCAATATACAAGACATTTTTGCATTTTCTATTACGAAAAAGTTGGCTGGTTAACAGGATGTGCAACAACAAACAAACTTTTTTTTTGGCCCTGTTTACTTTTTCCCAACAAATATGAAGTATGTAATAAACAGTGATCCTCGGATTTAAACCCTTGGTCACATGCACAGCAAAAACATGGAACATCACAAACTCATGTGCACTGCTATCTACAGTTAATATTATTTGGAAAAAACAAAGAGTTGACCTGCTTTTGGACGCTCAACGCAGAAACGACGTCACCAGGCATAATAAACAAGTGAAGAAGAACGGATGGAAATTAAGTAGGTGTATTGATGCTTTGTGATTTCAGCTAATGAAGAGTTTCCGTTCCGAGGTCATGATGTGGCATCCACTTCTTTAAAGAGTGGAAATTTCATGGAATTTCTAAACGTGTTGAAAAATCACTTCTTGAAAATCGTCTGAATTCAGCCACTTTTATTGAATTTTCAATACAAATTAGTTGTTTCATGAACTTTTTTATTCTAAAATTCAAATAATTAAAAGTCTTGTATTACTAAAGATATATACTATTTATTTATTTATGTTACTGAGTTCTGTATGTAAGCATTCAGTTGAGCAGTAACTAATACCAAGTTTGTTGACAACGGTATAATGAATTTTGTCGAATAAATTTTTAAAAATGACTAACTAAAATTAACCTAATACTACCTGGCAGCACACTCTTGTTTTATACAGAATAGACGTCACTGATATTTATAAATTCACGAAAATAAAAATTCCGTGGCCCTTATTTCAAGCCAGTCCTCTTCACCGTCTTCGTTTTCGTACTGCTCCTATCAGAAGGACGAGCAGGCGAAGCATGGGAAGCTAATAAAAAAAGTGGTATTCTTTCTCCCACCCCCGAAATGAAAGAGTCCTTCTCTCTTGTCTTTCTCTTCCGTCCACTTTAGTAATTTTTACGTCTCCCTCCTCCACCCCCTCCTCCTTCTGCGCCAAAGATTTCAGTTAGATTTTAAAGAGCCATACCATGGTTCCGGCGGTTAGTCGCAGGACACCAACTGCGGAAACCCGGATGCCATTTAGGTCCAGTCCACGTAAGATATATGCCGGATAAAGTGCCACTATAACAGGTTTTTCTCCGAGTATTTCACTTTTCATTGCCAGTTTCATTCCATCAATGTTCCACAGTCATCTTCATCTTAAAATTACTCCTGCTGAAAGGACAAATGTGCGAAGCAATTGGTACACGTTATCGTAGAATATCGGAATTTTGTGGATCAAAACTAGCCCTTCAGCCTGATATCAGTTACCGCCTCAATTTCTATGTACCCAGTACACCAGTTTAATTAACAGTGCAAAAGAACTAAAGGAATTATGAAAGCCTTCTTCTTATAAGCTCATAGATGTTTCTACATACAAGCTCTTTTAAAAAAGTCATTACGTTGTTGAATAAAAGACTCACGACAGAAATTCTACTCAGCAGAATTTTTTAGAAACACCTTCTCTCTTTCCAAAGGTGTTACAGTATTCTTCACAATCTGCCTAAAACAAAACACGACAATATAAATGAAAATAAGAAGGGCAGAATAACCGCTTCTTTTCTAAACATCTGTGTTGTAAAATGAGTGTCAAATCACAGAGCGAGTCGCTGTCTAAACAATATGCAACCCAACGTTTGCAGCAAATCTGTTGGTTTGAAATCTCCAGAGTTTACCTTTGCAATGAGACTCTGGAGACGTGTAACCGGAAACTAAATTGCAATACAGTTAAATTCGCTGTTTTTTAAATCCGGTGTTCAGAACAAATCGATGCTTTTGATTGTGGATAAATACCAGAATGTTACTCCCTTTCTGTGTCTCTTACACATGCTTGGTTCACAGTCACTACAGAAACAAAACGCTTACTTTGTTTCGTTTTTTACTAGAAGAATTAGTCGGAAATGCCGGCAGAGTCAAGCGACTTAAAACAATGCTCCTATTGCCTTCTTCATTAATTCTTATTCGGACACGTGACTTGAAATATTTTCAATAATCAAGTTATAAAAACATACATTAGAGACGTATAATTCAAGCGTATCCTGACAAGTAATAAAAATGTATTATTACTTACTGTAGTTATTACTGTAAATTTAGGTACAAGGTGGTTCAAATATGACCGGGACTGATTTGTATGTAAACAAGCCGCACTGCGCAGCAGCTGTGCGACCTTGAGAGAGTGAAGCCACAACCT
>JGI20166J26741_11622584_pt1 | contig 11488 bp, 8 predicted proteins | sample TergutCu122P5_FD_26741 | JGI IMG/M metagenome (IMG submission 26741) | reverse complement strand
GAAACCTCTCTGCATTGATTCAGTGTTGAAACATTGTGCAGCAAATAGAAAGAGACTGTTTCAGCGTTGCCAAACCTAGGTCCATATGTATATACGACGTCAGCATTTCTGACTTTACTAGGAGCTCCATATACAGATGACATTAGTAGCCTAAGAGTTAATATTATTAAATGGCAAGTGACATTTAATCCGGTAGGCTAAGGGTTAAGCCTTAAATATATCAGACTATAATTGCGCCTTCTATCTGAGTGACAGTAAATGTTGCATTTGAAAGGATGTGAAGAACTGAGCTAAGTACACCTTAGAGTATGTCGCTATCCTAGCATTTTCCGAAAATTACCGAGGAAGCAACGTCTTAGTGTAATTGGTGTTCCAGCCGATTTTCGAACCGGGTACGTCCAGAATATGTCCCAGTCTTTACTTAGTCAGCCAGCTTGCTTTTTACCTTAGGCCTGTATATGTACACGTAAGTAAAGGATACCTAATATGTAAGTGTTAAATCAAGTACATACGGTGTTTTCCCCAAGCTTTAAAGGAATTAGGTGTCGAAGATTTGTTTAAAGCGCAGTAGCTACTCACCAGATTTAACATTCAAAAATTTTACAGTCTGTCCGTACAGTGCATTTAGGCCTATGTGATTTGCAAGGATCTCAGAAGAAACAACGAATATTTCCCTGCACATGCCATAATTAACTGGTTTCTCTTTACAAGATTCATGAACTGGACTCTGTTACCTGTGAGGTAGAAACTGGGTTTGTGTGCGTAGTTTAGCCTAATATTAATCCATAAAAGTTTAAAAATAGCATCGTCGAATTCTTTGCCTCTTTTACAAAAAAAATCCACAGTTAAACCCCCTTAATTTCTTAAATATTTTCATCCGAGGTGTAATGGAAGGAAGTAACATTTTACTTTGTTGTAAAACTCCTCCGTTATTGCATCTGACTCGCCTAGACTCCCCATGGCCAGTAATGAGTAAGAAAATTGATTGGGGACTGTTACATAGAACATGTCCGTACGCGTATGTATACATATATACAAACACATTTCGATCCACTTAGCATCCAACCCGCCTCCTACTGAACCCTATGTGTGTGAGTGGAAGGTCGGAAATTAGCATGCATTATTAATTGTAGCTACTCTCACTGGCTGGTTTGTCCTTCCAGTTACTACATTATATAGCACTGAGAGAGAAAAAGGCTCATGAAATGCAATTTGTTTGTTTTTATTGTCCTTCATACAAATATCAACACATAGAGAACATCATATTTGCTACGGATACGATGAAAATTACCTGCACGTGTTCTGATGGAACATACACACTTTTAAATTGGAAAGAAAGACGGGGTAACACGTTCATTACGCACTCTGGTCTCGTATTTAATCCTTTATATTTTAACGACGGCTACGCAACTGGTGGGAAGACAAAAACAGAGGGAAGGCAGATTCGTACCCGAGCAAGGCTCTAGGATAAGAGGAGAGCAGACTGACTTGATTATGGGATTTGTTCTAAGCCATAAACTTTTGGATGTTAAAACCACGACTGGGCAGAACGTGTTTCGTAATAACTTTAAATGTATACCTGCAGATAAATGTGCTACTGATTTATTTACACGTTCCTGAAGCCAATATGATATTATGTAAATCTGGGGGTATAAACAGAGATATTTCGTGTTTCTGAAATATTTATAAATAGTTTTATACGGTGCAAATTGTGAAAATAACTAATTAACCAACCCCATTAAGAATGACTCTTGTTTGAATGTCAAATTAGAAAGCATAACATTTCCTGATTTTAATTAATCCTTATGTTTTATTGGTTTGTTAACAGGAAACAGTCATTGGTTCCTCTCCTGAACCACTTGAAAAATTCACCTCTTCATATTTTGTTTCTTTAGGATCCACATTATTATTATCTTCCCATTTGTTCCCAGACCTCCAAAAGTGCTTTCTTCTCTTAAGGATTTCTGACCACATTACTGAACGAACATTTCGTCAGTCCCATGCTCTCCACATTCCCTACTCATCACATCCTCTTAATTTGATCATTCCTTAATATCTGTTCAGGAACACAAATATTAAGAATAATTTCACGCGCAATTTCCTCAGTTTTCTGCAATGCGTTTAATTAAAAAAGAAAACTAAAAGTACGATCTCATTTACTTCTTACAAAATACGAGTATGTTCTTTCCGAGAATTTAGATACCTGCTTCCCATTACAAAAGAATTAGAGCTCATTTTATTGTTTTTATATTTTACATTTCAGATATTTTTTTTTAATTCTAGGCTTAGTGCTTCTTATACGAAATGTATGTGTCAAATTATTGCTACGCAGAGTTTGGAGTTTCTCATACATGTAATAGGGAAAGCTGGAGTTTCAGTGTATCAGTTTACCTTCAGTTTCAGTATGAATGTTATTTTCTGTCCACCTCTTCTTTTATTAAGGACAGTTTTGAAAATAAATACAACCATAGCCACAAGTTAGAGTTTCTGAAACATATTACCAGGAAACATTCTAGCAATTATTTAAAAAGGGTACTGATTACAAAATTCGACTCGTGATATTACCTGTCATGTGTACACTTTCAATTTCCATTCATTATTGAACTTGAGAATTAGACTATGAATTCGTGTAGTTCGAATATCTTGATCATAGAACTTTGTTGGAGCTGTTTGGGTAGTTTAACCAGAGAAATAGTACAAAGGTCTTTCTAGAATTGCCTTTCTGACTAAAGTTTAACTTAATGAAGTTAATTTTTTCTTCTAATCCACTTTGCTATTTCTGTAAGAGGGAGAAGTGGCATATATTCAAAGAATTTCCACACAGTAAACTTTGAAACCAGTAAGTATAGCAAACGAACAACAAATTTCTCTGATACCTAATCAAATAAAGCAATTTTTATAGTAACACTGTTATAACTCTTGCCTCTCATCTTATTGGCTTATCCAATCACACCTCCCGTGTCACAATTTATGATATTGTGTACAGTTGGTGTTTCGTTTTGCTTAGTTCTACAAATCATCGTAAGAAGAAGGTCTAGAAAAATAAGGATGGAGACAATTAGGCGAGAATAAGTGACAACAAATTATTTTTCTGTATATTTTGGGAGACTGACATTCACTTCAGTTATATATAATATTAAATTCTCTACCTCACAGATGACGAACTCAGTGTCCATTATAAAATCCTATCACTTAGATTTGTTTAGAGAAAGAACCGGTGCTTGTTCTGAAAACCGTCACACAACGAAATGAACTCTGTGGCAAGATTCGTAATATTTCATCAGGTGGAACACAAACTACTGGACTACAGAGGACCAATTCTATAGAGTTCATCCACGAAACATTCAGGTAAACTGTACAGTACCAAATTAAGTTTCGTATTTGGAACGACATTTGCTCACAGACACCTAAAAACCTCTCTTATAATACAGAATAAAATAACAAATATTTGAAGAGGAGATAATTATTCTCTTCTCCACGGTGAGATAAGCACAATACGGTAGACTTTACAGACATTAATGAGAAATAAGAAGCTCAACAATTCGTAGTATGAAGATCATGTAGTTGATACTGTAAGGAAACGTATCTAGTAGTCAAAGATTGAAATAGCGTGCTAATATAACATGTGGTTATGACAGACACTGCGAAAGAAAACCAGTTTTGACTTATTATCTGTAGGAGTAAATTAACGTCGAGGCCCTCCGTCTAAATCGTTTGCTATGTGGTGTATACAAATGGCAATTTCCTTGCATTATTCAATGTACGATTAATAGAGTCAAGTACATTCTGACCTGTACACTTCCACAACTCAGCAAATGAGAATCATGAACAAGTGCGTGATACATATTCCGTAAAACATTAAATGTGGTTAAAATGAACACTGACTAGACTAAATCTTTATGCTTGAATTTCCTACCTGATAATCTACATATCCTATCTATCTCGCAGAAAAGTAGACCTACCAGTACGTACATTTATGAAATGTATAAAATTGGTGCAGGTGGAGTGCTTATTAATAAGAACTGACACGCTGAACTATATGCACGTTATTAATACGCTTCTGTATTGTCTTGCGGCTTATCGAGAATGTCATTTTTTACAGAAGGTACTGAAAAACGAATTTTGTGTTGTGTCTCAATCGTTTAGTCTTCATATTCATCTACCATTCTGAATGTTAAGAAACTCACTAGGACAGATTTTGACACATGCTCTTCATGCATGCATTCGTAATGACATAATGTGCAGACAAACACATACGTAAGATTTTATTTCGGGGTTTTTTCACTTCCTAATTTTGTATGCCTATGTGCTTACAGTCTGACTGCCGAAAAACGTGACTTATAATCCGTGAAAACCCACTGATAACTAACCTGGGACCGAAATAAATAACCACACGCACACTATTGGAAAAGTGAAGACAATCATATCATATGAAAAGCTGTGTACTCACTCTGTCCGAGGTGCACTCTCTTCATCCATGGATAGATCTGCGGAGGGTTGGTAGGTGTGGCACTTCCCCCTTGCTTACTGTTGTTATTGGCCGATCCCGTCGTGCTCGAAGTCGAAGATGTTGACGACGCAGGCGACGAGGAACTTTGAGAAACTGCCGACGACGCCGTTGTAGACCCAGCGGTCTGTTGCTGACCCGTCACTGACGGAGAGGTAGCTGATGACGCCCCAGCACCTCTCACTGCAGGCCCAGACGTGCTGTTCCCACTTGAAGCTGAAGATGGTGTAGTCACTGTCGATTTCCCTCCAGACACGTTGTTTGGGTTAGAACCTTGTTGAGCGGCCGATATTGGGGGGCTGCCTCTCTGAGGTCCTCCCCCAGTAGTGCTCAAATCTTGCGGAGAACTCACCCCTGTAGTAGAAGTTGAGTCTGCATACTTACAGCTGTTATTACTCGCTACAGAGTTGTTGTTGAGTAAAGATCCACCAGGTGTTGTAACGACCCCTAGCGGTGGGGTGACGGCACCAGGACTCGCATTGCTGGCGCTGTGATGGTGAGGGTGCTGCTGGAGATGAGTTACGGTCGCACCACCCCCAAGCCTCTGAGGGTGGGATGAATGTAACTGTGTATAGTCCACCATTGAAGCAGCACCACCTCCATTCTGCATGTGTTGAGTTGCTGGTACGTTGCTGGTAGCGTAAGGATGCTGAGGGTAGTGTTGAGTATGGTGAGCGGAAACTTGCTGAGGCGAGTAGCAGGTGGGTGGGTACGAAGCTGCAGCCCCGGCGTTGGGGTTGTAATAGTCTGCCGCCTGTCCCTGACCGGATGCGGGATGTTGGGCACTCACAGGGGAAGCCCCTGCCCTCTGGGCTTGACCCTGGTTCGCGTAACAAGATGCCAGAGAATTTACGAACTGGTACGAACTCATTTTGCCACCACACGCAATTCTCTGTGGTACAGTAAATTCTTCAGATTTCCCTCGTATCGTTACTTCAAGTTTCAATAGAAACTCCAGCAAATATTAAGATAGCAGTCACAACTACTTTCATTCCAACACAGACAGTAAATTAAACGCTCTGACTACAGACATGAATCACAATAAATTATCACGAGTAGGAACTCTTTGTGAAGTAATGTTAGTGCGAATTATACGAAGTATGCATCAAGTCTAGATTCAAAACCTACAACAACACTGCACTCTCACCAGTAGACATCAGTAGCAACATAGAGTTATTATTTCTTGTGTAATTTTTGGGGGCTAGTTAACAGGTAGAACATAATCGTATCTTTTAACTGACAATAATTAGATTGCGACAGAGTTCAACTGCACGTAAGTCATTTAGTGAAGTATATTGGTGTTAAATTCGTAATGACGACCATCTTCACTTGATCACCCCAATGTACGAAGTCCAGCTTAATTAAATATCTATTAATCGATTGCGAAAACGTCCTTTTTAAAACCACTTCATAAGTACTTATTTCCACATAAATTAACACACGCACGCTGCATAATAAAAAACGGTATAAGTAGTTCCTCTCTGGTTTTTCTTCAACGTATCACGACCACGTGGCCTATAGGGATGTCTTCGTGTAGTTTATGAGCAGCAATTACTGTCAAGTGGTTGTGGTATAAATTGCAGTAATACTCCTTACTGATGACGATCATGTTTATGATAGGTCTGTATATCTTACAAGGGACTGCTGACGAGGAGAAAGTACTGGGGTGATGCAGGCCAACCAGTGGCCGTACGGTTTGAACAAGCACTGTGCCGCTTCGTGCACCCGGATCACGTGTTTTATATGATGACAACTAGAAGAGCACTACTGAAAAACTTTTGAGGGAGAGGGAAGAGAGACAGAGGGATGATGTCTGTCTCTCTTTACGTCGTTCCTTCCCTATACTGTGCGGCAGCCAGTAGATCGCGACTTCTACGTCTGCTTCAGTTGATGGTAATGTTGCTACTGTTACTGATCGTCTGCTGTTTCTGGCAAAATCTGTTTTCTCACTTTGACACTACATTCTCTCTCTGTCGCTCAGTATGGTGACTTGTATTAAGGTTCTGAAATGTTCACCGCTGCCAACCACCAGTGACCGGTAGCTCACGCGGGGGGAATGAATATATACACTGCCACGTTGTGCTGGTCGTAGTCTCACACAAACCACCCTGAAGTAAAATTCGAAAAAAAAACTGTAAGGGGCGTGGGGGGTACCTAGTTTTCCACCACCACCATGACTACTACTAGTTTACCACGCCGTCGCCAAATGATGACGGGGGCACGCGCCCTGTCTAATGCACGAGACTATTCCGGTAGCGTCGCTGTTGACGTGGATAGCACCAACAATTGTTTGACGACATCATGGTCGCTCGCACCAGTTTCGCCGTTTTGGTTGAAAACCCAACCACCAATCCCCGCGGTCCGTCAAACTTTGATTGGGTACTTGCAGTTGGATTCTTCAACCCGGTTGTCGATGTGAGAGGGACGAGAGGCAGTGACTGTTGGACAGAGACAGAGAGGGTGGGGAGAGGGGTACAGTAGGGAGGAGAAGAGAGAGATGGAGGGTTAATGGAGAGAGAATTTCAGAAAGGGAGAATGAGGGGGGGGGGATATGGGAGGAGGTTTCAGGTTAAAAAGTCTTCAGCTCTGTATGTGTCTTGATCCTCACCGGTTTTGTATATTGGGAGTAACTATATAAACTTTCTGCGCATGCGTATATAAACTATACATGTGTTTTTTTTTGTACCGTGGGTTATTTCAAAATACGAGGAGAGGGGGTTGACAAGATGATTACGAGAGGTGGGGTCATTTTTAAGAGTTTTTATTATTTTAGAACTATGGAATAGAACGTGATATTTGTGGTCCAATGTGCGGAAATTGAAAAAAATAGTGCGGCTTTATTATCTTATTAAAATAGTGCGGTGGTTACTTTTTGTGGTTTTGATGTTTAACCAGCAGTAATAAGAAGCGTGCTCGTGATACAAAAATATTCACAAATAATTCCTTTCCTTAAGTGAAAGAATTTTCGACACCAAGAGAGTGAGGGGGGCCTACTCGGAGGTGAGTTCAAATTTATGAACTTGATAAACTTCAGCCGTTCCATTGACATACTCTTATATCAGCGACACTGATATTTATTTCTCATCGTCGTGGATCAGACAGAGCAAACTGTTTTATGTCCAGCTTTTCAAATTGAGTTTAAAATAATTTAATCAATAGTTGTTCTTCTATTTCTCCTGCGCTTTGTGTCAAAGGGGAGAGAACCAGCTTAATGCTACCGGGATTAACATTGGGCTTAGGACTGTCCGCTGTTTTATGCGTGTGAGGTGGAAAGCTTACGACTGTATTTTGTTTAGCTCACTGGATTACAGCACTGATTATTCACAGCACCGTGTTTATTAACGTGATTTAAAGCTACTGACATAATTGTTTACGTTTAATCACAAGACTTATTTATAACTAATATATAAAAATTAACGTTTAATGGAAAGTGGGCCACTTTAGATTACTCTAAATAGAAATCATTACAATAAAACATTTATTGCGCTAGAAATCCTTATGGGCGACTAAACTCTCATTACGCAGTTTGAAACCAATTACGATTCTAGATCAAAAGGTATAAAAACTTCTACTTTTCGCGCGGATCATTTTTAAACCTTAACGACACACCATCATTTGTTCTTACTGGGCAGAGATTTAAACTAAAATAGAATTGTTGAAAGTGTTTTTTTAGACGCAGCCACCTTCTCACTCTAACGCAGTAAGTATGCAGCTTTCAAATTACTTTTATGTAAAGTAAATATTTCCGTTACCTTCAGACTCACAAAAACGGAAACTTCGTACCAACGGAATTCATTATTTTCTTGCGTTCTAGGTCTAATCGCTTCCGAATAAACTGACAATTTTAAGATACGTCTATAAATGTCACTTTATGGGGGAAGCAAATAGATATTATCACACAAATTTCTTACTTATTCTTAGCAAATAACTTTCAAATAATTATTGTCCTATTTTTTCCGCCCGTTTGAAATCGTTTATATAATTCACGCTTATTCTTCCTTACGCAAATAACTACTAATGCCACACGATGATATCTCTCACACGCACACGCACACTCACACACACACACATACACACTCTTGTTGCACTGCTGTTAAAACACGTGACGACTGCAAATGTTTCACTTCCCGATTGCCATGGTCGCTCCTCGCTGCCACCACGAGAGCTCGTAAGTCACTGGCACGAACCTCGTTTCCAAGCGGACCTGTAGCTTGCGAGTCACTTTTAGGCCGTAGCCAAGTATCTACAACACTGACACTCACGCTGCCAATCCTTCTTGTCGCAAAAGTAGCCCGTCCATTTGGCGTTACGACGGCAGGCAGAACGTCGTCCTCTTTAACACGACTTCACATAATCAGCAACACGATATTTCTCACAGATTTAAATACTCGTAAAATAACATTAATATTGATACCGTAGTACTGCAGTCATATCAAGAGCATTATTGTATGTATGTACGCATGCATGTGTGTATGTATGTATGTATGTAACTGTTATTTATGCTATTCATACAAGAATTTTATTTATCCCACATGACGTCCCTATATACGAGTCTGATTTATCGGAAAAAAAGAGCCTTACAACCGAAAGTAGAAAATTTATTGTTACCAGTGTAACGTGTCTCTGTTTTCCGTCATCATTTTCATGTATTCGTTCTGTTAGGAGTCCACGTGCAAGCTACAGCGCGGGTTCTAAACACGCCTTGTAATAAGGTTGCCGAGTGCCGCCAAGTATTTAACTGACGTGGCTTTCTAACCTTAAATCAAGACACACGCGTAGTACCGTGTACTTCCCGTCAACTGCATCAGTGATATTACTTCTCTGCTCGCGTGCGCGCCCGATGATGCACCGTCCGTCTACTGGCCGCTGCTTAATAACTAGTTTTGTATATGGTTCTACCGTCGGCGGTGGGTCGTAGTAGTCGTAGTTGTGGTTGTGGTTGTGGTTGTCGTCTCAGTTCGTTCCTGTGTTAGTTATGTCATAATCTCTTTGGGCTCCCTCTTCCCTAAACTATATGTTATAATAATAATAATGATAATAATAATAATGTCTTATATATCGTCCCCTACCTCTTCCTCTTGGCCAATATGACAGTGCCAGTACTGTTGTAGGTGATGCCCTCCCCTACTACATCGGCCTTGTCGTAGTTCAAACATTTGCTCGCCAGATGGTGCAACCATCGTACTTGAGCACTCCACTCTCTATCTTTCTCTTTAGCCCACAACCACTCTCCATCCTTGTCATGCTTTCACCACTACGTGTTCGTCTGTCTTTGTTGTCAGCGTCTGCTCTTTCTTTTAGCTTGGGCATTCCCAGCGCACGCTTTACATTTCCCATCTCTCTGACCCCTCTTCTTCTACATTGGAACACACCCCCATCCCCACTATCCCCTCACCGACCCGCCAACACACGGGAACCCTTCTCGACCACACGAAACACAAGACAGGGCAACATCGAGTCTGGGTTGGGTTTTCAGATGAGCACATCTCCGCCGCATGTACACACGTAACGCGGTGATTCTCCCGCAACCAGCCCCACCATGTGACTGACGTTCAAAGAGGGGTTGCTTGTCTGTATGGGGGTGGAATTCTAGCTATCACTTCCCTCGTTCCCGAATAAACCCCAGCACGATGCCGTGCAAATACTCTGAGTTTCACGTTGACCACTGCAGCTGGAATTGACACTCATGGTGACCCAGGTCAAGAGCGAAGGGACCGGAAAAAGATTTTCTCTTTTGGAGGGGGGGGGGGACTGTGGAACGTTTCTTGCAAGATTCTCCCGTCCTTTGGGGTCGAGGAGTTTTACATGCCTCCATGAATACCGCAATTCCAGGACGGACCGATACGTGACAATACACGTTTATAGCAGACTGCGAAAGGGCGAATGGAAGATTTCAAATATGAGAGACAAAAGGGCTTTTATTCAGCACCCGTAACGGTAAATCCATAAACCAGAAAGTTATAATTAAATCCATAGTTTGTCGATCCTCGTAAATATTTCAGAGCTGAAAATTACCCACCGATTACCTAAGCCTTAAAATATTGTAAGTAAGCCACTTTTATTTTGATATGATACAAGATAGTGGCTGTAATAAAAAATATACTCTTAGTTAAGCTTGTACTTTATTTCATAACAACCACCGAGCAAGTTGCGTTATGGGGTCATATTTATCGCTTGTATTCGGAAGGTGTCAGATTCAAATCTTTGCTAGAACAATGAATATAATAAATATTTTCCTGTTTTTTTTACTCGTTCCAGAATAATCCTAGAATAGTACCAGACTACCCAATTATTCGGCACTAGGTCCAGTGGAGTGAGATAATTTGTTGCGGTCCGCCCTACATTTACTAGAAAAGTTAGTCCTTGATTTCATAACAGAAATACAGAATACTGCTCTCTGTCAGAAGAACTGTGTCCTGTATGAAGGAACTTCAGTATTCTGTGAGTTAGAGGCCCCTTGACACACGGGTCCTTCCCGTGCCGCGGGGTCTGAAGAGGACTTATCTGTGCAAGTGGCTAGGGTTAATACGAATTAATGAATGAGAGCGTCATTAAATGACTTACAAATAAATAAATATGACGATCCGCATTATTTAAGCCATTTTCGTGTAGCCTTTTTGAATACCTGCAATTAATTTTCCTTCTTAATACTTAGAATTGTGACGCGTTGAATCTTAATAGGCCTTACATGACAAGAAAATTTAACTCCACCAGAAAAGACTGTTTATTGTGCCCAGCCCTTCAGTATAGAATTCCTGCAGATCTATTAATTTATGTTTTATGTAACTGATATTAAACTAAACGTTATATTAATTAAAAATTAGATGTTAAATAAGATATTAACCCTTAGGCTACTAATGTCATATATATATATGGAGCTTCTAGTAAAGCCAGAAATGCTAACGTCGTATATATATGGACCTACGTTTGGCAACACTGAAACAGTCTCTTTCTATTTGCTGCACAATGTTTCAACACTGA
>JGI20166J26741_11622473_pt1 | contig 11490 bp, 9 predicted proteins | sample TergutCu122P5_FD_26741 | JGI IMG/M metagenome (IMG submission 26741) | reverse complement strand
TTTTCCTACTGTAAGAGGGCATAATCCAAACTAAATGTAAGACAGGCATGAAAGAACCTATATAACATTGGCAAATTATGATACAAAGAAAGTTGGTGCTCAGTCCATTTTAGTACTCGTAGTCAAATCTCAGGTGACAGTCACACAGTGACTTGGTTTGTTTTGGCTGGGAAATGGCGTGCCATATACCATTATCAGTAGCGATATTAGGTATATGATCATATTTCAGCGGGGTACACAGCAGGAAAATTCTGCTACAAAACACGCCGTTATTTAGACGTTCCTGTAGACAACAATGCTTGGCAGAGTGAATGAGGCTTCGTTCAAGGAATCTTGATTGCGTCGCCCACACTGCTAACGTATTGTGAGAAGGCAATGAAATGTCCCCAGTTGCATAGCATAGTGAAATAAACATACCAGGTTTCTAAGATTGCAGGCTGTATGTGAAGCGCTTTATTCAAGAGGTGCGTATGGACATAATTGGGTAAAGTGGCTGGAGCGTGAATCTGACCACATACCATTATATACTGTGGCGATAACGTGTGGGGCTATAATTCTGTGCCTCTACATGAATGTATGAAGCATTTAAATGGCCGCTTCACACACGGCGCGTTAGTCAGATAATGGTTAAAGCATTGGTAACGTCTGATATTATTCAATCAGTCTGCCTTGCAGGCAAGGGACGGTTGAAGGAAAGGTGCGGATTAGAACCGCAAACTAACCTTTTTTTTAAAAAAAAAAAAGAAATCAGCAAAAACTAGTGCAGATTAGGTTCGAGAGTATTCGGTATTTTGTTTTTGTGTCATTTAAATTTAACTGTACAGTTTTGGCATCCCTTTAAAGTTTCGCTGGGCATTCAACTATCTCATGTTATAAATCAAATGTACAGTGTAAAGCTGTTCTGTTGCAGGATCCCTCCAAATTTGTGGCTGCTGCAGCTGCTGCAGCACCAGTGGACACTGTGGCTGCTGCTCCAATAGAGTCTAAGAAAGAAGAGAAGAAAGAAGAGAGTGAAAGTGAAGATGATGATATGGGATTTGGTCTTTTTGACTAAACAGCACTGTGACTGGCTTCTCATTTTTATGTAGCTCAAAAGTTTATAGATCCCCTAATATTTGCAGCAGTGTACAAAACTGTTTTGAGTATATTAAATCTTTCTACAGTAGTGTTTGAAATTAACATTGACATTTGAAGTTTTGTTCTGAATGGTGACCCATGTGGCATTGTGAAGCGCAAATGGTACAGTCATATCTTTGTAAATGTGTTAACGCATTTGAACCTGCACTGCCAAAATGATGCATGCTAGTACCAAGTTACAAAAAATTCTTCCTACACTTTCATCTAATTTTAATGATGATACTGCCTAAGGAAGTTTTAAATGGTTTAATGTAACTGTACTGTCATGACTTCTATGTGGCAACTGGTGTGGCACTGCTGTTGTATGGGACCAACTGTGTCATTTATAAACATGTTATTCCAGTCTTGAAGCGTTCACAGCGACAGTTCAATGAAATTTTCTTGGGTAGACAGCCACATCAGAATGTGAAGGTTTTCCCATGTTTCCTCAATGAATTGCAGTTCATTTATTGCATTACTAAATAATAATTACATTCGTATTATTCCTGTGTGAGTTGCCTGGCAGCCTACTGATTTTCTGTTACTAGGAATAACATTCTTGCATCAGTTATCAACAGAACACTACTTGCACATTGAGTCTACCAATTACATTTTTGATGTACAGTATTGAAATTTAAATTCTCTGTTGATATGATAAGACATTTAAAATGATCATTGAGGATTTATTTAATTTTGAGCTACATGTTGTTGAGAGTAGTTAACAGTGTTAGCATCTGTATGTACTGTTTGAGCCGTACCATCATTAAATGCCCTTTGAACTACAGTGTGTCTGCTTATTTCCATTTTTTGTCCCATTCCTGTGTGGTGTTGTACTATAAAGGTCCCAACTTTATTCAGTGATGAGCATTTAAAGTTTGCGCATAAGCAGGTTGTAACTGGGGCATGTGACACACATTGAAGAGATAAGAAATGCTTATGTGGTTTATTTCATTTGTGTGGTTTTAACTGAACTTTGTATAGTGCCTGTGTTTGTCTTAATGTCCTTCATGAGGCCCAATACAAAGATGATAGCTTGTGTTACTGTGTTTGTTATACATAGTTGTGATTATGTTGTAAACTATGCATATTTAAATTCTGGCAAATTCACATATTCTTTATGGTTTTCTGAAAGACTATATTATTTCCAGTAAGTACCAGCAGAACATAAAGCTGCTCTTAAATGTGCACATGTTTTAACTGATTCATATGTATTGGGACTGTTTTGATCACATTGTCTGCCCATCAGTTCTGCCAGTGTTAATGAAGTAATACTTATTCTTTGAACGTGTATGAAAAATGGTTATTTCAGGTTTTTTTTTAGAATTGGTGTAATGGTACGTCCTGGGTTAAAGGCTCTAGGTGACTTCTAGATCAAGGCTAGGTTATTCAGGCAGTAGGGTGAGCAGTTGCCCTCCACACCAGAACTTGGGAGTGTTATAGACAAGAGGGAACTACATAGTCATGGTTAATCCAATCATATTGACAAAATGGCCCGCATATTTTACTTGTCTGTACTGGAAGGGGTAGGCCTATAAAAGTGAGAGTAGAGGGGGAAAGATTATTCAACTACAGAGACATTATTTTCGGCTGAAAGACGCAAGTTAGTTGGCTTAATGGTATCGAACATACACCTTTCATGACCTGCTGGAGGAAAGAATACTTGATTTCTTGAAAGCTCTCAATAATAGTCATTCTGCATCAGTCTTAGTTCCGTGTTTGAGATAGTTGGTGATAACAGTGAGCAGTGTCTTACGAAGAAATACAGGTGGGGCAGAAGCATTATGTTTTAAAGTCACTTTTTGAAGATAATATCACTCAGGTGAGCTCCATTGGAGGTAAGGCACATCTTTGCACGTCTGACATTGTCCATGACTTTCCTCAGCATATTCACTGGAATTCCTTAAATTTCCTCTCGGATGCAATCCTTCAGTTCCTGTATAGTGTGAGGTCAGTGATAGACCTTCTCCTTCAAATAAACCCCACAGGAAAAAAAAATCGCATGCTGATAAATCAGGCGAGCGTGGAGGCCATTCAACTTCTCCGAAACGAGGATGACACATTGCGGTACCATTCCTTGGACGACTGCCATTGAATTTTGTGCTGTGTGGGCGGTAGCACCATCCTGTTGGAGCCAAACCAGGCGGGTATCAACCCGCAGCTGACAAAGTTCGTCATTGAGAAATTCTTGCAACAGCTGCACATATCGATCCGACGCTACCATAACTGACACCAGTAGCATTTTCAAAGAAGTAGGGCCCAAGAACTCCAAATGTACTAACACCGCACCACACTGCAGGGTTTTCTGCTGCCCAATATCTGAAGTTCTGTTTGTTCATGTATCCGTTTGAATGAAAATGCGCCTCGTCGGACATTATCAAGCGATGCAGGAATTGCGGCGTTCTCTCGATCATTTGCAAGTGTTTCCTGCAACATTATTCACTCCGTTGATTAAAATCACGGGGAAGAAGTTGTTGCACAACTTGAATTTTAAATCCTCGTGTAAGATGCGTCGAACGGTTCTAGGGTTTAATTGTAAGGCGATTGAATGGCGACGAGCAGAACGCTGTGGACTACGCTGAAATGCATGTGCCACTCGGCGAACATTTTCCGGTATTTGTACAGTTCGTGGGCGACGAAGAGGCTTCTTGTTGACAATGGATGCAGTAGTCCTGAATTGTGTAACCCATTTCAATATTGTTTGGTGTATCGTAACCTTTCCTTTCCTGCCGATGTCAAAATGTCGAAAAACACGCCGCGTTACAGTAGTGGCATCATTGTTGTTAAAAAACGTTTCCACGGCAAACGCTCTATGCTCTTCCAACCAACGCTGCATGTTGACTGATGGCTTTCAACCGCTCTACCCAGCGGTGTGTTTCACCGCGCCACCTACAAAGATGCCGACATGGCGCTAAATGTATATCGTCTAATTGTTTCTGCCCCACTCTGTACCACAAGATTGACAAGCCACACATAGATGAAATAAGTGCATATTAATATCCACAAGGCATGCATTTTTTGCTGTTTGTGCAGTGAAGTGATGCAACCACATAACAATTGACAGTTATGTAACTTGACAAATGGGCCTTAACACTCCCATCAGTCGCGCTCCTACTACGAACGTAGTTGGTCGCATGTATCTGTGAGATACATTCTGGGTTTCTTCTAAAAAATGGTTAAGAATGTTATGGATACAATGCTAGTTTATTCAAGAATGACTCTGATTATGAATCTGAGTCGTCTCTGACTCAACACTAAGTGAATATTTTCAATGTCGGTACCCCACAATTCTTCCAGACTCTGTTACTTTGAAGTGCACCAGCTAAGCACAGAAGACCAATGAAAGCTTTATCTCAATTTGGTCTGTGAATGTGGCATCAATTTCACAACTGAAGTTAGGTTAGATAGTAAGAATATACTGATTTGTGTGCTGAACGATGATATGTAGAATTTCATCCATAATGAGACATTTCAATGCTTCGAAGGATGTAGTGGCATTCCTTGCTTGGCCAGTAACCCCAGGTAATTTTGTCAGAATGTGTGTAGAACTTTTCACCTTACCACACTTTGTCTTGTCTTTTCCAATGAAAACAATTTTCAGTAGCAGTCACGTTAGTGCAGCAATAATCATCTGATGTCAAGAAGAATGAGACGGTCGGGGAATGTAGGGTGTATGGGGCAGGGGAGAGGCAAGTACAGGGTTTTGGTGGGAAAACTTGAGGGAAAGAGACCACTGGGGAGACCCAGGTGTAGGTGGGAGAATAGTATTAAGATGGATTTTCAGAAGTGGGATGTGGGGGTATGGACTGGATCAAGCTGGCCCAGGATAGGAACAGGTGCCGGGCACTTGTGAATGAGGTAATGAACCTTTGGGTTCCATAAAATGCAGGGAATTTCTTGACTAGCTGCAAAGCAGTTAGCTTCTCAAGAAGGACTCTGCTCCATGGAGTAAGTAAGTAATAATCATCCAATGTAGGTTTTGCACACTCTGAGTCACATCTCACTTCCACATAATTTTCATCAGATTCTGTCCTGTTTTCAATGCTATAATTATCACATCATCAAACAATATCACTGCACGATTGTGCTCGGCATCCTCTGCATTATTTTAACTGCCGCTAGAAACTAACACCACGCTAATAAAAGAGACATGTTGTGTCTTGGATACAAGTTGTCAAACACTGCCAAAGAATTCAATTAGGGATATAAGACCCACTCCACAAGCTTCTAAGAAGCAACATGGGGGTCTACTTAGAAGTACATGAGTGCATTTATTTTGTATTCAAAGAAACAATCGGAAATTACATGTGTTTGAGAGATACACATCGACCAACAGAGGGTTAAACCTACTTTTATATTGAAATAAATCAGTGATGCTGTGTGTTTGCATGCACAAGCATGGTTTCACATTCTCTGAAATTATACAGTCTGGTTATTCCTTGAGAAAGTGTCTCAAGTGGTCACCGAGTCACATTTCATAATTTTCCTGCTCAAATGATTATACCTGACATTGTGTGTATTGGTATGACAGCCTCTTTTCTTCAGCCAGTGGTCACAAAGTGATTCTCTTAAATATGCAAGAAAAGGTCATTCCAGTTTTTCTAATAAAACTGCATGGGATCCAGGAACGGGGGAAAGTGGGAGAGGCATTTTAAAATCTTCAAGATATGAGAACATAACATCATTTTTGCTCTAGGTGTCTTTGCATCTATGTGGAGTGCCTATTAACCCTCTGTTCATCCCTTTGTACAAATGAAACTATGTAAGGAACTGCTGAACAAATTTTTATGAAATGTGTTACTACAAAATTTTTATGAAAAGTTTCACAGCTGTTTAGTTTTTCATTCAGTATTCTGTCTGATGACAGGTCCAAAGCCTCCTCCAAAATGATTTCTCCACATAATGCAGATCTAGAGCTTCCTCCTTCAAATGAGAGTATCCTCTCCTGTCCTTCAGGTCATCCAATAGCTTCATTTGGATTAAAATTTTAATGACCACTTTACATGAAGTCTATACATGTTCTGCACCATTGGTGTGTGCATTCTCATCCTCTGTGTGCACTTATCATGATTGTAGTGTTTTAGCTCACTTATGGGGAAGCCATAAATGTTTGTACATTTCCAAAATTTTTTACACAAAAGCACTGATACTTTTATTTTTCTAAATGTTAAATTTGATGTTAGAAGTAGGTCAGTTAATCTACATGCTCACACTACTATGGCAATCTGTACACTTGCAATTGCATACATCACAGCACATGTTTGCTTTGTCAAAGACAGAAAGCAAAGCCTTGTTCAGATACTGGGTACTCTTAGCTGTTTCTGAATCAAATCTGTCAAGCAGGGTTGCATGAAATATGATACAATGATACTGAAAAACTGTGGCATATTTGAATGATGGAAACAGCATGGATATTTGCTGTTGATACATTAAGAGTTACATGGTGCCACATGGATTACGTTACACATTTTTTATGCATTATGTTATCACCTCTGGGTTGCTGTATAATGCAGTCAAGATTTTCCAGATTTGTTTCTCTAGAGTGATGCCTCCAGGAAACCAAGGCATCTTTTGCTCTTGAACGAAAGAGATGTCCCTCTTGAAACCATATTCAGTGGAGCATACTTGACCTGTTGTTTCTAGCAAATAGTTGGGAGAATTTCCCTTTTCTAAGGGCCTCAGCATATTTTATCTTTGCTTCTTGAGTTCTGTCATAAATGCTATAAAACTGAAACAACAGTTGGCTTTGCCAGGCAATTACAGACTGAGGTATGACATAAAATGTAATTGCAGATTAAAATGAATATACAACATGAAGCCAATTATGTGTGAACACATTACTTTCACAACATTTTTAAATTTCAGGTTTTTTGGCTGGCACCCAAGAAAAACTGACAAGTAAAAGTCATGGCCTGAACCTTAAAAAGAGTTAGTGTGAATACAAAAGTTTTGGTGGGGAAGGAGACCACTTGGAAGCCCTAGGTATAGATGGGAGAATAATAATTAAACTGGGTTGTCAAGAAGTGGAGTGGGGGAGCATGGATTGGATTGATCTGGCTCAGGATGGGGATAAGTGGTTGGCTCATTTGAATGTGGTAATAAACCTTCTGGTTCTGTAAAATGTGGGGAATTTCTTGACTAGCTTAGAACCTATTAGCTTCTCAAGGACTCCGCTCCATTATTTTAACTAGCACAACACCTGACCACAATACTTGCGATGGTTCAGTTTTAGTATTTTTATCGTTGGTCTTTCTTTCGCAGAAGGTTCATGCTTCAGTTATTCTCTGAGGCTGCTGCAATTTTCTTAACACTATGGGCGAAGTTTTCGACTTGTACAGTGTACTGGTTGAGTTGAAATTAGCAAGGCCAAGTACAACAGAAAATGATAAATTATTTTTTTAAACTCAAGTATTTAAGCCTACACCGTACACACAACTCCTTTTTCGGCAGCCAAACCGCAGAATTGAGAGTTTCAAAAACTACTACTTACACTATTTATCTGAGGAAACTCCCAAGAGGTGAGTGTGGTAAAATGTCAAGGGAATTAAAAAACAATGTCACTGGGAACGTGTCATTTACAAATCATCAGACTTGGAAATAGATTATTATATTCCATTTCTTTCTTTACAGTTCATAAAGCGGCAATCTTTCTTGTGAATCGTTAAACATTTTGTTGCATTTTATGCTTCCCGTTTACAGTATAAAATCCTGTAGCTCATACACCATTAATCAAGGTTAAAGAATCTGGAATCGCAGCAATTTGCCCCCTCCGCTTTTTTTTTTTTATCAGGATTACGAATGCATTTCACTCTCGTTACACAAAACATTACTTAGCATGACGTAGCAAAAGCAGGCGTGATGGTGACATCAAAAACTTTCGTGTATTGTGCTTGGCTGAATTAATATTATATGGTGTATATTATTCAGTGTTAATATTAGCGGGGGCAGGTAGCAAGTGATGACAATGTGTAGGACATTATTATTACAAGAACAGTGTTAAGGCAACTGTTTTATAAGCGAGAATTATATAATGTAATATAAATGCTGATTTGACTGGTATAGTAAATGCGCAGTGCGATAGTCTTTTGGAAATATTTCGTAATGAAATTGTGTAAAGTGCATGAGTGATACATGCCTTGGTCATTGAGAGAGTAAATTTGATAATCGTAACAAGGACATGGGTTTATTGACAGAAGGAAGTCCACTAAGCTGGGAAGAAACAAAATTTTTAGCAGACCATGTAAGGCAACATGGTGTAGTGCAGTTTATTAATTTGTACAAACGTCTTCGTGATCGACAGGGGGATGTTCTGAAGTGGGGAGATGAGGTAAGAAAGAACATCGTTGCTTAATTAAATCACACCACAGGAAGCTAAATTGCCAATATTATGCGTGATCGTAATTTTTTATACTAGGTCGAATATATGCTGGTGAAGTTCGATCATGAAAAGAAAGTAGCAAGACTTTCGCTGCGAGCATCGGCTGTCCTGAATATTCTTCAGGAAAATGAAATTAAAAATCCACGGTAAGTTACATCACTTGAATCATTACGAAATAGATCATATTCACGTTGATAACTATAATCTTGGTGCCAGATGTTGTAGGGACTATCCTAATGAAGGTGGAGTATGTATTTTTGTTCTTAAGGACTTAAATTTTAAAAATATTGATTTAAATGAATGTTCTGATGACCAGGATGTAGAAGTATGTGCAGTCAAATTATCACATACTTTTTATAATGTTTGCATATTGTCAATTTATAGAGCGCCCACTGGAAATTTCATCCATTGTATAAGTAAATAAGATACCACACTTAATTCACTTTATAGTACTAATTTACAATTGATCATATGGGGTGACATAAATATAAATTACCTTGTTGAGGAAAAAAAACTCTTGGATCCTATATTAATTTCATATAATCTGTCTGGTACCTTGTATTTTCCACTTAGAGTTCAAAATAATTCATTCACTGCATTAGGCAGTATATTTATTGATACCTTGGAATTTGAAAATTGTATCACCTCTATTCAGTGGGTTGTCTGACCATGATGCACAGCTTATTAGAATAAATGGTATTGATTTAAGAAAACAAATGGTAAACATAAAAACATAAGGAAAATTGGTAAGTAATTGTAAATGACTCTATGATTAAGTTGAGTTACAAAACATGGGACAGTATTTTTGATAATAGTGATGTAAATACATTGTTTAAAATTTCTCTCACTATATATTTAGGGATATTTTATTGTAGTATCTCTTAAAAAAAACACCGAATATCAAAATTAAAAGTAATGCTTGGATCACACTGGGTATAAAAACCTCTTGCAAGCATAAAAGAGATCCCTATTTACTTTGTAGGAATAGTAACGATTCCAAATTAAAAAATCATTATAAATTGTATTATAAAATTTTGTCAAATGTAAAAGAACTAAAAAGTATCGCTGTAATAGATTGTGAATTCAGATAACAAAATGAAAACTGTCTGGAATAGTATAGAATCAGAAATTAGGAAAATGGTTAAAAATGAAGGTATACATCAGTTAAATATTGATGGAAATACAACTTATGATTGCTGAGTTATTTCAGACTCTTTCAACAACCTTTTCATATCTGTAGTTGAAAAAATTAATAGTGTTACTGTTAAAAGTAATAGTAATCCCTTAGATTAGCTGTTCCAAGACTTTATTGGCCCATTTGCAAATATAAAATATAAATGTCATCAACCAAAGAAATTGAGAAAATTATTAAATCAGTAAAATAAAAAACTTCACATGGGTATGATGAAATCTCTGTTAAAATAAGAAAAATAAGTTCTCCTTTCATTAGCTTGCCATAAAATAACATTTTTAATAAATCACTTAATCGCTTGCACCAGGAATGTTCCCAACTAGATTAAAGTATGCAGAAAGTAAACCACTATTCAAAAAGGTTACAAGAATAACACAGCTAATTATAGACCTACCCCCTGTTAACTTCATTTTCAAAGGTTTTTGAAAAGGTAATATATATATGATTGTATCAACATTTAAATAGTAACAACATATTAGTAAATAAACAATCTGGCTTTAGGACAAAGTAGTCAACAGTAAAAGCCACCTTTAATTTAATTAGTGAAATATTTGATGCACTGAGTAATAAAAAAAAGTGGTTGGTGGCATATTTTGTGACCTGGAAAAGGCCTGTGATTGTGTTAATCATGGCATTTTGTTATCTAAATTGGAATTTTATGGACTAAGAGATAAAAGTAATGATTTAATTCTTATCTTAAAAATAGATATCAGAGTGTTAATAGAAAGCATGGATTCTTATCAGAGTCTCTTTCTAACTGGGGCGAGGTAAAACACAGTGTTCCTCAGGGATCTATACTTGGACCATTACTCTTCCTTTTTTGTATAAATGACTTACTAAAAATTATTAAAATTTACTCTAAAGCAGTTCTTTTTGCAAATGATACAAGCTTAATTACTATTAACCCCAGTCCTATAGATTTTAAAAAGGATATCAGCACTGCGTTTGTTCAACAAAGCAAATGGTTTAATGCTAATTCATTATTTTTAAATTATGAAAAAACACATTATGTACATTTCATGACCAAAAGTAATTCTTTTTTTGACATAGTTATTGGTTACAATAATAAACTTATTACAACTACTTCTAATACAGAGTTCCTTGGAATAGTTATTGAAAATTTATTATCTCAGAAAGCTCATGTAGACCAATTGACACCAGTTGTGTACAGATTGTTATGCAGTTAGAGCAATTAAACCGTTTATGTCTCTAGATACTCCAAAAGTTGGTATACTATTCCTACTTTCACTCTGTTATGAATTTTAGAATAATATTCTGGGATGTTTATCACATAGTGTTCCTGTTGTAACAGTACAAAAAAAGGGTAATTAGAATTATCAACAAGTCAAGACCTAGAGACTCTTGTAGAGAATTATTAAAAAAATGAAAGATTTTACCGTTTCAAACACATTATTTATTTTCACTCTTACGATTTGTAGTAAATAATAAAGATCTATATAAGCTAATTTGTGAGATTCATAGTATCAATACCAGGCAGAACTCCAACCTTTTCCAACCACTTTCTGACTTAACAACATATCAGAAAGGGACCTGCTATTTTGGCATAAAGATTTTGAATACTCTCCCTTCTGACAGAAAAAAATTGGCTCATGATGTTAAACAGTGTAGATTGACCTTAAGTGATTTTCTTCATTTAAAGGCATTTTATACTCTGGATGAGTATTTTAATAGTACTAAGGTCTAGGACAGGGGTCGGCAACCTTTTAGTAGTGTTGTGCCGAAGTAATGTTGCAAAGTCACTCAGCGTGCCAACCCACCCAAGCCCACCATATTTTTATATATAACA
>JGI20166J26741_11622251_pt1 | contig 11491 bp, 6 predicted proteins | sample TergutCu122P5_FD_26741 | JGI IMG/M metagenome (IMG submission 26741) | reverse complement strand
GCAGCGAGTGCGGAACCTGGCTTGGGGATGGGAAAACTTCGCCCAGGGAGCCAAAACCTCATGACCACTTGTGTGGTACAGCGAGGCGTCAGCGCGGGGGCCGAAGGGGCGTCACTTGCCTGCCTGTTCTGCTCGCCCCATTGCACCCGATGTTGAGGATATGGTAAAATGCCTTCTGGAAGTTGTCGCTGATCTGCACTGCCCGGAACCACTGCGTGACGGTTTGCCGCCTCGCAATGGCCGACAACGCTCCAGGTGCCAGCGAAAGAAAAAACGCCTCATGATATACCGTAGCCGGTATGGGCGGCAGCTTTCGGCCTTGTGCAAACGCCCGGCGATGCAGGGTTTGCATGCCCCACTTTCGGAATTTTCAACCGGCTTGAGTATACCGTCCCGATAAAGACCAACCCCTCATTTTCAGCATACAGATGGCAAACTGGTATTACTATGATCTCATGGGCGATCGGCAGGGGCCAGTGGATTCCGACACGTTGAAAGAATTGGCCCAATCCGGCGTGATTGTTCCTGGCACGAAAATTGAAACGGAAGACGGTCGCCAAAGTACCGCGGGGAAGATTAACGGGCTTGAATTTGGCACGCCGTCGTCCCCATTTCCTGTTTCATCCCCGGCCCAGGCTCAATATGAATACAAATGCGTCGCCGCACCGGGGGTTCTGAGCGTCATGGCAACCCGGGGGGCTTCGCAAGTCTCGGACGAAGCCAAAACCGTTGCGTCTTATGGTCTGATCATCAACAGGGAGTGTTATGACGGATGGGAATTCTATTCGATGGAATCGATCAATGTGTTGAGTCAGCCCGGCTGCCTTGCCGCTTTGTTCGGAGTCAAGGCCGGAATAACCGCATATAACATGCTTGTTTTCCGAAGACAAAAATAATCATCAAACGCCGTCTGCCATGAGTATCGACGATTTGTATTTACCCGACGACAATCTGTATTTGGAGTTGGACCTTTTTCTTGATCCGGCGATTCTTGATTTCAACGCCCTGAAAATTGAGTTGGGCAAAAAAATGACGGAATGGAACAAATTGGCCAACGCTCCGGGGCCGGAAGGCACGAAACTCAAACACAGAGTCCAGGTCGCGGAGAAAATCCGCAAAGAACCCAAACCGTCGAACCTGTTTGCCATGGCTTCCAAAGCGAGAAAAAAACGCGAAACAGAGGGAAGAAAAACAGCAGCTTACTATGAAGAAGACGGCATACTCGAACAAAGAGAGGTTGACGCCCTCATCAAGGAATTTGGGAAATATTTTAAAGAACCAACGATCAAATCGTGGTTCACGCTGGAAGTGACGCCCCCTTTTGTCGCCCCATCTGAACCGTCCTGGCCCGAAGACGTGAAGAAAAAGATCGTCGATAAGTCCAAAATGGGGCAATTTGCGGCGGATTTGAAAATCGTTCTCGGCAATGAAAACGCCAGTCTTTACGATCTTCTCGGTTTGCCGCAAACTGCGGATTTGAAAACGATTCAGGAAACATGCAGAGCGGCATCCGACAAGGCAAGCAAGAAACCCAAGACCGGGCCGGGGGCAGCGAAAGTTGACGCCGAAATTCGCGTTTTAGGGCAGGCCAAAATGGTTTTCGGGGATGAAATTTCCCGGCAGGGTTACGATATTGCCGTCAAACGACGCCCGTTTGACATGCTGGTTGATACGGTATTCCAAAAGCGGGCATTGAAGGGGAGTGTCACACACGACGAATATGTGCGTTCCATCGAGGATGCGCGGCGGGTTGGCTTTACCCCGGCTGAGGCGGAATGGCATGTCTATGACTATTATTGTGTCAAACACAAGCCCCCGTGCAAACCGCCGCAAAAACAGATTGATCTTCCCCCCAGGCAGCAATGTCCCGTGTGCAACGACCTGAACGACATCAATGCCAGGTATTGTCGATGCGGCATTCCGTTGAAGATCAACTGCCCGCGATGCAAACGGGAAGGCTCTTTTGGAGACAAAGCCTGTACGCAATGTGCCTTTCCCCTCGGTAATATGCCGATCGCTCTCAAACGAATCGAATTGGCAAAACATGCGATTGTCGAAAAGAAAACCGGCGAAGCGGAAGAGCATCTCCGGCACGTCAATGAATACTGGGAGGACGCTCCGGGCACCGATGAGGTCCGCCGGGCGCTGGACGAACTGAAGGCCAGGATGGAAGCAGTCGCGCGGCGGGTCAGGGAGATTGAATCAAAAATCAAGGATGCCCTCGGCAAAAAATTCCTTTACGAAGCGAAACGTCTCTCCCGTGAGTTGCGACAAATCCCCGAAGCCTCAATGAATTTCCTGGAAGAGGAAAAGCTGATTGATCAATCACTGGATGAGGTGCGGAAAAACCTTACCGCGCTCGCATCGGTTACCGGTCGTTTGGAAAAAGAGGAGCTTTGTGAAACGATTCTCGCAGTGGCAGCCGACTGTGTCGAAGCGAAAACGATTCGGGACCAAATTCCGCCCGCCCCGCCGGAGCAACTCGTTGCGACCGTGGTTTCAACCGGAATCGAATTGAAATGGATCGCCCCCGCCTCCAGGAGTTCTCTCACATATCTCGTTGTCCGCAAGTCCGGCGGGACTCCCGCTTCCACGACCGACGGGGACCGGCTCTGCGAAGGTCTGACACATCCCGTTTTTGTCGATACGACGGTTGAGCCGGGAATCGTTTACGGTTATGCCGTCTATACGCAACGGGATCAAATCGTTGAAACAACGGGGTGTCGCTCCAACGTGGTTCAGAAAATCGAGGACATTCGTCATCTGTCGATTCTTCCAGGAGATGGTTCGTTGACTGTTTTCTGGAAAAAGCAGCCGGGCTGTCGTGAGATGATCGTAACCAGGTTCCCGGGAAACACGCCGGACGGAAACGGTGTCCGAATCCCGTTGCAGCACGAGACAAGCTTTGTGGATTCAAATCTCGAAAATGGGACGACCTATTCTTACCGCATTCAAACGGTTTTCCAGGGAATCGACGGAAAAGGAATCGTTTCTCCGGGGAAAATCGTTTCAGGAAAACCTCAAATACCGCCCCAGGCCGTCGTCGATTTGAGTCTGGAAGAATCAAGCGATCCTGTATACCGAAACCAGTTGAAAATACCCGGCGATGTGACACGGGTGTCCGTTTTCCCAGAGGATAAACGGACGCGCACACCGGAAATTTCAATGGACTGTAGTATAACGCTTCTCCGTTGGTCGATACCGCAACAAGGCGATGTTTTCCTGTTTGATATGGCGATTGATCCGGAAATTCCCGTTGGCAAAGTCGAATGGACGACGCCCACCGAACTCAAAAAGCATTATGGTGAGGCCATTCCCATCCTCGGCAAAGGACAAACGCTTTGGAAAAATACATCGGCGGGTGTCCGTTATATTTTGCCGGTCACTTTTCTTGACGGACTCGCCGTTTTCGGAAAGCCCGCTTCCATGATTCGAATGACCGACGTTTCCGATCTTGATCTGCACATCAGCGGGGACAATCTCCGGTTGTCGTGGTCGTGGCCAAAAGGTCTGCAAAAGGTCTTGATTGTGTACGGCTGCGACAAATATCCGGACGGCCCGAACGACCACCAAGCTGCAAAAGTCACCTTGACGCGACAGGAATACGACATGGAAAAATCGTGGCTTTTCGCCGACGGTGGTTTGAATGAGTATTATTTTTGTGTTTACGCTTTTGTCGAATATGATTCCCGGCAGGCGTTTTCGCGCGGCGTGCGAATCCAAACGGCGAAAACGGTGATCAAGTACGACCTGTCCATTTGCCGCATGCACGGTTTATGGGGACCGATCGGCGCAAAGATCATCCTGACCATTGATTCCGGGCAAGAGGAATTGCCTGATCTCGTCGTCAAACGGGATGTCAAACGACCTCCGTTGAATCGGGATTTCGGTGTGCCGTTGATCGAAATCCCCGCCCAACCGGGACAAAAGGTCATTGTTCCACTGTCCGCCGACTGGCTGGAAGAAGGCTCCTACATCAAACTTTTTGTCAAAGACCCTGGGGAAGCGGAACGTTATGTCATTGATTCCCCGCCTCGCGAAAAACTGCACCTGTACTTCAAGAAGCCGACGCTGTTCCAGTTGTTCCATGAAATGTTTGCCTGGTTTTTCAAAAAATAATCGACCGAAAATCATCACCGAAAATCATCGTCCATGTCCACTTACATTTGCCCCTACTGTTTTCATCAAACGGACACCGGCATCCTTCGCTTTCAATGTGCCAACACAAGCTGCAACATGCAGGACAGAATTCGTGCGGAGTTTCTCAAAGACGGGCCGCTCGCTCCCGGTGAAGTTCCGAAATTGTCCCGAACGGTTTTTCCGGTTCCCGCCCCCGGATGGATCAGCCGGTTCTTCGGAGCCAAAGTGCCGCGTGAAGCGTATTGTCCGACATGCCAACAACGCACATCGACTCAGGCGTGTCCGCATTGCCACAGCCCCTTCCCACACGGCGTTGACGAACTGTCCAACATGGTCATTGCGGTCATCGGCAGCAAGGAGACGGGAAAATCGAACTATATCGCCGTATTGATCCAGCGCATCTACGAATTGTACGAACAATTCCACTGGACGCTTTTGGCAATGGATGACGCGACGATGAAACTCTACAACCGGGTGTTTTACGCCCCGCTGTACCAGAAAGGCCAGGCGGTGGAAACAACACAAACCGGTCATGCCAATCAGGATGTCCGGAGGCCGCTTTTGTACTCGCTCAGCATGACCCGGGGACGCGAATTGAAAACGATCACACTCGCTTTTTTCGACACGGCCGGCGAGGATTTGAGCGACAGGGAGGCTTCCGATTTCGACGTGATTGAGTCGATGGCAAAGATCAACCGTTACATTTACAACGCGGCGGGAATCATTCTGCTTGTCGATCCGCTTCGCATCCCGGAAATCCGCACGAAAGTCGAGCTTTCCGGCGTTCCGTCCGAGGAAATGTCAACGGAAACCAATACCGCAGCAGGTAATATCATCTTCCGCACGTCCCAACTGATTTATCGCGGGAAGGATATCTCGCGTTCAAAAAAAATCGATATTCCGCTGGCCGTCGTTTTTTCAAAAATCGACCTGCTCAAGAAAAATATTCTCGGTGCGGATGCGGCCGTCTATCAACAGAGCCGCCACAAGGGGTTTTTCAGCCTCGCCGATTTTCAAAACAATCATGACTGCATCCGGGATTGGATCGGTGAATACGACAAGCAATTCATGCAGACGATCCCCATGTTCAGGGAAGCGGCGTTTTTCGGCGTCAGTGCCCTGGGCGGAAATCCCGACGTGAACAAGAAGCTGCCGTTTCCGACACCTCATCCGATCCGTGTGGAAGACCCGTTTCTTTGGTTGTTATGGCAAAAAGGTTTCATCAAAGGAAAATGATCCGATGAGCGAGTACGAATTGTTGCAGTGGAAATTCACCGCCTGTCAATATAATATCGAGGGGAGCAACGGTTTTAACACCTTCTCGATGTCGGACGGTTTGACTGCGGAAGACAAAGCCGAATTGTGCCGCAGAGCCGGAGCCTATACGCCGCCCGAACATCAGGTCTTCACTCCGAATGAGGAGCAGATCAGGGACCCGGCGTTGTTTCCGGTCGTTTTCTCTTCGTTTCCGTTACGGTCAGGAAAGCGTGCAGTCGTTCGAACCGTTTATGTCGGCCGGGACTACGCCGGAATGCGCTGGGGCAACTTTTTTTCACATGCACTGGTCTGGCCTGAGGAATCCTGGCCATTTTATCCGATTCAGCTTTTCGAGTCGCGGCTCTTCGGAAACGGTCTGACCAAAGAAGAACTGCAAATCAAAGCGATTCCTCCTCTGTTGCCGCCCGTGACGGTCGATGCGGCAAACCTCCGTGATTTTTCCACGGAACTGCCGCGTTTTTTCAGTGCAGATTCCTTGCGTCCCAAAGCCCTGACGCCGCTTTTGAACGCCGTGCGGGATGGACGCAAGTCGGGGAGGCCACTGATTCTGAAGGATTCACGCGAGAATGTCCCGTTGTGGCTTGCCGCCGTCCAATATGCGTTTCCCCTGCGTCTTGCCGGGGAAATCACATGGACGACCTACGTTCATTCGTTGTCGCACGGCGAACGGTTTCACATCACCACGACCTCGACGGAAGACGATGCACTTCGGATCAATTCGCCGCAAACGACCTCGACGAACCATGTTTTCAATTTTAAGAATGGTGGAATTCCGGAAATTTCGTCAAAGGTGCGCATCTTTACCGGGGAAATCAAATGGAACAAAAACACCTACCCCGGCACGGACATGCAGGAAATGCAGCCGTTCCTGCAGAATCTCCATTGCGATATTTCCGACGATTCCCTCGACAAAGCGGTTTTATTGTACAAATTCGTGTATTGGAATGACATTCCCGCAAAACCGCAAGTCATGCAGGCAGTCCTTGATTATTGGTTGCTGCAAGACCTTCCCGTCAAAATTCAACTTGCACGGAAAATTCTCCAAAAGAACCTCGGCGAATATGTCGAAATACTTGCACTTTTACTGCCCAGGCTTGCAACGGTCGTCCCGGTGTCGCCGAAAGACAACGAACTCCTGAAACTTTTTCGGGTGTTCTTCATAAAACAATTTGAAAAGATCGTGAATGAGCAATTCACAAGCGAATATTGCATGCGCCGCTTCGAAATGCTTGATCATTTTCTCAATAAGAACGAAGAGATTGGAAAGGCATTGGCCGGGGATGTTCATCGCCTTGTGACGCAATCGGGCACTCCCCATAAATATGCGTTTCTTTATTACGCTTTGATCCTCTGCTTGTACAACCGCAATAGTGCGGTCTTTTCCGAAAACATGGATTTCATGCCGGTCTTTAAGGAGAAAGAATTGGAGTTGTTTTTCGACGCGACTCTTGATTTTGCCGTTTCCAAAGCGGTCTTGCCGAAAATTCACGAACAGATTCCCGCGTTGTACACCCGGCATTTTTCAGGCGAACTTGCGGGCGACTTTGTGAAAAAATATCTCGACCGGCTTTATTCTTACGGACTGAACCGGGTCAAGGATGGTGAAAAAGCCAAACCTCAGGGACTGGCTTTTATCAAATATTATCTCGGACTCCCGGACCGCCAAAGAGTTGTGTGGACATTTTCCGGCATACGCGATTTATTTGTTTTGAATGCGTCCTCTTCCCATGAAAATGATTTCATAAAAATCGAGGAAAACAGGAAAGAAACGATTTTCAATAATATGAAATCGCAATTGGACTCGGAAGGCTGGTCACTGAATCCCAACGAGACGGATGTTTTGAAGAATAACTTGATCGAGTACAAGACACGCCTGGAAAAATTTTGCACCTTCATTTGGAAATGGTGGTGGGTCATTCTACTTGTTATGCTGCTATTGTCGTTCTTTGTTCTTGTATGGCTCTGCTGGAACGACATCATTGCGATGTTCTCGTCATGGGGCGCAAGTATCAAGTCGTGGTTTTTGGGATGGGGGAATTATTTTTTTCCCAAGACACCCGGTTCGGCTGCTCCATCGTCATAACCCTCTGTCTGTTTATTTTACCTGCAACACTTCAACACTCAGGATTCCACCAGATTATCATATCCCCAATGCAAATCATTTCAGATTCAACCGCTCCATAACTGTCGCGGCTCTGATTGAGGATCATACTTTCCGGCGGAATCCTTAACACATTTTTCCTCATGTCCATTTATACGGTTTGTCTTGTCGTCGCATTGATCATCGCGGGTCCGGCCGTCTTCACGGCCTGGTTGCTCTATTTGTTTTTTCAACTGGATTGGGCGGTCAGGCATTCCAGACGTTATTCCGTGTGTCCGGCATGTCATCGCATCATCCGTTTGACCGTTTTTCAGTGTGACACCTGCGGTCGGGCGAATGAACTCATTCCGGTGGAAAAGGAAGTGTTTTACAAACGGTGTTCCTGCGGCAAACGGCTCCCCAAACTGCCGCGCAACGGGAGAGACGAACTGATCGCCCTTTGTCCGTATCATCAACCTTGTTTTCCCGTCGGCAGGCATTCGGGCCAATATCCGGATGTGTTGATCCCCATCGTCGGCGGAACCTCGACGGGCAAAAGTGCGTTCCTGGCAGCGTGGACCATTTATGCGCAAGGGCAACTCGCTTATCAGTACGGAGTCGATGTCACTTTCCCTTTTCCAGGAGGTTCCGAATACGCCGCTCATTGCAACCAGCGGTTTCAACAAGGCATCCCTCCCGCAAAAACCTCCGTCACCAATCCGAACGGTTTGGGAATGGATATTGTTTCCCGAACAACCCAAAAAGGAATTCGCGTCTATCTTTATGATCCTGCCGGGGAGGTATTTGATCCCATGCGCAAAGAATCCGAGAGTTCCCTGGTCCCTTTCGAATACTACGATTTCATGGACGGCGCGGTTTTTGTGATCGACCCGTTTTCCATACCGGAGGTCCAAAAAAAATACCCGCATTCCCTGTTGGACGAATACGGAATTCAGGCGTCCGATAAACGGGCTTCCGACAGTTGCGAAAAATTCATTCGCGGTTTGTACGCCCATAATTTGGCGATTGACGAGTACCACTACGCCTCCTGCGCCGTCGTGATCACCAAAGCGGATGCGTTTGATCTTGATTCACGGGTCGGCAAGGCGGCCGCCCAAAAAAGAATGGCGGCCGATCCCGGTTTGGGCTTTGAAGACGCACTGGATGAAGCGTGTTCGATGCAATTAAAGGCATGGGGTTTGGGACATGTTTTGGAGTTGCTTGAAAGTCATTTCAAAGAGGTGCGGTGCTTTTCCGTGTCGGCGTTTGGGCACAGTCCGAAGCCCGGCGTTTCTTTTGCGCCCCAACGCATCGAATTGCCGATCCTTTGGCTGCTGAACAAAAAAAAGCCGAAGGTGTTGATTTCCCGGCGTTGATTTCCTGGTGTTTTTTTGCCGCAAATCACCGTACACAGGCATTCAGGGAATGGGACGATCTTGAATTTGCCGGTCACCCATGCTATAATTTTCCCGGACCGTATCCAAAGGAATAATCATCCACGATTCAATTGACAATCATGTCTCAACAACATTCACCGTCAACCATTTCGCAAACCGGTGCCTTTCCCGTCGTTCGCATGAGGCGGTTGCGTTATCATCCGTTGATCCGGCAACTGGTTCAGGAAACGGTGATCTCGCCGGACAAGCTGATTTATCCGTTGTTCGTGCGACCCGGACGCGGAATCCGGACGCCGATCAACTCCATGCCGGGAGTGTTCCAGCTTTCGGTCGACCAGATGGTGTGCGAAATCAACGAACTGAAATCGCTCGGAATCGGCGGTGTTCTCCTGTTTGGCATTCCCGATGAGAAAGACGCTTGCGGCAGTGACGCAACCAGCGATGACGGAATCATCGCCCGGGCGGTTCGGGCGGCAAAAGATGCGGCTCAGGAAAAACTGCTTGTCGTCACCGACCTTTGCTTTTGCGAGTACACTGATCACGGACATTGCGGAATTTTGAGCAATACGACTGGCCGAATCGACGTTGACAACGATGCAACGCTGCAAATCATCGCCGAACAGGCGATTGTTCACGCCCGTGCCGGTGCCGACCTGATCGCCCCCAGCGGCATGATCGACGGCATGATCGGCACCATTCGAACGGCTCTCGACCAAAACCGGTTCGCGCATGTCCCGGTCATGAGTTATGCCGCCAAATACGCGGGCGGTTTTTACGGCCCGTTTCGCGAAGCCGCCGAAAGCACGCCGCAATTCGGGGACCGGCGGTCGTACCAGATGGACCCGGCCGCTTCGGCGGAACAGGCGATCCGCGAAGTCGAACTCGATCTCGCCGAAGGGGCCGACATCGTGATGGTCAAACCGGCGATGGCGTATCTCGACATCATGCGGCTCGTGCATGATCGTTTCCCGGGCGTCCCGCTCGCCGCTTACAACGTGTCCGGAGAATACAGCATGGTCAAAGCCGCCGCCGAACGCGGCTGGATCGACGAACAACGCGTCGTTCACGAAACCCTGACGGCGATTCATCGCGCCGGGGCCGGAATCATCATCACCTATTGGGCGAAAGATGTTGCAAGATCGTTGCAATGTCGATGAAATGACGCTGGCCTTGTCCAGAAGTTTTTGATCGACCCTGAAACCGCCGAATCGAAACGTGAAAACGGGAGATTTTGAACAAGAGATGGGACAGAAATCAACTCAATTTGTCTCACAACTGACGAAGAGACATCAATAGCAACAAAAAACTTGCCGTTCATGCAGACTGCGAGCGGCGTCAGGTCTTTGACAATAAGAGTAGAATCAAATCAAGTACGCTCGACTTTGATCACAGGCAGGTGTCGCCTGCCTTCAAGGAATTCGAGCTGCACTTTGACCTTCGTGCCGGAACGTCCGGCAATGCACATTCTCGGCTTGGCACAAGGCGTTGAATGCTTTGTCCGTGATCGCGTTTCAATTCTCGGTTTGGCGTTTGCGGCGTGACGGTGGTAATAAACTTCGTTTGGTGTTTTGCCGTTCAAGGACATGTGCGGGCGATGTTCATTATACCATTCGAAGAAGAGTTGCGTTTCACGGATCATTTCGTTACGTGAAATCGGCACGAGGATGCGGCGGGTACAGCCGTCCTTGTAGGTTGAGATCACCCGTTCGGTCACGGCAATGCTCCCATGTTTGGCGATGGCACCGAATCTCTGTTTGATGTCGTTTGCCTTGCACCACTCACGGAATTCATTGGCGACAAACTGCGTGCCTTGATCGGACACAAGATGTTTTGGCTTTGTGTTGTTTTCCTTGCAAATGCGTTTCATGGCCGAAGCGACATCCGACGCGGTGGGTTGCTGCTCGAATACATCGAAACCCACGACTCGCCGGGAATAATGATCAATGACAGCACGAGCCAAGATGTCGGCGATTTTATAACGTCCCAGCATCGGGCAGAGCGATTTCAATTGTTGGACAACGTATCGCACAAAATCGGGATAGCGATTGAGACGCTCCGGCATTTGAACGATTTCCTCGCCATTGTCCACTCCGCGAATCCAGTTGATAATCGTTTGGACGGTGACTTGAAACCGTTTGGCGACTTGTGTATTACTCCAACCACGCATTGCGCGAATCGCCAGAATTTCAAGCCGCTCGCAAGGCAGATAATGCAGTCGCTTTTTCGGGTCAAGTCTTGCAAACCGCGAGCCCTTGATTGTGATTTCACGCTGAAGCATGTTGACCTCCGCCCGGAGCCGGTCATTTTCAGCGCGAAGCCGCAGACCATCGCACTCACGACCAGGCCAGTTGCCTGCATTGAGAATGACGATACGGGCGAGTGCAACGACATGTAAAATCGTTTGCAACGTCAAAGCCGTCCAGCCTTTTGGTAACGGAATTTCAGGAAGTGGCTGTTGTTCCAGTTGAGGTTCAAAATCGGTCATGGTGTCCTTCGCGATGAGAAATGCCCATGACCATTGTACCAGAAAAGAAGCATTGGGCTTCATTACCGGAACTGTTGTCAATCGTTGTCCTCGAAACACTAAAAAACCGCC
>JGI20166J26741_11622139_pt1 | contig 11493 bp, 9 predicted proteins | sample TergutCu122P5_FD_26741 | JGI IMG/M metagenome (IMG submission 26741) | reverse complement strand
GCATACAGTACCGTAAACTAATCAACAGTTCCATTCATAAGGCCTATTTATTTCTGTAATCAGTTACACATAAAATCATAAGCGATAGATCAGTTGGTATACTGCTTAGGAATCGTGCTGGATAACTGAGGAATCATGGTTCGACTTGCGGCGGGAGTAAAGAATTATTTAACCCTTTAAATGCCTAATTAAATCCCATCTGCCATTTGCTAGCATTATAAGGAGCTCACCACATTCTCCACATTAGCAGGATAAAGGTTAAAGTAAAGGTGTCCCGCGACAGGCCGAGGTGGCCCAAGGGGTGCCGGGTAGATTAAGGCCCCGGATTTTCTTGACGTTTCGGCATTACAAGGGTGGTAGGTCGTCGGCCAAACGCACCGGCCGCCTTTACCTCAGGAGAAATCCCTGGTACTCACTTTCAGAGGCTCAGTCGACCTCAGGACACATAAAGAATGATTTACTTCTTCATATCTCCAATCCGTCTCTGGTTTCACCTATCCTTCCTTTCAAAGGGCACAGGGAGCTATTTCACTAGTGGGTGATGATTATGATCCTCGAACTACAGTCGAGGTTCAGAACAAGTGGCGTTATACCTCCCCTCTCTCACATGACCTTAAGGTTTAAACAGGAAGGATTTTAACACTAACTTTTTACCACATGTATTATGTAACATTTGATACTGAACTGATGTGGTATTGTATAGAAACTGGGCTTCAAAATCTCTGTGTTTCAGGAACCTGGTGCCCACCGATGATACTTCTGACTGGCAAACACACGTGGAAACAAGGAGATATTTGTAAACAATATCTACAGAATAAATATGTGGCATTTATGCGAAACGTGAATTGAAACTGCGGAAACCTATCGCAAATGTATCAGTTTGTTCCATACATACATGTGAAGCTCCATAACTGATATCGCGCTGCACAACAATTTATGTTGTTGACACCTCATTATGGAACCGAGCTACGCCGCATCTGTTACAAAATGTGCTGAGAAACTGAATGTGATGGATTTGTGTGAACGTGTTGTAACTGGAATGACCTCTACGTTATGGCTGTTTATTTCGGCCCTGCAGTTCCTCTCACAGTAACCAAGGTGTGTTAATTCGTGTTTTGAAAATTTGTTTGATTCTGTAAAATATTATTTTAAGTTTAATATTTTAATAAGTATAAACGTTTATCTTCGCTTAGCTGGTCACAAATATATCCAACCTTTTCATTTTAGAACTCAAATATTCACACCCTTATTTCAAAGTAACTAGCTGCAGCTTACTATTCTGAGCCATCCAATCTCTAACTCTATAACATATTAGTTCAATCGATTTCCAATATCAATATTGTAACTGCACCTAATTTTCCCATACTTATTCCCTCTCAATTAATGCTGTATACACTTCTCATATTCTTGATAAACACTATACATCCTGCCTGTCTCATCCACCTCAATCTGATAACCATAATAATGTGTAGTATAGATATAGCATATAGTATACATATAGCACAAATTAAAATGTATTCACGTATTTATAATTTAAGAAACATGTAAGTGCGCAGAAAGACTGTGATTTGAATACAATAACATAAAATACATTTAGACAATATTAGTGATAAGGATGAAAGTGAAAAAGAGGAGACAAATCAAAACAAGACCATTAAATGTGAACACATTTCTAATTCTTCTGATTTATCGCCTCTTCCTTATGGACTGAACAGCATACTTATACCTGTATAATATGAACAGAGAGAAATGGCATAACATAATATACATCTTCAGTGACGTGGGGTTACCACAGGACACCATCACTAGGCAACCGTCCAATACGGATGATTAAGATACATATGACAAAGACAGGCCTAAGTTATTACTGGGATCTGACACAAACTCGCGATTACACTTACTTACTTACTCCAAGGAGGAGAATCTTTCTTGAGAAGCTAATCGCTTCTCAGCTAGACAAGAAATTATACTCATTTTATGGAAAACGATGGTTCATTACCGCGTTCACAAGTGCCCGCCACCTATCTCTACACTCAACCAGATCAATCCAGTCCATGTCCCAATATTCCACTTCCTGAAGATCCATCTTAAAAATGTCTTCCTATCTATGCCCGGGTCTTCCAAGTGTTTTTTCCTTCAGGTTTCCCCACCAAAACCCTGTATGTACCTCTCCTCTTCCCCATAAGTGCTACATGCCTCACCCATCTCATTTTTCTCGATTTTGTCACCAGAAAAATATTTGGTGAGGAGTACAGATCGTTAAGCTACTCTTTATGTAGTTTTTCCCATCCCCTTGTTCCCTTGTCTCTCCTAAGTCGAAATATTCTCCTCAGTACCCTGTTCTCAAATACCCTCAGCCTATGTTCCTCCCTTGATGTGAGCAACCAAGTTTCACACCTATAAAAAACAACTGGCAATATTTAATTCTGTATATCTTAATCTCTATTTTTGGATAGCAGCTTGGAAGACAAGAGATTCTGCACCGAATTATAGCAAGCATTACCTGACTTCAGTCTGCTCGTAATTTCTTCCTGAATAAAAATTTGGTTTGTTAGGGTTGTTCCCAAATATTTGAACTCTTTCACCATTTCAAAGTAGCTATTATCAATCTTTGTATTGTGACTTTATACTGCATTCTGATCTCGAGACATGACTATGTGTTTAGTTTTTCAGCATTCACTTCTAGACCAATCTCCTTACTATCGACTTAAAAAAGATTCTCCGTTTTTCTTTATAGTATGTGCGCTTCCACCCAGTATATTACCATCACCAGCATGAACCAAAAGCTGATGTGTACCATTTAATTTCAATCCATCCTGGTTTACCTGAACCCTTCTAATACAAAACATAGTTGAAAAACAATGGCGATAAAGCCTGTACTTGTTTAAAAGTATTCTTAATAGGAAATGTGAGACAAATGTTTACCTACACGGACTCTGCTATAGGTTTCATTCAGTCAGTTTTTATTAGCTTTACCAGTCTCATGGTGATACCAAACTCAATGAGAATATTATACAAGACCCCTCTCCTAAATGAAAGGTAATTATTCCTGAAATCTTTAAATAGATGATGCACTGCTTCATTATATTCCCATTTTCCCTCAAGTATTTGACGAATGCACAATATATGATCAGTAGTTGACCTGTCTCGTCGAAATCCACATTAATAATCCCCAGTAATTTCCACTGCATATGAAGTTAACCTTGACAGCTGGAAATGTTGGAAAAATTTTGTTCGTGTTTGACAAAATTGATATGCTTCTATAATTACTAGAGTCTGTTTTATCGACCATCTTATAAATAGGTACGATGATCGACTCCTTTCACTCCTCAGGCAATTTCTCCTTATTCCAAACAGAATTAATAAGTTTATGATCTCAGAGCAAATTGTTCTACATCGTGCTTTAAACATTTCTGCTGGAATTTGGTTAATGCGTGGCAATTTGTGTTTTTTAAATTTTCAATAGTCACCTCAATCTCAAAGACACTGGGTCAGGCAGTAGTGGCTCTGCTGCATGTATGTCTGTCTGCCTAACCGCACGAATGTAAGTTCTCCAAAATAATCAACTTAACTAAATGGAAGTGGAACAACAATATCCTCAAGATAGCTCACACGGGTTAAGGTGATACGGGTTTAATTCCCGACAATATCCTGAATTTTCTCCTTGTAACTGCTTAGAGTCCCACACCGAGGGCTCTAATTTTTCCCTTCGAATGAGTTAAAGTTAACTATTCCTGCGGAACAAGTCAGACCAAGCTTACAGCTGACAAATCTTCTGCATTCAGAGCTGAAGTTAGAAATGTGTGAAGCTTTCTAAACTACACTGCCTGTATCATGGTGTAGTATGTAGTATGCAGTGCTACAGGAACTATAGTGTTATCCATAATTTTATTTACAGGGGACGTTAGGGAATGATTTGGACAGGGGTTCATGTTTCGGCCAGGGAAATGCTGTAAGATAGCATGAGTGACTTTCGGATAGTATTGTTCTAGTACATAATTCCACCACCCTATGGTCTTAATCATGCAGAACTGTGAAAACTGTTGCGTCTTTACTGAGTCTAGTGGTCGAAAGGCATGGACAAGGGTCGCAAAATGGAAGGCGATTATCATGAGCAGAGACGGACCACGTGATTCCTGGGGAAAGAAGGCGTTAAACTTTCAGATATTGATCGTTTGTTATCTGAAATTCGTGGAGGGAAAGCACCTGCAAGCAGCACTGTGTTTAATTGACTACGGAGCTTGAAAAGTGGTAAGGAAACTGCACAGAAAGGTGTAAACACCAGTCTTCCGACGACATACCTTCCACCAGCAACACAAAACCAAATCCAAGTGAATCCTGGCGGAGAGACGCATAACATTTGATAAGCTGCAGCGTACAATTGGCCTCGGTCCAGGAGCTCTTCACATCATCCACAAAGATCTGAAGATGGAAATGTGCGAGCACACAGTGCCTCACAAAATTTGAAGCAGCAACAGAAACAGAGGAGGGTGGACAATTGCCTCAACCTCCATATTCACCCGACCTGGCTCCATATAAATACGTTCAGCTCGACATAACCAGGAATGCACTGCGCGGTGAGCAATTTCCATCTCGAAGAACTCCAGACGGGCGCGCATGAGTGGTATCACAACATCCCCAAAGACAGGTTCCGCAGGCGGCTGTCCCTGAGTGGTATCGTAGCATCCCTAAACACAGGTTACGTTAAGTCATCCGTAAGCTACGAGGAAGAATATATGGTGAAGGAATTACGTACTAAGTCCAAATTATCCGACGATAACTCGCGCAATCTTACAATATTTTATTTGCCGAAAAAGGCGGCCCTGTCCTAATCATTTCCGAACGCCCCTCATAATTATCATCACCGCCCACGTTACTAAGTCGCGTAGAAGTGATACTAATTACATAAAATTATTTAACTCTAAACACAAAGCGATGCACGAGACCAAGGGAATAGAGTCCATTTTTAGAACATTCAAAATATTTACAGAATTAATGTCGAGAGCATGACAGTTAAACGGAGCAGTTTGTTCAGTGATGTCAGCTGTCATAACGCACAATTGTGGTTTGCCAGTTACACCACCTGCAATATCTAACAGAATTATGGGACGTGTACATATAATTCCTGTGTCCTATTGAGTGAGAATTCGGAATGTGTGCCACGCACCTTAAATGTCACAGTTCAGCAAGTGCTAACTAGATTGTTTGCCTTGCTTGGCAATTCGCTTTAATCGAGATAGATTATTCGAGTTTGAACTTACTGTGCATTCATGTACAGATCGACGGTACAAATGAGGGAATATATGATTTCGACTTCCGAAAACAGAGTTCAAATAGCATTTCATGATTGATATAGAATAATTCAAAATTGTCAATCTGTTATCACTATTTACACGTGAAACAGTGATGTAAAAAATCAGTTAACAGAAGAAAGGTCATTAATTGGTAACCAGAAAATTCTAAAATCCCAGAAACGTGACAATGTTTTGAAAATTGAGAATGCATTGCGAAAACTGGCAGGCGACAAGTGTTGGAAGTGTGATACTTGAAAATGCTAGAATCATAGGGCGCTATGAACATTTCATTTTAAATAAACAACCAGTCGCAATAATTATCCAAATTTATTATGTTATAAAACTCTATATGCTTCGGGCATCCTCTCTGCCCATCATCAGGAGTTCTCTAATGTACATTCGGCACCGGTAAGTTTCATGCAGGTTTTTGATGACCGTTTCCAAGCAGAGTCACTCTGCTTGGAAACGGTCATCAAAAACCTGCATGAAACTTACCGGTGTCGAATGTACAGTACAGAACTCCTGATGATGGGCAGAGAGGATGCCCGAAGCATATAGAGTTTTATAACAGAATAAATTTGGATAATTTGTGCGTATGGTGGGTTATTTAAAAATAAATCCATTACGATGCACGGTAACATTAATGTAGCGTTAGTGACACTAGTGTATAAAGATGAAAAATTATTAAAACGACGACAGATAAACCTAAAACTCTGATAAAGGCCTGCCTCAGTGCCAACTTTTCCGCTGTAAATCTGACATACAATATAATGGCATGTGATTGAACCCGACCCTCCAACGTGAAACGACGGCGATTAACTGCCTGAGCTACAGTAAGGTCGGAAAAGGAAATTAAGCTTTCCTTCATAAACGTGTTTTTAAGGAAAGTAAATACAAAGTTAAATTCGCAATTACAGACAAGAAGTGCTCAAATATAAATGCCGGAAATTTTTATCTTGTAATAATAAGTCCGAAAAACAATAAAACTTTGTTTTATCTCGCCTGTTACATAAAAAATAAGGCAAAACTAAACTTTTAAGAAACTTCCACTGTGTGTTCAGATACTCAAACGTTTAGGTGAGAGAACTTTATATTTTACATCCGAAATCGAGTAGAAAAGTGTTGGAAAAGCTAACTCGCCTGTCCACGAAAGACCATGCATCGTTCGTTAGAAAATGGTACAAAAAAACACACAGAAGAAACTTATCATAAACTGTAAGATATGATAAAAATAAAAAATAGGGCCTATTTATTTTGAATTAAATGTTGAAAATGTTTAAATCTGCTAGTCACAAAATGCTTAAAATATGTTCGCACGTAACGTCGTTGTCCTCCCGAGGATATTCATGGATCGTCCAACCCGTAGCATGGTCTCTGTAGAGACTACGCAGTTCTGGATCACTGACATTATGGCATAGTGAATATAAAATATTTGTTTGTTATCACTTGCTTTAGCACTGAAGTAATTAAATTACTCCGCGACTAACACACAAAGTGTTCTTCAAATGCGGGCGTCAGAGATTTGAAAACCAAAGAAGTTTTTAAAATCTTTTTTACGAAAACAGGGAAGGAAAATTATGGTACAGCATGAATAAAAGTTCTGAGCACAGAAAGTATGCCGACTTGTGTCACACCAGTAGAAATTTGAATACGGTCCGCTTAACAAACATCTGTTGTAGCATTGCTGTACATGTTCTGGACGAACAGAGAGATCTAAGGTTCTGACGGTTTTGATGACATTTACCAGTGCCGAATGTACAGTGGAAAACTCGTGATGATGGGCAGAGTAACTGCCCGAAATATGTAGAGTTTCTTGACAAAATAAATTTGGGAAATTAATGTGTCTGTTGGTTTCATTAAAAAGACGTTTACGCTACTCCTTTACCTGAGAACGGGGACCAATTCTGCCCCGAAACTTTACTTTAACCTTTATTTTAATCACGGGATAAAGTCAAATTCCAAAGAGTGAATGAATCAAAATGTGACACATCATCGTCAGAATCCTGCCGAAATGTAATGCTTCCTCCTGACATGAAAGGCTGTGCGGTTTGGCAAACGTTTCCTCCGAGATGTTGGTACAACTACCAAATTACATTAAGTTACATACCAGAATATAGAAACCTCGGAATATACCGTGTTTTGGACCTCAGCAATCCATCAGGTCTTTCTTAGTTTTCCTTAGCTGTAAGAAGTAAAACCTTAATATATAAAAATGTAAAGCAGTCCCGTTACAGGTCTTGAGTGGCCCAGAGTGTTCCAGGAAGTTAAGCCTTCTCTTCGACATGGAAACACGTTCTTTACTATTGAATGAACCGAAAATTTCCACCAAAGGTGGAAAATTTGACTGACTAAACTAGTATAAACTTCTTATTGCGAAGGGAAGGAATTAATCCGTTAGGAACAACCTGCGGGTGCAGAACATTGTTTGGGAAATACAACAGTATCAACATGTGCTCGATCATCTATTGAGCCTCCTTCTTCTCAGAGAATATCGAGAGGGGGGGGAGGGGTTGTTGATAATGACAAGGAAGATGCGCCAAATCAGTGTTGGAGAAAACAACCTCTTTTATTGGAGTCAAACCACTTAATGTTCACCAGGGCACCCACACTTGCATACTGCTCACTGCCTGGACACCTCCAAAGAAGATGCGTGAATAAAGTTTTCTTAGTATCTTTTTTAATCACTCGTTGCCAGATATTCAAAGTCAGGCCGGAGTCGCCTCACTGCTGAGTCGTCGTAGCTGGCTGGCGAAAATGCTCGACGCCACTAATCTTAGCAATAACTGCCGTTAAGCGTAAAGCCAAGGCCGGAATAGCAGAATGAGCATGACAGCCGTTGACTTTCTGATGCAAAACACTATAAACAATTTATATGAATTCTAAATAAACCCATTACATCACAGGGAAGGCTGTTCCCGGGGTCGAATCTGGAACGGGCGGCTTCAAACAAAGAATGGATACAAACAGGATACCCAAGCACGCATTGCAGTATAAACATAAATGCAGGAGAAACATAGGACAGCCGAGGAAAAGATGGTAGGACGGACTTCACCTTGAGGGTTAAGGAATGGGTGCTACGTCCAACACTCCTTAGATCAATATAATGAAAATGATCGCGATTCATGTAGTTAGTTACGAACAGAATACATTCATTTCTGCCACACTATTAGAAAACCTGAACATTAGTTGCTCAAACCTGGATGGAAACTTCATTGTAAATGTGGTTAGACGTACATCATACAAAGGGTTCTAGTTAGATAACAAAGGACAGAAGGTATAATGAGAACCGAACACTACAACATTCTGCGTATTACATACTTGCAATCAATATGTGTACTGAAATGTACACTTCATGACCCACACAATATTCCAGGAAAAACCGATATATGAAAAGCCTCTAATATGAAACTTGAGAACAGTATATGCATATTTCACGGAATGGTTGGCATATTGTTTACTAATTGTTTACAAATTCACCCCTCAAAACACTTTCAAAATGTCTCAACTATTAACAGAGCATAGAAATATGGGTAGTTAATAGCTGAGATATTTTTATAATTATAAAATGGAAAGTCGTAAATTAATGTGTTTCAATCCAACAGATCATATGTCAGTTTATATCAATAACAGAAGAGCAGAAACTCAGAAGTGCTCGCTAAAATATTCTTAAAACATCTTCCGCACATTCCGACTGTCAACACTAACAAAAGCCAGAACCAACCTGACGCCAATATCTACAACCATTTTTTTAAGGTGCGACATTCCCGTTGTGTATAAACAACAATGTAGAAATAAGTGTGAACAACAGTCATAAACACAACTAAATGTTTAATTAGATAATGTAGGTGGGATGCTATTGACAACTACATATTTCGGCCCTCAGGTGGCCATCTTCAGGTTGTACGCTCTGAAGTAGATACTTAGTACAATGTGCAAGTATAAATATTTAGATTTTGAGATCTCATACACCTTAACATTATATGTATACAAATAGTAACAATATTATGCTTGATATTTTCGGGTGGGATGGATGTTGCACTTAGCTGATAAGTGCTGTGTTTAGGTGGCTGTCCTTGGTGGGCTTTATTGCCACACAACCACGAGGCAATAAAGCCCACCAAGGACAGCCACCTAGACACAGCACTTATCAGCTAAGCGCAACATCCATTCCACCCGAATATATCAAACATAATATTGTTACTATTTGTATACAAATAATGTTAAGGTGTATGAGATCTCAAAATCTAAATATTTATACTTGCACATTGAACTAAGTATCTACTTCAGAGCATACAACCTGATGATGGCCACATGAGGGCCGAAACATGTAGTTGTCAATAGCATCCCACTTACTCTATCTAATTAAACATTTAGTTGTGTTTATGACTGTTGCTCACACTTATTTCTACATTTACAACCATGTTGCCATAACGAGAAGAAAAACGAATACGGACAACTAAACCACAACATAAACAAGACCTTCACAACAAAATCTCACGAACTCTATGTTTCATACTCAGGTACTACTTCAAGATATGATAGAACAATTCAAGAACTTTTTAACAGGCATTAAACTATTTCAAACTTTCAACCTTTCTTTTATTTCTTTTATTTATTTGACACAGAAACGTGTATTTTATCAAAGGGTAAAACTGAGATTTCTATTCAAAACCCAATATAATTTTACACAATTCGTTTAAGTATTTTACACTACTGACATCGAAACATGTTGCCAAATTAACGATATAATATTTACTAATTATGTTAACAGAAATTTATTTCTCTTGTTACTGTGTCTGACACAAAAGGATGACGAACTAAAAAAAAGAAAGAAAGAAAGAAACTTCCGAACAGAAAATGCGCAGCCTGTTGCCTGGCATTCTGCTGGTTTCCAAACCCAAGCACCTTACAAACATCTCAGCTCTGCAGCCAATTATTATAGGCAAACCAATAGAAGTTGTCAGAGCTGGATGGGAGGGACAAGAGGTAATTCACGCTATACTCCATGCCGTAAACATCAGTCCACTTAACTGCACTACAGGAGAAAAATAAGACATACATAATGCTGCCAAACAGGAATAGTGATCTATAAGGACGTAGCGCGCTTGCGTACAGTTACTCTCCTTTCCCGCCTGCACAGGTTCCCCTTCTTCTCATGGCGTGTACTTGTGTACATTATGTACATTATGTACATTATTTAACCCTTTAAAGCCTAACAACTTAAAAAAGCGTCGTACCGCACAGCTAACCTCCATATGTTGCTTTTTATATATTTATTCAACAAATATACGTACTGAATATTTTAAACATGTTGCATAATCTCCTTTTCCCTCTTCAAAATGCCGTTTATTTCATAATGCTACCTTTTTAGGTTCCTGTATTATTCGCATTTTACATACAGAGTGTGCTAAAATTTAAATATAAAATTCCGGCGCCAAGGGGTTAACCATGGCGACGGTTCCCAACCTTTGATGTGGCAAATGGTATGAGACCCGCAGAGCTACCATGGAAAAGGCAGTAGCCAGTGATATTTAGCGTAAATGAATTCATACTAACTCCTTTCCTCGAACACTACATAACACTGTCACGTATTAAAAACACATATTAAAGCCCAAGTGTTTTTATCAAGTCCAATATTTTGCGGACAATATCAAATACACAAAACATGGAAGAAAGAAATATTTATTTAAATAACTCATACATGTGCTGGTCAGACAAATTATTTGCTTCCAAATAAAAACTTGAAAGGTCCGTAATTATCGAGTTCTCCATAAGACTCGCTCGTAAACCTACGTCAGACTCCTCGCGACCCTGATTTGTGTCGCGACCTGAGGTTGGGAAACAATGAACTAGGTGATCGCCTGTTGAATTACCCACGATTTCAGAATGGATCAATATCATACTTTGCATGTTACCATTAATTACACATGCGAGTCAATACGTATGTGTTCACAGCAGGTACTGGAGACAGTAATGTTGTATGGAATGTGACGCAGTGTAGGGTAGCAGCAGTTAGTCACACTGTGTCTGAGCAACTTACTACCACCATTTTCAAGGCAGATACAAGGTGGTTCAAATATGACCGGGACTGATTTGTGGGTAAACAAGCCGCATTGCGCAGCAGCTGTGCGACCTTGAGAGAGTGAAGCCACAACCTCCACCCTCCCTCCTACTCGGGTTAGAACCTGTTCAGTCCTGT